>Ga0207754_100149_pt1 | contig 44454 bp, 60 predicted proteins | sample A23E1SouthBayCA_FD_187728 | JGI IMG/M metagenome (GOLD analysis project Ga0207754, IMG submission 187728) | Aerobic enrichment media microbial communities from Eden Landing Ponds, California, USA - A23 E1 (SPAdes) | ecosystem: Environmental > Aquatic > Marine > Unclassified | place: Emeryville...
CGACGCCGTGCGTGCGCGAACTTGGTACGGTGAATTTCGTGAACTCGTCCTGATGTGTGCGGTTCACAACATCAAGCAATCGCTGAAACAGTGAAATCAAGCTACGTCTGGTGATTCACCACGGCCGAACGGACTACTTGGACGGATTTCAGAGCTTCAACCCCACGAGGGTCCGTCTGTAACCAGTGTTTGGGTCGTAACTCCCCTGTGTTGTGTTGATGCTTCAACCCCACGAGGGTCCGTCTGTAACATGGGGCTACCCGGTCAATGTTGTTCCGTAGTTGTGGCTTCAACCCCACGAGGGTCCGTCTGTAACTCGATAAAGTTGGTCGTATCGCAGTTGTTACACCGCTTCAACCCCACGAGGGTCCGTCTGTAACAATATGCATCTAACAGCAAAATCACAGATATCACACTGCTTCAACCCCACGAGGGTCCGTCTGTAACCATGCCCGATTTCCGGGACACAGCCTATTTCTAGCCTGGTTTCACTTCACTATTTTCGTCGACCGCCAATACCCCCGCAACCCCCCGGGGGTCGACGAAAATACCTAGAGGAATTGTTGGTCGTCCATTGGATCGTCACCGTACACGGATCGCTCGACATAACTCTCCGAGTCCATCCGATAAACCATCACGGATTCCCCTTCCTCAAGCATTGATTGGAGGGTCTCTTTGACTTCAACGAGCGTCCCCTCTGTGAGCTCGCCCTCGAATACAGAGTTCTGTACGTGCGTGAGATACCGCCGGAGATATTTGAGAAATTTCGGTCGCTATCTTACCCTATTGCCATACTGGTGCCTCCATCACCAATCACTCATGAATTGTGCGTGATCGAGGATTGCACCGCGGCCAGTCTCGATGTCGTAGTCAGTCGGCACTCTTGTCGCGTCAACGACTGCGAGATCGTCGCCGCCCTCATCCTGTTCGTCTCCATCGGTGACTGGAACCGTTACAATGAGGGGTTTCAGCTCCGTGAATTGCTCTCGGGCTGCTCCGATGTCTTCCTCGGTATCCCGTTGATACCGCTCGAACTGGCTCATATCGTCGTCCGAGACTAGCACGACAGCATCCTGCGTTTCCCACTCATCGCCGATCAGTGAGGCTTTTCGAAGCGTGTCTCCATCCCCGTTGTTGAAGCTCGCAACCAGCGAGTCGGTGCGGTCCTTAGTCCGCCGCTGTGTATGGAGTGCGTCATAATACGCGTCAACACCGGGGCCGATGAGGGTCGCCTCGTCGATTCGACGGCCATGTTCCTTCCACAGTGGTCGGAGTGCCTCCCGAGTCGGCCGCAACAGCGATCTCTGGCCGTAGATGAGTGCCGACGGTGGTGCTCTTCCCTCGACTGCACTGGCGAGTCGCCAGAGCGTAACTGTCCCGGTTTCGCCATCAAAGGCGCGGTTGCATCGACCTGCAGCTTGGACGAGTGCTGGGATCGGCGCGAAGTCTCGATAGAGACGGTCGAAACTAATGTCAACGCCGGCTTCAATGAGCTGTGTCGAGACAGTGATTGTGGGGCAGCTATCGAAGGGAGTCGATATCTCGTCATCGAGAATTCGGCGAAGCGCCGCCAGTAGGAGGCGTCGATCGCGAGGCCGAATCCGGGTGGTCAGTGCAGCAATGAGTGTCGTAGTCCCATTGACGGTCGCTCGCTGGGCGAGGAAGTCTAGGTACGCATCGGCTCGAGTGGTGTCCGACTCCTGCGCATCGGAGTGTTCTTGGTAGAACTGCTGGAGACCCTCGGCCAGGTAAAGTGCACTACGCGATTCAGGGACAGTCCTTGCGATTGTCTCTGTGAGTGTCGCAGCGCTTCGGACGGTATTGACGACGGCAAGTGTATTTGAGTGCGCGTCCGTTGCCTGCACCAATTCGAGGGCGGCAGCATCCAGCGAAACCGTTTCCGGATTCTCTCCAGTCAGATGATTCGTGACTGAGTCGTGCAAGACAAACTCGACCCGTGGATGGTCACGGAGGAACGCACGACAGGCCTCGGTCGAATCGGTCAACGATATCGGCGACGGGAGATCTGGTGTCTGCTCGAAAATCTGTGGCTGCGTCGCCGTCATCGCAATCACTGTCGCATTATATTCATCAATCAGTGATTGGACCAGTCGCCCAACGAGATTCCACCAGTCAAGCGGCAGTCCCTGTGGCTCGTCGAGTAGGATGATGCTGTCCTGCAACGCCGGCAGTTTCATTGACTGAGTATTCCGGGGCCCAGCAGCACTCTCGAATAGTTGCGTGAACGTCGTGAGCACCAACCCGGACTGCCACGTCTCAGCGAACAGTGCTTCAGCGCCGGTGTTTGGGGCGTCAGAATCAGCCCGCTCGTTGAGCGTGGTTCGTGTATCGGCTAGGTGATGGTGGATTGTATAGGCACCGCTCAGTGGGTCAGCGTCGAGAAACTCACGGCACACACTGTCGACTTGGTCAAGTACCGATGTATACGGCAGAGCGTAGATGACCCGGCTGTCCTCCTGTTCAGCCAGTTCTAGGCATGCCCGTAGCCCGGTCAGTGTCTTGCCGAATCCGGTTGGGAGCGTCAGCGTGAATAGTCGATTCCCCGCGACGTAGGCCTGCTGGAGCGTGGTGTAACAGTCCTCGTGTGCCGCTGTCCGGAGTCTGTTAAGCTCTGTTTCGAGCGGTGACTCTCCTTCGGGCAATTCTGCGAGATTGGTCCGGAAGCGTTCGATATCTGGTCGACTTGTGTCGGCTGGTGGTTGGACGGTCGCAGCGTCGAGTTTGTCTGCACAGACCAGCGTCGACCAAGCCCGGAGCACGGTCTCATAGAACTGTGCATCGAACTGTGAGGGGTGAGGAAGGTATTTTTTGTACAGCTCGGGCGAGTCCACAGGGATATCGGCCCACTCGAGATTACCGTCCGTAGCTGTCGTGAGCAGTGCATCAGCTGCGTCGGAAGCATGCGTATCGATATCCTCCAGTTGCGTCTGGACGATATCGTATTTGTCATCGACTCGGTTCCGGGTGCCCGCGTAGTCGTCATGGGCTCGCTGCAAGGTTGGAATCGCGCCGTGGTGTTTCGCGACCGCGTAGAAGCCAGCAACACGCATTTCTTCGGAGACATCCTGGCTGGCGAGCGCGTGTGCCGCTAGCAACGCTCCGAGAAATCCGTGATACGTGTACTCTGGCCGGTCAGCTACAGAGCGTGTGCCTTTCTGCACGTACTTTTGAAAGAACGTTGTGAGTTTCCCGGCATCATGTACCCATCCGAGCGTTGTCATGACCGTTTCCCACTCGTCACCGTAGGCCGTTGTCCCAGTAGCCGGCGTGATAGTGTGGATATTGTCGACGACGCCACCGGCATGGGCCGCCAACGATTGCTCTGGCCGTGCGGCGTACGCCGCCAATTCTGGGATCTTGTCCGTCATCAGATGAAGCAGACTGTCCGGGTATCGACAGCGTAGGTTGGTGCGCCGCTCGTCTCGATCTGGCTGGTCCCTGGAGCGTAGGCATACGAGACGAAGCCAGTCGTGTGTCGGCCACTACTGTCGGCGGTCATATATGCTGGTGTACGTTCCAGTTGCATCGGCTCACCGGGTGTCGGCACAACGTGCTCTTCGGGTACTGTCGAGTCCACAGCCGTAGCTTCTGGCGTGGCTGTGATCGTCGTCGTGGTCACATCTTCGATTGTTGCCAGACACTCAGATTTGCCCAGATACGGTGTGTACGCACTCTTGCCAGCCTCAAGCGTTTGTTCGAGTGTCTGGAAGGTCGTGGTATCGTCCAGAACCACGTCGATGCGGTAGGCTGGATCGATGACGTACTCGAAGGTCCGTCGCTTGCGCTCGGTCGCGATGCGGCCGGGATCGACGACGGTTTTGCCGGAGACGCCGTCGGCTGTCTGAATGTCCCCTTCTTCGGTCGGGAGCGTTAGTTGTGGAATCGGCATCGTCTCGAGTGTCGACTGGGGCGTCACGGCAATCGCCGACGCGCCGGGGGCAAAGGTATCGTAGTACGAATCCCGCGGCTTACCGAGGACAGCGGCAATGAGCCCGGCGATGGTCGTTCGTGGGATGACTCGATAAGTAAGCTTCTCCGTGGTCGTGTCGACCCGTCGAAAGTGGGCCCACGACCCGCGCACGGTAAAGCTGAGGCACTCCCGGCCATCCACCTCGATATCTGTTGTGGTCATCGCTCAGGCGTCGCCATACACATCAATCTCAGCGACGTTTTCGGACCCAACTACGTCTCCAAGCGCGTCGTAGAGGTCAACTTCCTCCTCACCGCCGTCGGTGATGGTCAGGTGCCGACTCGCGGTGACGTGGATGGTCTCGATGTAGTCGGCATTGGCCTCGAGGTCCGCGAGCAACTCTGAGATGTCGAGTACCACGTCGTCGATATTTCGGAGTTCAGTATCTGGAGCCTCCTGTGCGAGCTCAAGGCCATCATCCAGTGTGCCGATGTGGAACTTATCGGTCGCGTACTCGACACGGAGGTACATCTGGGGCTGGTGACCCATTTTCGACCGCGTTAGCGTCTGGTTCTTTAGTGCTCGCCACAGGAGTGTGTCCAGTCGGGAGACGTCTCCTTCGGTGAGTCCCGTCGAGTCGGCCCCCACTTCGTTGACGATGCCGTGGAACGGCACCAGCGCATACTGGAGTCGGTTATCGGTCGCGAATGTCCCTTGATCGCTGTCGCCACCACTTGAGACGACCGTTGAGAGCTGCTTGGACTCACTCTTCTGGACAACCGTGTTCAGGCTTCGGGCGTGGGAGAACTGCACGGGACCGATGAACTGGCCCGGGAACCCATCGCCGATAGCGGACTGAAAGTCCGACGAGAACGAACAGGTCGCCCCGAAGTACCGCACGTCCGTGGCATTCGCGAGGAACGTATCGGCTGCTTCACTCCCGGTTACGTCCTCGAGGTCGTCCTCGTCAAGCCCAGTGACGCTGGTAAAGAGGTCGTCACGGTCAATTGCACCGTCGTAGTCGGCCTTCGAGGGGTTCTTGATGTAGATACCAAATCCTTCGTCGTCAAGCTGGTCACGAATGTATCGTTTGAGGCGTACGTCAGTGACGACTGCCTTCCCAGTCGTTTCGTCGATTCGCGGCTTGTCGTTCGCCGAGAGGGGGTTGCCGTTAGGGTTGGTGTCCTCTGCATCGTAGAGGAAGACGATTTCGGACCGGTTCTCGATGGTGTCTGCTGTGTCACTCATGATTAGTCATCCGCGGCCGCGGAGTCTGCTGCTTCGTCAGTTTCCTGCTCGTTTCCGGTGTCGTTGAGGCCGTAGGTAATGCCGAGACTGTAGAGCCACTGTAACTCGGATTCTGACATCGACCACTGGTCGGGGTCCGCTGCAAGCATCGTGTCCGTGAGCGGGTCCGTATAGCGGCTGTTAGTCCAGTAATTACGCTTTTCCTCCGCTTCAGCGTAGGAATGGTCCATCTGAATGACCTCTTTGGTCACTTCTTTGACTGTCTGCTTGGTCAGATAATCAATCGGATAGCGCCGAACCAGCGTCGACGAGATATTTTTCTCAGATTGGAAGGCTGTGATCCGCCCGACGAGCCCACCGAGCAGGAAGATGGCCCTGTCACGGTCACTGTCGAGTGCCGCATGGCTGTCGAGGAACGATTCGAGTTGGTCAGAGCGTGAATCTTGCTCATTTGTCATTGCACTGGTGGTGAAGTCGAAACTTGTCGTAGTGGTGTCGAGCATGCCCGCGGTAGCGAGCGCCTGCAGCTGTGTGTACTGTTCGACGACAGAGCGGCGTGGGAACGCGATATAATCGCTGTCGTTGCCGAACTCCTCGCGTTGGTCCTGGACCAGCTGGTGGATGTACTCCTCGAGCAGCGGTTGCAACGGGATGGACTGTTCTGTCAGTATCTGTCCGACCCGTCGCATCTCGTTGTCGTCGATATCGCCGGCACTGGGTGTTTCACTGGCTTGGCGGCTCGTCCGGGTCGGTTCGGTCGTCCGGCCGAAGTAATACCCGTACAGGATAAGCCGCGCCAAGTTGAGCCCGCGGCCCAACAGTGGGCTACTCTCCGAGGAGGGGTACGTCCCAAAGATGCCCTCGCCCTCGTAGAGCGGTGCTTTCGTCACGTCGTTGTGGGCATCTTCGAGGACAGCGGGCGGATACCCACCATCGAGTGTGTCGAAGAACACGCGGTCTGGGTTCCCGGTGACCCGAAGGACGACCGCGAACCGAACCCGCTCCCAGTCGGCTGCTGTGTCGATATCGAGCTTCGTGTCCGCAGTTGCGGATGTCGCTTCCCCGACAAGCCGGTCGACGGTCGTATCGAAGGTTCCGTTCTCTCCGGTCTCTGCATCTCGGAGAGGCGTAAACACCGCGTCGTAGAACCACTCGAACGTTTCGGCATCCAGTTCGCCACGTCGCCGGGCGAGATACGGCAGAATGTACAGCCGACGGTTGTTCCCAAGCCCACGGTAGAAGTCCTCGAAAATGGAATCCGCCGCCGAGACGGCAGCGGCCATGTCAAACGACAGTGGCCGCATCTGCCATGCGTTGCTCCCCTTGGTATTCAGATCGGGGAAGTGTTCGCGCTGGAGCTTCCCGTACATCCCGAACAGGCCGGGAGAGCCACCAGTGACAGTTGTCGTGTCTCCAGTGATATAATCGACTCCCTCGTCGCTCGCATCCTCGACGGAGATGCTTTCGAGGCGGGCCGACTTCTTCGCCACCATGACATCGTTGAGGACGGGAACCTCACCGGGATACCGGTACTCATCCTCGCCTGGTGGTTTGACGGCTACGGTGATCAGCGCTTCTATCTCCGTCTCATCACTGTCGACCTTCGCGAGGAACGCGTCACCCAGTGCCTCCATAGTCTCGGCATCATCGCCGAGCGCGGCCAGCCCGTCCAGAATCGCGGTGCCTGCCTTCGAGGCGTCTTCCCGGGCTTCGTCAGCTGCGTCGGACTGAGCCCAGTCGGTAAAGCGATCTTGGACGTTGTTCGTTCCCCAGGCGTCGTCCCGGAACCCGGCGATGTGATTGGCGTCAGCACCCTTGTGGGTGGTAATTGAGTAGTCCGTCATGCTACTCGTCTTGTTCGCGGGATATGCGTGGCCGACCCGGAACCGATCCGCACGCGTGTACGTGCTGATTTCTACGGGGCCGCCCGCCGAATCCGGCCGCAACCGTGGATTGTCTGGGTCGGAGAGATCCGCATAGACCGTGATGAGGCTATCCGGTTCGTTGAACAGGTCGCTCTTTGCGCCAGGCGTGAGATACGCGAGATGTTCTGGCGCAAGCTCCCAGTCGATATCGCCCGACTGGACGGCACTATACCAGTCAAAGAGCGAGTACTGCCACGCAATTTCATACAGTGAAGCCGGGAGGCGTGGCTGAAATCGCTCGACGGCCGTCGCTGCGTACTCGTTCTTAGGCATGACTGGTGATATTACAGAACCCAAAGCCCAGCGAGTTGCGCTCGCCGAGGCCGACATCCAGTGCGAGATTAAGATGCCGACGGTGGTCGTCGTCCCGGACGGTGTAGTCGAAGCGCCACTTACTGAGCACCCACTCTTCTGTCCGACCAGTCGTTGGCGTCACGGGAATGGCGAAAGTCTTGATCAGCTCGTAGCTGTCGAAGAGGTCGCCATCAACATCGGAGGGGCCCGCCAGATAGTCGGGCATGTAGAGCCGATGCTTCTTATCCAAGTTCGCCTCAAGCTGGGTCTGGAACGGCTCCATCGTATGTTTGGGCCGCCAGAACTCGGCTTCGTCGTGGTCGACGTCCATCCCGTAGTCGTCGAAGCGCCACGGGGGAATCCGAACCAAGACGCCCGTTCCGGTTTCGATGGTGCCACTGGTGCCTGGCTCGCCAACGTCGGGGGCGAGCGGCGACACCTCGTCGACGTGGAATGGCATCTCGCCGATGTTCAGCTCCCGGTCGAAGGTGAGGTCCTCGGCGATGTGTGCGAGCAGCGACTCCTCGGGCGAGGCAACCAGAAGCGTTCGTTCGTCACCCTCGTCCATGTCCCGCGGTGGGAAGGGATTGCTGTATACGAACGGTTTTGGCTGGTTTTTGTCGTGGAGGGCGTCGTACTCGCTGTCTTCGAGGGCCTGCCAGATGCGGCCCTGGAGCTTATTGTGGTACGTGTTGTCGTATGCGGCGTCTGTTCGCGCAGAGAGTCGTGTGAGAATCCGCACTGGTTACATCACCAACCATGGAGGAGTTGCTTGCATATCACTATCTATATCAGTTGGGTGGTAAATAAATGCCAGCTTTGCGGAATGAAAGTGGAATTGGCTTGTAGGGGCTCTGTATACGTTTAATTTCTACACTCCCACTATATTAACTGTTGTATGGATATGTCTGCTGTTGGGATATTTCTCCCTGCGACACAAGTCCGTCTGCTTCAACCGCCCAAGGGTCCGTCTGAAACCAAGATGGCGTCGCGGATGTCGTTGACCAGCGTCCCGCTTCAACCGCCCAAGGGTCCGTCTGAAACCATGCCCGATTTCCGGGACACAGCCTATCTCTAGCCTGGTTTCACTTCACTATTTTCGTCGACCGCCAATACCCCCGCAACCCCCTGGGGGTCGATGAAAATGTGGGACTGTTGTTCTACACCGTCGCCGCCACGTGCTGAAACTCAGCCCGCGACGGCGTCGGCCGCAACGTCAACCCAGCCAACGCCAACTCCCGTAGCACCTCTGGCGGGACACCCTCCGCGTCCCGAAGCACGGCGTCGAGTGTCCACACACCGTACTGACTCGCGCTCGGCGCAAGCACGTCGACGGACTCAGTAGCAACTTCCTCTTGAATAGCCCGCGCGGCCCGCCGCACCCGCTGCCGTTCCTCCACAGTGCAGCTCACGCTTCAACACCTCGCACGAGATCGCCGACGAGCGAGCCACCGACGTGCGGCCCAACGTCCCACCCGCGCTCCGAGCGCGTGTATTCGCACCAGTCAGCAAGCGTCTCGAAGGGCGTATTTGCCAACACAACCTTCTCTGACTCACCGTCAGCCGTCACAACAGCCACAGCAAATTCATAGCTGTCCCAGTAGTGGGCTGCACCCTCGCCGTCGACGCCGAGAAAGAGCGGTCGGCCTTGGGTGAGTAGTTCACGAGCGGTACGTTCTTGTGGATTGGATTGCGTAGTTGCCATTGGTTCTTCCTGGAACCACGCGCCTCGGTGCTCCTACACCGGGGCGATTTCGTGAGAAATCGACCAGCGGCGCGTGTGTTCCTATCCTATATGTATATCTCAACCACCATAAATCCTTTTGCACGTACCAGAGAATAGTATAGATACGATGCCACAAGGTGAAAAGACAGTAACAGACACCGAAATCGTACAGTGGATGCGCGAAACACCAGAACCGGCCTTTACCACAGCTGAAATCGCTGAGAAGTTCGATATGACTGCTGAAGGAATGCGCGGGAGATTAGAGGCTCTTCGGGACGGTAAGCAGGTTTATCGAAAAAAACCAACTTCAAGAACAGTCATTTGGTGGACTGACTCAGATCACGACGACTCAGCATTGTCAGCATAGTGTTGGCGTCCTTCATCTGTAATCCAATAGATGACAACGCGAGAAGTCGGCTTTTTTCGCGCGAGCAGCCCCTTTTCGACCAATCTCTCCATTTGATGCCGTGCGCCTTCCTTTGTCACATCAAGACTCTCTGCGACTTCTTTCGCAACGAACGCAGGCTCTGGCGACACAACGAACTGATGAAGGATATCCATCGGTTCTATCTCTGGATCAGGGCCGCGAGACACACATCACAAAACTAGGGCACCAGTAATCAACCCTGCCATGCTTTTCCTCATGCACGTACCAAAGGTTAAGTGCGGTCAGCGTAACAGTCTGAGATAGGCGACGCCCACAGCAACCACCGGCGTCCCATCGAACCCATGACCACCGGCAAGCCCACCCACGAAGAGTCGCATCGCTCGCCAACCACTCCCCTCGCCGGAGGGAGAGCATGACCGCCTGGCACACCTGCACCGCCCTCCAGCGGGATCTCCTGAAAGCGATTGCCGACCACGACCACTACGACCGCGCGGCCACCACCGACGCCCTCCAGATCGCCGTCGAAACCCGACGCGAAGCCACGCTTGAGGACACCCACGTCACGGACACCTTCGCCGAGCTTGAAGCCAACGACCTTGTCACCACCACCGACGGGACCTACGCCCTGACTGACCGCGGCCAGGACGCCATCACTCAGGCCGCCCGCTCGCTGGCTATCGTCACCGGCCACGATCTGGTCGCCACCGACGGCGGCACCACCATCCCCTCACACACGGCGGCGGCCACCCAACTCGACACCGCCTTACAGGCCGCCGAACCCGCCCTCGCCGACGACGAACTCGAACGGCTTGCCGCCGTGAGTACGTACCTCCGGAACACGGACGGCTTCGTCGTGCAGACTCATGCCGAGCCCGCAATCCGCAGCCACGCGCTCGACGTTATCGCCACCAGCGAAGACGGCGAGAGCGCACCTGCCGGCGACGTACTGGACACGCTCGCCCGGGAGTACGGAGCCAAGCGGGCGCTGACAGCCTTACTGGATCTGCTGGTGCAGGGCGACTGTTACCAGCCCGAGCCAGCGACGCTGCGAGGGGTCGACACCGACGCCGACGAGCTGGGAGGCAACCAATGACGACCTACCACGACCTCACCGGTTTCCAGCGCGATCTCCTGGAGGCCATCGCCGCCGTCGACGACGACCCCTACGGCCTCGCGCTCAAGGACTATCTCGACGAGCGCTACGCCGAGCCGATCAACCACAGCCGCCTCTACCAGAATCTCGACCGGCTCGTTGAGCAGGGCCTCATCAACCGCGACGAACTCGACGCCCGCACCAACGTGTATACGCTGACCGACGCCGGCCAAGACACGCTCTACCGCCAGGCCGAAACACTCGCCGGCCTGTGTGAACTGCCTCGACCCGTCGCTGACGGAGGTGACCGGCAGTGACGGCAGTCACACTGATCCAGAAGCGCCGTGAGAACGCACGAGTTCACAGTGTCGGTCAGCAAACCACTGGTGACCGGCTACAGGGAGCACGGCTGAAGCCACTCATCTGCTGGTATCAAAAACCCCCCGGGGTGCTGGTCCAAAGATGGTGCGTTGCACGGACCCGGCGGCAGGGGTTCCAGAGTCGGGAACAGCACCCGCATAAGTGTAGACAAAACATCATAAATAGGTCTTGTGGCGGCCGGTCACAGCGGCGCGGTCACATGGCTGGTATGCCCGTCACTAGACACACTGCAGATCGAGTGTCGCCCAAGACTAGCCAAAACGACCGGTTTCGCTGTGTAGGCAATGGAAGGAATGGTGGGCAGCCGGGGGGAAGTGGCGTGCAACGCACCATTGGAAGTCGTCATCCGCGACGACAGGTTCCGGCCTCGGGCCAATCGATGAGTTTGGGTAGATCCATTGGCAGATGGAACGGAGACCAGAACCCAACCGAACAATATTCACTTGGTATCAAAAACGTTTGTGATTCAGGGATACAGTACCTCGGTCTGACAACTACCGCGGGCCCACCGTCTCGTCGTTTGGAGGTGGCCCGATGACTGCCCACCCGACCGTCGGCGAGATCGTCGCAATCACGACTACCTATAGTGAGCCACTACTGGTGGTCTGTCGCTCCACCGACAGCCACGGCACAGGCGTGTTGCTTGCAGACCTCGCAACGGAAACGGTCCACCGGCTGCAAGCGTCCGAACCAGACACAGCTACGCGCCGGGAGCTAGCCCAAGCCATCGGTCGGACTGACGAGCTGATGTCGTTCACCGTTCCGCTCACAGATTGTGCGCTAGTTGAACGCGACAGCAGCTGTCCTGAGCCATTCGAGGGAGGGGATACCTAATGGCCCGCGCCGACCCATCGGCAGGGACTACGACCGACACAGCGTCGAGAGAACCCGATCAGTGGCGACTCTGCTACGTGGTCGGTGATCTCGAACACTACACCGAGTGGACCAGCGAGTTCCCCACTATCGAGAACTACTACGACCAGTACCGCCGCGGTGACTACGCGCATGACGTTGTCATCGAACGCCGGGCGGTGGTCGAACGATGACCGGCCACGGCAACCACTACGGCGTCAACTACGACGACTGCGAAGCACCAGGGTGGGGACAGGATTCTGCTACCGATGAGAGCGGGACCTCGCTGATCCAGGGAGTGGCGTCCGATGAGTGCTGATGGTCGCATCCAGCCCGTTGCCACGAGGCAAATTCACCGGACAGCCCGGCATTGCCACGAGCCAACTACCGCGTGCGGATAGCGCCCGCTACGTCACCGATAGCCCGTACCGTGGTCGGCACTGCCCGGTTCGATTCCGGGGACGGGCACTGTGGTCACGATGCCACGACATACCAACCCCGACGACAGCGGGACCGACAGCACAGCCACCGATCAAGCCCTCGCCGACGAACTCGGTATGGACATCGGACAAGATGGGGCGGACATCGACGCCCTCCAGTCGCTCGTCGGTGACCTCGGTGACGAGGTGGCACCCCCTGTTTCGAGTGTTCTTGAGCTGCTGGTCGGGACCATCGGCGATCTTCAACAGCGCGTCGACGACTTGGAGGACGAGGTTGAACAGACCCACGACGTTGCAACTACGGCGGTCGGCAACGCCGCCACGAACGACCAGCGCCTCGACGAGCTCGAAACCCAGCAGGAGGCGACCCACGACGTCGCCAAGAGTGCCATCGCCAAGGCTCAGCAACTCGAAGCCGATAGCGACCATCAAGAGGACGCCGAGCAGTTACCCGAGGGTATCGAACCCAGCAGTTCGCCGCTGGATTTCTTCGCGAACTGCCGGCAGTCGAAAGTCAAGACCATGTTCGTCGAGGGGTCGAACCGCCAGAACACCTACCGTGCCATCAGCATCGCCAAGCGCTGGCCGGAATTTGCCACGAAGCGAACCGACGGCAGCGGCGTGTTCATGACCAAAGCCGACCTGCAAACGGCCTTGACCGCCGAACTCGGAAAGGAGCCCCATCGCCAGACGATCAAGCGCGTCTGGGAGAAGCTCATCGAGATCGGCGGCGGCGACATCGTCGAGAAAACTCGGCAGGTCGGACGGGACCAGACCCAAACGGAGATTCTCGCGATGGATATGGCAACAGCCGAAGGGTTGCTGGAGAAACGCTACGTCGGTCTCGATCTGCTGGAGAACAGCGACCACAAAGCCGCCACAGGTGGCGTCACACCCGTTGTGGTGGAGTCATCGCCCTAACCCTGTGACACGCACCGAATAGAACGACAATCGCCACTGAACCGACGTTGTTGGACGCGGTGGCACATGCCCTGCCGCCGCTGACGCCGCTGTCTGCTAGCTGCAGGAACCGGGAGCGACCCCCTGTTTTCAGGAGTGTAGTGAGTAATCGTAACACGAACGGAGCGACCAGAGCAGTTCAGTCGTTCACAACGGGTGTGACGGCAAAGTTGGATCAAGCTCCCTCTAGCGGTTCACTAGAACGGATTATCCGCCGTCTCCAGTCGAGTGATATCCGCAATCACGTCAAAGTCATCGTCGAACGAATACAGATAGTCAACCCCCTCTCGCCGCATGTACGCGGCAATGGTTGCGTCACCAAGGGAGAGCCCGTCGTACGTTTCGAACAGATCAAGAGCGTTGGTAAAGTCCTTCTGTGCCGCCTGGCGGACCTCAAACCCAGCAGACTGATTGAGCCGCTCGTAGATCTCAACAGCCTTCTGCTGGCGCTTTCGATTATGTATCCAATTGAGAGTTTCGAGGGCAACGTAGTTTGTGACATGCCCTGTGGGCAGGTCGCCGTGATCCATGCCACGGACGATCTCCATAGCGGTGTCGTGGTGCTGGTCATCGGCGTCTGCCATCCCAATGAGAATACCTGTATCTACAACTGCAGCTGCCATCAGTTGTCCCCTGTAAAGCCAGACTCATCCTCATGTCCAGCGAGGTCGTGCGTCTCTTGCCCATCGCCACCCATCGAGACGGGCTCAAAGTCATCAAACGCACTGTAGTGTTGCTTGACAACCTCTACGACGAGCGTCCCATCATCGTCAGTGTCCCAGCGGAGTTTGTCGCCTGGCTCGATATCGAGCCGACGACGCAGCGATGCCGGAATCGTAACCATCCCCCGGTCGCTAACCTTTGTCTCTTCAGGAGCGTCGTCTGCTGCCATACTCGGTAGTACCGCTGCGTATGTCATACATGTTGCGCCACATGTACCTCCGGATGAGCACTAATTGAGAGATATTCCCTCCATAGCAGCCAGAGCTGACAATAACGAGCCCACTAGTCAGGCCAGCAGCCGGTCATCACGAGCAGATGGAGACACGAGCCGATACTCAATGCGACCGTCACCGAGATACTCCGCGTTATATCCAAACTCTCCGGTAATCCCACGGTCATGACGAATATCGGAGGGCAGACACCACTGAATGTCCGTTTGGACGTCAACGGGATCGATGTCGAACTGTCCCGGTGGATTCTCGCAGTCGCTGTAATCTTGGTCGATAAACAGCGTGACAGTCAGTACGTCGTCCTCAACACCGCCAAGCTGTAGTCGGCACGTGTCTCCCATATCAAGCCCTGCACGGGACACCCAGTCAGCGTCAATGCTCAGATACAGTGAGACCTGGCCCCGAAGAATAATGTCCCGCCCCAGAATCGCTGTCTGTGACATATGACTTCATTGGCAACATTCTAGAATAAAGCCATCGGCTCAATAGGCAGTGAACTCTTACACAGCTCTTACAGCATCTTACAGCAGCGTTTCAGGCACTGACAGCATCATACAGACTCTTGTAATTTTCCTAGGGGGTTTATTCGGCCATCGCGATTCCCGTCGCGTCCGTAGTCTAGCTTCGGACAGTATCCCTACCCATGCGCGAACACGACCCCGGCGGCGGACAGTCGCCGGCCAACGCGGCCAAGCCCGCGTATCAACCGTATCGAACCGAGTGGCGCAGTGCCGATGACCGCCGACGCGTGCGAACACAGCATGAGATTGCCGGCGCGAGCCGCGACCTCACGGCAACCCTCGTCGCTGGAGGTGGCGTGTGAGCGTCATCGAAGTCGACAACGCGCGCCGGTCAGACCTCTCCGTGCTGGGCTGGCTCGGCATCGGGCTGACCGTCACCGGACTGGCCTATGCTGGCTGGACGCTGATGACCGCGGCGACTGTCGGCGGCGGGATCGTCGACGGACTCATCGTCGGCATCGGCGCTGCCCTGCTGGGCGGCTATGTGGCCTACGAGAACGCTACGCCGGAAATGGACGCGATGTGCGGCCACTGCGGCGACCGTATCTTCGAGCACTCCGGTCGCGACGGCCACGACCAGTGCATCGAAGCGCACTGCAGTTCGGACCCGCGGCGGGGCCGACTCGGACCGCTGTCGGTGGTGCTCCTGCGCCGGACAGCGACGTTTCACTACTGTTCGGGCGAGTGCGCGGCGGCCGACGCCGAACGACGGCGGCTGCAGAGCCCGTCCCAGACTGACACGGAGTCGACTGCAGCTGCCCGACTCGCAGCGACCGACGGCGGCACCGACCGGCTCAACCAGCTCATCGACGCCGTCGACCAGGAGGGCAGCGGTGCCGTCCGTGACGATGCCCTTCTCGACGCGCTCGAATCGGCCCGCAATCAGGGCGTTCCCCAGCCCGAAACCGGGGATTCAGACCGATGATAGGACCATTTTCGACTGACACGAACAGTTCACGACCGATTGCGCTGCTGCTGGCCGGCCTCATCTGTGCCAGCATGGCCGTCGCTGGCGTCGGTGGCGCAGCCGCACAAACGACCGCCACGCCAACACCGACCTCGACCTCGGACACGCTGGCGGACAAGACCGTCGCCGTCAACAACCAGACCCAGCAGGTCTACCTCGAAGTGACGAACACGAGTGCCCAGAGCGTCGATTACACGGTCTATGGCGTGTCTGACGGCATCACAACGCAGGTTGACTCCGGCATGGTGTCGGCGGCCAGCGGCGAGACCACGGAGAAGACCTTCGCCGTCGACTCGTCGGAGTACGACAGCTATCGCATTGTCGTCGAAGAGGACGGGACCGACAGCGACTCCGAATCGGCGGAGTCTATTGAGATCGGCGAGATCGTCCAGCAGTCCTCGGGCGGGGCCATCTTCGGCGGCGGCGGTGACGGCATATTCACGCCGATGAACATCCTCATCGCGGCGCTGCTGGGGGCGGCAGCGTTCCTGCTGGGGCTGTTCGACCCGATCAAGCGCCGGATAGCGGGGTGAGACCGAATGTCCTCATCCGCTGATCTGGACCTCGGCGACGGCAGCGGACAAGAGTCGCTGAGTGGCATCACCAACTTCCTGCAGGCTGGTGGTGACGCGGGACGAGTGCTTTCGGCGTCGATTATCGGAGTTATCGTCTCGCCAGTTGTTGCGGTCATCGACGTGATCAACGCGGTGGCGAACTTCTTTGCCCAGCCGTTCAACAGCGCTGGGGACGCGATTGGCTCGCTGTTGCGAGGGCTCTTCGAGGCACCTGGGAACCTCCTGATTGCGGGAGCAGATGTCTCGGAAATTGCGTTACGGTCAATCTTCGGTGACACGCTGGCTGGACTCTTGGCGTTCCCGGTGACTGTCGGGCTGGTGATGATCGGGCTGTACATGGTCGTGCTGTATCTCCGCGAGGACGAGACTGGCGATGTGCTGCCGGGCCTGCCTATCGGCGTGCCGACGGATATCTTCGGCGTCGAAGAGGAGGATACGGTCGACGAATGACGGCTCGCCAGCTTGACTTGCTGGGAGTGGTTGTGTTGCTGTTTGGGTTCGTTGTGGTCCCGACTGCCGATTTCAGTGCCGCCATTGCAACCCTGTTCGTCCGTCCATTCGCGACGCATCCTGTGCTGTCGGCAGGCATCGTCGCTGCTGCCAGCAGCGCTTGGTTGATTGCCTCGTTTATCCGATTAGAGCGGTCTGGTCCGCCCATGCCGCCGATGTCGGTGCCAGAGAGGCTGGCAGACCGCGGGGAGGATACGGTCGACGAATGACGGCTCGCCAGCCCCACAACTCGGAGGTCACTGCCGATGGCTGATGACTCGGGGCTGACGGGCTTTATTAGGAACTCAGAGTCGTTTGCAGGCTACCAGATTGTCGACACGGCGAACCCGGTCAACTGGTCCGGCGCTGGCGCGTCGATATTCCTGTCGGCGGTCGCGACGGTGTACATTGGCTTTCGGAAGTTCATCGACGAACTGGTTGGCATCCCGGAGCGGCTCATCGAGGGCGCAACGTCGTTCGTCGGGGACGTGACGACCGGCGAGACGCCGACGGGATCGGGCGTGCTGGGGGAGTTATTTGTCCCGATTCTGCAGTGGTATCGACAGGACCTCTGGGCTGGCAGCGTCGACCAGTTCGGACTCTGGGGCTATCTGGTTGCGCTGGGGTTCACGCTGGTGACGCTGCTCGTCGTCGTGCGTGGCCTTCGTGAAGGTGCCCAACGGCTCGCAGGAGGTGACTGATAGTGTCGTCATCGGGCGGTGGCGGCGGTGGTGGTTTCGTTCTCCCGCCCGCCCTGAGGGCATTCGCGGCCTCGCCGACTGGATTCATCCTCGGGCTCATCTTGACGCCACTGCTGAACGGCGTCGAGGGCGTCGTTGAGAAAGTCCTCTGGGCCATCAACTACGTGTTTTTCGGCCATTCACGGTCGTCAACAATCGGGGACCTCGGGCTCGTGGATGCGCCGGTCGTCATCGCGAACACGCTTATCGACGCTGGGTCGGCAATTGGCGACCCGGTGCTCACGGTCGTCGGTTCTGGTGTCCAGTTGCTCATCGACTTTTTCAACTGGACGGGACCGGCGGGACTGCTGGGCGCGGCGATTGTGTTCGCGATTGTTGTGGTCGCGTACTCGTCGGCAATACGGACAGCCATCGAGATTGCGCTGGACTTCATTCCCGGGGGAGGTGCCTTCATCAACTGATGTCGCTCAAAGAGTTCCTTACCCACCCAGCGAGTGCGGCAACGGCAACGGCGACGACGCTGTTCGGGGCGTTCCAGTTCGACGTGCTGGCGGTGCTGCTGCAGTGGGGCTGGGCGAACCTCGGACAGTTGTTCTACGGGGCGACGCTGCTGGTCAGCTCCGCGCCGGTCCTGCCGATCACCAAGACGGCGGCGTCGAAGATCGTCGCTGGGCTGGCGGCGTTGCTGTTGCTGAAACTCCTGCTGAAAGCTCGTGAACAGATTGACAACCGAACGGACGGCTAAACTCATGATTCAGAACGAACATATCAAACGGACGTATCGAACAGGAACAGCGGACAGCCCGGAGGTGGGCCGATGCCAGAGGTGACGACGGCGACGGCGACCGGCTGGGCCATCATGGTCATGGTATTCTACGTGATCGGCGAGTACACCTCAGTGCTGGCAAAGACGGCCTACCCGATTAAGTGGTTCAAAGGCCGCCCGGCCCGGCTGACGACGGGACTGGTGGGCGGCTTTTTCGGTGGCGTGTATGCCGGCGGATTCCTCTGGAGTGCGGCGGCGTCGTTCATCGGCGCTGGCGCGCTGGCCGGCGGTGGCACGGTGGTCCTCGGGCTGACGGGCAAAGAGACGCTGGTCGTGTTCCTGGCGGCGCTGGTCGTGGGGCTGGCGCTGTACACGGGCGCGGCTGCAGAGGAGGCGGTGGATGCAGATTAACATCTCCGGCTGGGGCGCGGTCCTGCTGGCGGTGGTCGGTATTGTGGCCGTTCTGATGTTCACCGCGCCGGAGGCAACGACGGACTACGTCAACGGCGTCGCGAGCGCTCTGTCGGGGGGCTAACTGTGGGCGGACACGCACTCTCGGGAGGTGATAGGGCCGCCGTCGCCGCGGTTAGTGTTGCGGTCGTCCTCGTCGCTGTCACCGTGGCGGGCGCGTTCGCGATGCCCGCATCGGCAGCGGTGGCCGACGGACACTACCAGACTAACGCGACCAACGGCACGAGTGCCACCGACGACAGCCAGTCGAGCGACTGGACCGCACCGGGACCGTTCGGTATCGACGAGCTGCGGACGGGCGGCGACCAGATATCGAGCGGCGGTTCGCAAGGCCCGCCGGAGTCGACGCGGATGCTCCCGACCGGCGGGATCGTGCTGAAGTACCTGCCGCTGAATCCGGCCCAGTCGAGCTATCAGCCGCTCGGTCGGAATCAGGCACTCAAAACAGACTACCTGCTGGCGTACACGTCCGCATTCGGCGAGAGCGTCGGTGACTACGAGTTTGTCGTCGTGTTCTGGCAGGAACGAACCACGAGCGTTAACGGGACACAGCGGGCCTACGCGGCGAATCAGAGCGTCCAGCGGATTAGCTTCGAGGCAGAGAACGGCTACTCGGCGTCGAAACTGAAACTGCAGTCCCATTACGACCAGCAGTGGCAGGCAACGGCGTGGCTGGAACAGGACGGCAGCCGCGTCGAGGGCGCACGCTGGCGATTCGGCCACCAGACCAACCCGCTGACGGCGTCACCGGCATACCCGACGAACTCGAAAGGCGACCTCTGGCGCTGGGGGGCGCTGAACCTGATTATCCCGGCGATTTGTGGCATCATGTTCTCCGGGGCGTCGGCCAAACACATCCTCTCGCGAACGATTGTCGGGACGCTGAAAGGCGTCACGTACTGGGCCGGTGTCGTCGCCGTCGTGGTCGGCATCGCGGCGATAGTTGGGACGTGGCAAACGTCGATTATCCTCGCGAACGCGCCGATTGCGGTCGGCATCTTGATCGGCCTGCTGGCGCTGCCGGTGATGCTGTCGATTCGGGACAGCGACCTCTCGAAAGCCGGCTTTTTCCGGCGGCAACTCCGGCAGGGCGCTATCTCGCCCAGCGGGGATGAGACGGTCGGCACGCGACGGGTGGCGAACAAAATCAAGTCCGTGTACCGACACGGCGACCAGTTGTACGCGCCGATAGCCGGCCTACGGCCGATGCTGGCCCGCTACTGGGCTGACCCGGCGAAGATACCGACCGAGGACTGGAAGTCCTACGATAGCGGCGACGGCGACCTCGACCAGCTCTTCGAGGTCGACCCAGAGTCCGACAAGGTGCTGCGGCACAAGCCGGCGCGGCTGAAATTCAGCCCGTCGCTGACGAAAGCGGTTGCCGACGAGGACCTCGCGGACCCGCCCGAAGCCGACGGCATTGCAGCACTGCCGGCGGCTATCTCGGCGGCGGTGTCGAACTGGTTCGCCCGTCGAAACTGGCGGTTCATCGGCATCGCGCTCGGTGGCGGGGCAGCGGTCTACCTCGGGACAGTCGCGGCGCTGGGCTCGTCGATTATCGGGCTGGGGCTGGCGACGTTGCCGGCGTTGATCGACGGCCACGAAGCTCGCGATGGCTCGCTCGAAGTCGACTGGGGGCCGTCCCACTGGAACGACGTGCAGGCACAGGTCCAGACCGAGCGCCACGAGTACGAAGAGCGCAAGACCTTCGACCAAGTTCTGCAGGCGGTCACCGAGCTGGAATGGTCTGACCACGAGAAAGGCCAGCAGATCGTCGACCGCGTTCGCACGGAGATTCAGAAAGCGCTCGACGACGAACACGGCGGGAACAACCCGTCAACGAACCTCTCGCCGTCGTCGCCACAACAGGGGGTTGATGCGGATGACTGACCCGATGGCGGCTGTCAAGGACAGTCTGGGCCGGTGGTACACCGAACCCGGAACAGTCTCTCGACTCGCTGAACTGCTCGTTCGGGGCTCTGTTGCGGGAGTCGCCGGATTCGGCGTTGCAATTGGGTTGAAGGCAACACTCGGGACTGAATTTCTGGCTGGGATGGGAATCGCAGTTCCAGCCATTTGTGCGCTGAAAGTTGCGTTGCCCGAGGACTACCGGGGGGTTGATGCGGATGACTGACCCGATGGCAGCCGACGGGCATCACGCGCTCAAATGGCTCGCGAGCGACGACGGGTCGGTCGACCGCTCGTTCGCAGCTGGGCTCGACTCGCTTCGCGCCCAGCAGCGCCACCTGCAGCAGTCCCTTCGCGACGGCTTCCAGACCCGCACCGAGGTCTTGGAGTGGTGCCACGCCGTTGACGTGGTGTCGGGCGGCCAGACCCCGGAAACGTGGCACGAGGACCTCGTGAAAGACCGCTGGGAAGTCGCTTGTCTCATGGCAGAAACGGATGACCGGGTCGCAATCTGTGACCAGGCACCCCGCGACGACGAGACAGCCGATGCGTTCCGGCGGCGGCTCATTCGGAAGGTGCTGCTGCCGGCGTTTCAGGACGCCACTGAGATGCTGCGTGAACGGGTCGGGGAGTTCTCGGATGAAGACGTCAAAGACGCCGAACGGATTCAGTACGTCGCTGGGCGGCCACGATTGCATCAGCGCGCGGTCGAACAGCACGGGATGCTGCGGCGGACACTCCGGGACCCGCCCGGCGTCGAATCGGAGGTCATGGCGTGGGCAGAGGATATCATCCACATGACCGAGGGCCACGTCCGAAGCGGGTTCATCGAGGACGTGCTGGACCGGCACGGCAACTGGTGGCACTCGCTGACTCGCGGGCCGTCAGTCCGGCTTGAGTGGCTGCTGGCCGGCGAGATATTCCCGGCGATGAATGCCACGCTGTCGGAACTCGTGACCAACAGCAACGAACTGGCCGACGTTGCTGGCCGCGCAAAGGAGGTGCCGCCGGGATAATGGATATCGAAGCCATCCGGGCGGCCCGGGCTCGCGAACAGGACGCGGCGTCACTCGTGGCACTGGCCGAACCGACGATCTTCGAGCGCGTCCAGAACGCCGTCGACGACGGGGAGATCGACACCGAGGACGCGGCGCAACTGACAACCGAACTGGCCGACGAGCGGGCCGGGAAGCTCCTGAAACTGGCGTCGTTCCGGGCCGCGGGCATGGCGGTCAACTGGGACGGCGTCACCGACCAAGAACGCGCGCTCGTCGAGGACCTCGTTGCCCGACTCGAAGAGTGGCGCGACTCGGTGACGCCGGCCACGGAGGACAGCGATGAGTGACGAGTTGTCCGACCGGGTCGCTCAGTATCTCCGCTGGCAGGTCAGCGACAAGGTGGCGCTGCTGGCCCAGCGCTATCCCGACGACACGTCGCTGACGCTGGACTGGACGGACCTCGCTCGGTGGGACCCAACGCTGGCCGAAGATATCCTCGATGCGCCCGATTCGATGCTTGAATACGTGGAACGGGGGATTCGGGACACGCCGCTGCCGGTCGACACGTCGCTGGGGCAGGCGACTCCGCGCTTCGAGAACCTGCCCGAGTCACACACGACCGCGCCGGGGGAGTTCTCACCGTCGGATCGGCGCGGGCAACTGCTGGCGCTGGAAGGGCAGGTCGCGAAGCGAACGCAGGTGCAACCACGGCTTGTCGAAGCGGCCTTCGAGTGCCAGCGCTGTGGCACGCTCACCCGGATTCCGTTCGAGCCCGGACAGTTCATCGAGCCCTTCGAGTGCGTCGGCTGCGAGACGAAAGGGCCGTTCCGCATCAACCCGGACCAGTCCCGCTACGAGGACTATCAGAAGCTCCTGTTAGAGAATCCCAGCAGCGCGGCGCTGGGTGGCGATACCTCGGATATCATCGCGCACCTGCAGGGCGACCTCGCGGGACACGGCGCTATCGCGAACTGTCAGGATGTGGTGCTCGTTGGTGAACTGCAGTTCCGCGGTGGCGGGCCGATTCCCGAGCCACAGGTCGTCGTGAACTCCGTGCAAGCGGCCGGGCAGACCTATCAAGACGCGGAGTTCACGGCTGACCAGCGGGACCTCTTCGAGCGCCTTCGCGAGCGGCCGGAGTCGTTCGACGTGGATATCGAGGACCCGTCGACGGCCGATGTGCTGATGGCGGCCGCAGCGCCGAAGTTCGTGTCGGGCTCACACCCACGGGACCGGCAGGTCGTTCGCGGCCTGGTCCTACAGCTGGTCAGCGCGTCGACGTTCGACGGGCCGGACGGCTCGCACTATCGGGGCGACGTTCACGTCCTGCTGCCGGGCGACCCGGGCACGGGCAAGTCCGTGCTGGCGAAGTGGGCCGCGGCGGTCGCGCCCCGGTCGGCGTTCGCGAGCGGCGAGCGCGTGTCGGGTCCGGGACTCACCGCGGCGGCGGTGAAAGACGACTTTTCCGACGGCGGATTCAGCATTGAGCCCGGCGTGCTGGTCCGCGCCCACGAGGGCATCGCGGTCGTCGACGAACTGGACAAGGCTGGCGAGGACACCATCGAGAAGATGCACTCGGCGCTGGCCGACCAGATTTTGCCGCTGTCGCTGGGCGGGCAGTCGATGACGCTGCCAGCCGAGTGCGGGCTGCTGGGCGTGTGCAACCCGCTCGGCGGTCACTTCGCTGGCGATGAGTCGCTGGTCGACGCGCTGGGCATCAACAGCCCGCTGTTGTCGCGGTTTGACCTTATCATGCAGATGCGGTCGAAACAGGACCGTGAACACGTCCGAGAACTCGCTGAGTCGATGATACGGACGTGGTCGGCATCGCTGAAAGACGCGACTGGGCAGGCACTCGACACGGCTGACGCCGATGCTATCGACCCAGTGCTGTCGATGGACCAGTACCGCGCGGTCCTGCTGCGGGCGCGACAGTTGCATCCCACACCCGCGAACGACAGGGTCATCGAGGCGCTGGCGGCGTGGTTTGAAGAGCAAAAGATGGCGCTGCCCGAGCGCTATCGCGATGCGCTCGCGGACGCGGACGGGCAGTACCACGGGCCGCCCGTGCCCGTGACCGCTCGGAAACTCGGGGCCGCACGCCGTGTCGCACAGGCGGCCGCTCGGGCGAACCTGCGTGAAGAGATTACGATGGCGGATGTCGAGGTGGCGAAGGAACTGGTCAGCCGGTCGCTGGCCGACCTCGATATCCCGATTGTCCACAACGCCGGACTCGGCGGTGGTGACGTAAACCGCCGTGAACCGGCTGATTTGTCTGGAGTGAGCTAACGATGTCCCAAGGGAAAGACGGATTCACTGAAATGACACAGCAAGGCGCACAGATTATCCATGGCACTGACCCGGACCGTCAGTGGTCCGAGGACGCCGAAGAGATTCGGCGGCGGTTCGATATCCCGGCGTTCGACCCAGAGGCGTTTTACCCGCGTGAGGGCGCGGCGCTGTCGGGTGTGTACCCGGATTTCCTCGTGCATATCGAGAACTCCGCAGACGGCCCGTCGACGGTAAACTCGCCGGGGGCGTCACTGACGATGGTCGAAGCGCCGAAGGGCTCGGGCAAGTCCACAGCTGCCGACCAGTTTGCCACATACCAGATGGAACACAACGACGAGCGCGTCGTCAGGAACGGCCGGCAGAAAAGCTCGGACTGGCGGCGGATGGCTGACTGGACGACGCTGTGGCTCCCCAGCGGCGTCGACGTTGATGGCCGGTGGATGGAAGCCGTCGACCGCGACGATCCCGATCCCGACGAACTCTGCCGGGACGTGCGATACTACTCGGATGTCCTCGAACTTGTCGAGCGGCTGCAGAACCACCCGAAAGGAACGTACAACGTCGTGTTCCCGGACCCGTACTTCCGCAAGTGCGAGGACGCGCTGTCGACGGCGGATACAACCGTCGAACACCCGACGTTCATCCCCAAGAACGAGCCAAACCCCACGCCGGCATCGCACTGGTGGTTCGGGTTCCTCGCGGCACGGACCTTCGACGGCCTGCGCGTCGATAGCGATGGCGACCGCAACTGGATGACCGCCCACATCGACGAGTTTGGGATGCTGGCACCGGAGTCAGCGCCGGGTGGCGAGTCCGGGCACTGGACGCATCAGTGTATCAAAATCATGGCCGATATCGCGAAGGAAATGCGGTCGGCTGGGCTGTCGCTGGTCGGCTACGGCCATCATGAAGAGGACGTTCACAACCACTGGCTCAAAGAGTTCGATTTCTGGGTCGAACTCTCGAACCACGACCGCGGGAACCGGACGACCAAGGCTGAAGCACCGAAGCCGTTCCGGGACCTCGAACAAGACCAAGACCTGCTGTCGAAGCGACCGAAGGGATTCGGGCTGTGCTACACTGGCAGCCGGTTCTCGGAGTTTCAGTTCTCCGACCTGGGCTACCCACACGACACGCCGGAGTTCCAGTTGCGGCTCGGGATTCCAGAAGCCGTCGACGTGTCGACCAGCGACGACGGCGGCATGATCGTCGAGGACCTCCAGGTGGCGACCGACGACGATGACCAGCCGACAATTCTCAACGAGTACCGCGCGGCCGGTGGCGCTGTGCACGAGCTGCGTGTCCTCGCGCCCGGCGACGGCATCATCGATATCTCTGGTGACGAGCCCGAGGTGCTCGAAGCGCTGTCGAGCCCGTATGCCGATGGCACGTTCCCGGAGAACCCGATCACAACGACCCAGAATCACTATGATATCATGTTCAACCCCGACGGTAGCACGGAGATCGTGGCGGCGCGCATCCCGAGACGGACTGGGCCCGGCGCGACAACGGAGGTCGTGGCCGATGACTGACCCAGCAACGCCGCTGGTCGTATCCGATATCGAACGGCCTTTTAAGTTCACGACAGCCGGCTGCGGCGGCCCGGCTGGCGGCCGCGGCGGCACCGATCACCGCGAGCGGAAGAAAAGTTCCGTTCGGTGCGCGCGCGTATCTGGAACAGGAACGGAAGGGGGGACCCCCCTGAACCCTGTTGGTGGTGATTCTGATGGACAGTGATGACCTGCCACTGTCGAGTGAACAACTGTCGATTGTCGGCATGGCGCTGGCGGTCGTCATCGTGTCCGTCGCCGCGCCGATGGTGTTCGCGCCACAGTCGAACGCGCCCGACGACGCGAACAGTGGGACAGTCTACTCGACGCCGACTGGCGACGACCAACAGGCAGAGTCAGCGTCGACGCCGACCAACCCAGCCAGCAATCCGTTCGACGAACTGAGTACCGCGCCGCGCGACCCGGACGAACCACTGTCGACCGTGCCAGAGACGCACGTCGAGAGTAACACGACCGAACCGTCGCTGTCGGCATCGGCGGGCGCACAGACACTCCGGGCGTCGACAACGACCGTCGAAGGCGAGCCCGCGCTGAATCTGACCGACGACCGCACGCATGACGGCCGCTGGGTCGGCGTCTCGACGGACTGGCTCAAAGACCAGCACGGGTCGGTGCCAGCCGTCGTCGGTGTCGTGCATGAATCTGGAGAGGTCTACCAGGAAGAGATTCACGTCCGCAACGGCGAAGCACAGTTCTGGGTCAGCGGGTTCTCGACGAACACGATCACGTTCGGTGGGACACTGCAGATCGACGGCCAGCCGGCGACGACCGGCACGACGCACCTGTATGAGATTCGGGACCTCGACAGCGCGACGGACCCCGAGATAACGCTGACCGGACAGGTCAACACTGAGCGAGACACGAAACAGGTCATCGGCGCGACCGACGGACAGTCGATCCAGCTGGCGGTCGCTGGCGATAACCTCGCGCCACGGAACCCGGAAGTGACGTTTACGGGCGTCGAACAGACCACGACGGACGCGGGACTGATCTCGACAACGCTGTCGGACGGTGGGACTGTCGACTACAGCGTCGACGGGAATCAGCCGGCCACAGATGTCTCGGCGACGTTCATCGGCAAGTCAACAACGAGTACGGAGAGCCTGTCACACAACGGTCTGTCTGACGGGGCGACGATATCCCACACTGTTGATGGCACTATTCCCGCGAACAACGCCGAAGTGACGTTTTCGGGATACTCGTCTCGGTCGTCGCACTCGATTACCGGAACTACCGGGTCATCGGTTACTCGGTCGCTCCCCATGACCGGGAATCGAGAGCCAACAGACGGGACCGGCAACAATCCAACCGTCACAGTGACCGCAAACAGCCCGCCTGTCAAAGAGACAACTGGGAGCAAAACAGGCACTCCGACCACTATCGACGCCACAAGTGGTGGGTCAGCTAACTTGTCGTGGACTCCCCAAACATCTGGCAAGCTAACACAGGTCTCCTTCGACGTGCAGAGTGCCAGCGGGACGAACGGTAACTTCGAGCGACTTGAGGTATATGACTCAAGCGGGACCAAAATCGGTGGGACATACGATTCATCAGTGTTGGAGTATCAGACCGGCACACAGACCGTTACTGGATTTGGCAATCCTGCTGTGTCAGCTGGTGAGACATATGAAATACGGATTACCGAATACTCACGGTCTTATGCAAGTGGGCACGTCGATATTAGCCCGTGGGCCAGTGGCACGGTCGACACATCGGTAAACTCGGTGTCTATCACAACTAACGACGGCGCAGCAGCCTCATGGGGAAGCCTCTCAAACGGCGAGACCCAAACCAAACGACTCGACCTGTCCACAGCAGCGTCATCTGTCGATATATCTACGGACACAACGGGATCGGCATCTGTCGGCTACGATATTTCCTATACTGACCGGACTGCCAGCAAGAACCCGCGCATCGACCTCGATGGCGACGGGAACGCCGATGCCAGCTACAACGGTATCTTGACTGATTCGCAGTCGGCCACCGTGGACGCATCGAACATCCCGACAGGCTCACACACGGCGACGGTCATGACCGACGGTGGACAGGTCGACGCCGATATCGATTACACCGAGCGGACGGCCACAAAGAACCCGTCGCTCGATATCAACAACGACGGGACCGCTGATGCGTCCTACAGCGGCGTCCTGATGGACGGCGAGACGGTCACGCGCTCGGTCACGGATATTTCACCGGGCAGTCAAACCGCACAGGTGTCGACCGGCCACAAAGTCGGCGTCGAAGCCGGCTCAACTGTGACGACAGTCACGCAGGACCCGTCGCTTGATATCGACAACGACGGCACGGCCGAAGCCGAGTACATCGGCCAACTCGCCGACGGCGAATCCCAGACCGTCCAAATCAACGAGTTCGACAGCGGCGTGACAGAGGCACTCGTCGGCACGCAATCGGGCGCTGTCGACGTGAATATCGGCTACACGGAACGCACTGTCACCGAGGACGCTGGCGTCATCATCAACGGCCAGCCGGTACGGATGTCGGGCACGCTCGGGCAAGACGACACGGCGACACTCTCCGCGAATAGCAGCTGGCTACAGTCCGGCCAGAACAACGTCACCGTCGTCGCTGGCGACGGCGACACCGGCAGCGATGCTCCTGCGCCCACCGTCGAAGTCGATTACCACCACGAACTGACGACACAGCGGGCCGTCACCTTCCAGAACGAAGCGTTCAGCGAGCGCTACAATATCTCTCGCACGTACCTCTCCAGCCGCGAGAGTGCCACGCTGACGATTCCCCACGCCGAGAACATCATCTCGCTGCGGACGCTGGACGTGCGGCTCGACCAGTCCGGCGGCTGGACCGAAGTGCCGGCGTCGGCGCGGTCTATGCAGGGCACGGAACTGCAGGTCGACATTGCCGCACTGACCGGCGGCACCGTTCCAGAGGGCACGACCGTCGAACTCCGGTCGGTCGGCTCGAAGATCGACGTGCATAACGGCGCGGTCACGGTCATGCAAGCTATGCCAGTCGGGACCGACCTGAACTCGCGGGTCCGGCTGGACAGCTGGGCGAGTGATGCCTACATCAGCGTCGGGAATACCTCACAGGACCAGCAATTGCACTACGGCGTCAACGAGAGTTATGCGGCGGAAGGCGACTATGCCGAACTCTCGACGAGCCACGAACAGCGGGTTCACTTCCCGGAAGCGGTCAGCGGGAGCGAGGTCGGCGTCCGGGCCGCACCGGTCCAACTCTCGCCGGTCAACGGAACCATTCGGGCGAGCGTGCCCGAACAGCGAACGAACGCCACCAGCCCGGCGTTCACCGTCGACCCGGGCCAGCGGGCCGGCGAGTCGTTCACTGTCGAGTATCTGGGCGCGACCGAAGAGACGTGGTACGGCGTCTATGAGGTAGACACCAGCCAGCGCTTCGACCGCGTGCAAGGTCGTGAGCCGATGACGGTGCCCAAAGACAGTATCGATTCCGTGGTGCGGGTCAAAACGGCATCGGCACCGACGGCGAACCCCGGCGGCGCGTCGACGATCTTCGGCGCGGCCGACCAGGGCAACCTCGTCGGGCTGGTCGCACTATTCGGGTCGATTGCGATGCTGTTCGTGATCGGCCGCCGGCCTGAGCGCTCGCGTGAGGTTGTCGACTCGCTCGCGACCAGCGCTGGGTCGGCCGCCGGACAGCTGCCCCGCGTCGGCGGGCTCGTCGAGGACGGTGTCGTCAGCGGCATCGAAGCCCTCGGTGACGCCATCGTCACGCTGGGCGAGAACACCATATTAACGAGCGCCGTCGGCGCGGCGGCACTGGTGGCCGCCATCCAGTCGGGCTACATCGATATCGGGCCGGAACTGGGCGCGATGCTGGCCGTCACCGGTCTCGCTATCGGGTCGCTCGTATTCCTGCAGCGGATCGGTGAGTTCACGACGGCCCGGTGGATTGCGATTGTCGGTGTCCTCGGTGTTTTGGCGCTGCAATGGCTCGGTGAGGGCGACCTGCTGACGGCACTGGTGAACTCCGATGCGTTCGTGATCGTGCTGGTCATCGCCGGCTACGCGGTCATCCAACTCGTGCGGGAGTACCGCGCGAACAACTCGCCCGATGACGACCAGCCGCAGGTGAACATCATCGCTCGCGGCGGCAACGGAGGGAGTGACGACTGATGTTCGACTGGTTCGGCGCACTCGTTGCGGAGTTCGGAAAAGAGGTCGCGCTGGTCACAGCCGTCGTGTACGGCGGCTACAAGTTCCGGCGTATCAAGAGTATCATCGGCGGGCTGGTGGCGGCCGTCGGCACGGTCGCAACCTTCGGCGCGCTCACTGCCGGGGCGCTCGTGCTGGGAATGGCGACGGGCTGGATTAGCGTCGATGTGGGCCAGATGCTCAGTGATATCATCGCTGGGGCTGGCACCGCGTGGGACGTGGCCGGGAAAGGGGCCGTCGACTGGCTCACAACGGAGGTGCTGTAATGGCGGACCTCAGTGGCGTCGAGGACGACCCGGACTGGGCGGCCTTCGCGAACCTCTCGCCGGTCGCACAGACCTGTCTGTTGCTGGTCGAAGCCCACGACGGCGACGGCTGGCGCGGGCTCATCGCACAGAAAGCGCAGGAGGGACTCGACACGAGTGACCGCTGGGTCCGGGAACAGCTGTCGGAACTGGAAGCGAAGGGGTTGGTCGAAGCGTCGGGACCGAACAAGCGCCGAGAAACGTACTCGGTGACTGAGGACGGCCACGAGGTGCTGGCCGGGATGCGGGACAGTCTTGACCGGGCGCTGGGGGAGGACTCGTGATTGTGCCCGAGGGCTCGTGGGCTGCCGAAGCCCGCGGCCACCCACGGAAGCTCGGTGCGCTGGTCGTCGGGCTGGCGCTCGTGGGGATCGGCGGCCCGGCGCTGTGGTGGCTGGGGCTCGCGCTGTCGAGTCTTGCTGTCGGGCAGTTGGTAGCCTACTGGGGCGATGAAACGGACCCGGCCGTCGACCGGAGGGCAGTCTGAAATAGTATGATACAAGCATTCACAACACTGTTTTCGACTGTTGCACAGCAGACTGCTGAACTGACCGGTTTTGAGTCAGGACTGGCGACTATAGCAGCTATTACCGCACTGGGGTTAGTCGGCTTGCTGGTATTGATCCAGACCTTCACCACTCGAAATATCTGGAACTATCTTTCGCGTGTTAATGGAATCGGTGTCGTCGCCATCGGCACGTCGCTATCGGTGCTGTACGCGGTCGACACACAGAACACTGAGTTGCTGCGGGTGTTCGGGACACCGATTGCCGGTCTCCTGATCCTCGTGATTGGTATCAGGTCCGAGCGAGTGTCGGGACCTTTCGGGCTGTTAGAGTGGCTGACACTGGACGATGCACTGCGGTCAATCATCGTTGCAGCCTCTGCAACAACGCTGTACGGCGTATTCAGCTCTGGTCCCGTGGCGGCATCTGATTACTTGGCTGGGTTCCCGGTTGCTGGGGTGCTGATTCTGGGAGTAATCGTGATAATCCCGGCAAAGAAACTGCAAGAGCTGGGCAACGATTAGCGCTCGATTAATTCACCAGTCTTAATCAGTGCCAGTGGGTCGTACCCGTCCTGATAAACCGTATAGAGAGAATACCCAAGCGCGAGCAGGACAAGTACCAGACCGAAAACAAGCCCCTCCATTGAGGAGTTCATATCTGATATTACGAACACTCTGAAAATATATGTTTGGGTCACTCAACGGCTTCGGGGTGGTCGACGAGATATCCCGCAAGGTCGCTCGGCAGTTTGAGACAGTCGGCGAGTTCGTCGCTGAGGACCTCAAAGAAATCGATGATGTTGGCCCGGAGCGCGCTGAAACGCTGGCGAAAACCGACGCCGAGTGAGGCCACGGCCGTTGCAGTCGTGTTGCCGGTCGTTGCATCGAGGGTGGACACCCCACTGTTTCCGCTGAAAGAGCGCCCCGCGTTTCGAGTGTTGTCCCCAGCCGTCGCGACGGCGATGACCCAGTCCGACAACGCGCACAATCGCCTGTGTTGTGAACCTGATAGGATTGCGGTCGTCCCTATGGTCCCTCCACTGTCTGTCCCACTGTGTCTCCCTCTCCGTTCAGGGCCCACCACCCCGTGTGCAAGATGACTCTTCCCACTGGTCCTCGAGTCAGTTGTCCCTCACTGTCGCCATGGTAGCCGCCCACCCAGTCGTCGCGATCTCCCATCCACTCCGGCTCTGGCCCGGCCCGCTGTCCTACCGTCGACGACGTCCACTGTCCCATCTCGGTCGGCACTGCCGGCGGCCCGCTGCTGTGTCACCAGCCTGTCGGTCCACCCGTCGCATCTGTCTAGTCATCCTGATAGTTCGCCTCTCTCGGGGGTCGCCCCCTTGGCGCTCGCCTGAAGCCCTCTTTCGGTCGCCTACGGCTTCACCTCTGTTTACCCGTTTACCCCCCTTTCTCTTTGGACGATTACCCCCGGGTAAACATTGATCGTAAGTGGTGCAGAATTGACTAAGAACCCTCTAATCAATTTTAAGACTGTAATCCATGGTGGAACAATTATTTTCGCCTATAAAATAACGAGATATAGTGCTTGAAGGCTTGAACCGACCGTAAACTGCTGTATATTTGTTCTAGCATCCTATTCACAGCCCTGTTTCATGGTGGAACCGTCGCGTGAAGGTGGCACTCGCTTGATTTCGGCACTTTAGCTGTTTTACTGCTTCAGGTAAATGCGATTTCGTGGTGGAACCGTCGCGTGAAGGTGGCACTCGTCTGATTTCGGCACTTTAGCTGTTTTGAGCCAGTAGTAATCTGGTTATATTCCAAGTATCGCTTCGTGAAGGTGGCACTCGCCTGATTTCGGGCATTACAGCTCTATATTGGCTCTCATGAAGTAGCGTATATGCTGATAATACGCCTCTGAAGGTGGCAATCGCTAATTTTCACGTATTGGCTTATGAATTAGCCTTGGAGCAAAAAACAGTCCAAACTCTAATAGGATCTCCCCAATACCTCCACCAAGATAGCGCCCCACCTAGGCACGATAGAGTGGTGACTGCGAGACTGTGGCTAGCTGACTGAGGAAAATTGAGTTCTATCTATCTGGGGCTACGCTTAGTACTGACCCGCGCCGTCACTATCATCGAGCTGGTCGTACATCGACTCGGGGAATGGAAGACTCTGGTAGATGTTGTATGGGCAGAACGACTTGCCGATACAGTGGCGCTGCATATCGTGGTTGTCACAGTTCATTGGGAGCGGGGCTTCCCCGTCGATTTCACCGTGCCGCAATTCATAACGAGCCTGATAATCGGTGGTCTCTCGGTCGTACCAGTCCCACTTACTTCCGAAGAGTTCGTGGATGTCATCAACCACTGCATCTTCGCGTTGGGACTCTATCAACTCACCCCCGGAAGTGTAACGCCCATTTATATACTCGTATATCATCACTTCATCACACCATGATTACCGACCGGTCGGTGTTCCGTGATGACTGGTTGCCTGACGTCCAGCATCGAGAGGCCGAAATGACCGTTCTGACGGACGCGCTCACTCCAGTGCTGGAAGGAGATCGGGCCGAGGACGTTCTGCTCCACGGACCACAAGGTGTCGGCAAGACCGTGCTGACACGGGCCGCCCTTGACCGACTGAATCGACAACAGCCGACGCCGTCGGCACACGTCCACTGTCTCGGGGCGTCGACGGCAGGCATCGTCCGTTCCATCCTCCAGGAACTGCCCGGCTCAGATCCAGCACGAACCACGCCCCAGGAAGAGCTCATCGCGACGCTGCAGGAACGGGTGTCCGAGCCCACCGTCGTCGTCCTGGACGAAGGCGACGACCTACCGGAGACGGACATTCTGGATGTCCTTCGCGGGGTGCCCGATATTTCGTGGATTGCGATCTGCCACGACGAAATCGACTGGCTCTCTCGCGTCGACGAAAGCATCCGCCATGGACTGACCGACCGCAGCCTCCAACTGGACAAGTTCACAACCAGCGAATTGACCGATATCCTTGAGGCCCGCCAGCGAGTCGGCCTGGAGGGTGGCGCGATTTCACGCGAGCAACTGCGGATGCTCGCCGACGGTGCGGCGGGTGTGGCTCGCCGCGGGATCTTCGCGCTGCGGGCCGCGGCCGAGCTGGCGACCGAGCGCGGGCACACGACTATCGAGGACGTCGACGTCGAGGACTCGTTCGACCGGGCGCGACGACAACTCCGGGAGCAGGCACTGGAGAGTCTGCCGTTGCACCATCACATCCTGTACGAGATTATCCGCCGGAAGGGCGAGGTCCGGACAGCAGCCATCAACGACCGCTATGAGGCAATTGCAGCGGTTGTCTACGATGGGCGCAACCAGACGCCCATTTCGAAGCGCGAGCGGCGCACGAAACTGCAGAAGCTCGTCGATTACAACCTCATTGGCCGTCGTGACGAAGAGAGAAAGCGGGTTTACTGGGCCTGTGACCGCTCTATTTCATCGCCGCTGGACCTGCAGGTGCCCGTTCCGTAGTAGGTACGGTGAGTTTCGTGAACTCGTTCTGATGTGTGTCGTTCACAACATCAAGGAGACTCTGTAGCCGTGGAATCAAGCTATGTCTGGCGATTCACCACGGCCTTTCAGTTACTAACTTGATGATAAAATTTATTACCGACTGCTAACAGAATGATATGTCGATGCTAAGTAAGGTAGCTGCTGGGTGGGAGAGGCGCAAATTCATCAAGGCGCTGTTGTTTGCGTCTATAGGAACGGGAACTGCACGTGGAAATGCGACCCAAAGGGAGCAGTTGGCCGGGCCGTCAGCGGGGTGGAGTACATTTGCACACGATTCACAGAACACCGGTTATAATCCGGAAACAGCGGTGCCAACTGAATTGAACCGTCAGTGGACCCGAGATATTTTTACTGCGGGTCAGATTGTCGGCAGAGGGGGCAAGATTTATATATCCCAGTTAGACGGCTCAGTCCAAGCGCGCTCAGCCGCGACGGGCGAAGTTGATTGGGACTCCGAATACGAGCCAGCCGGAACAGGGCCCGCGCCAACGGTGACATCAGACACCGTGTATGTTGGCAGCTATAATGAGGGTATATACGCACTGTCTGCATCTGATGGCTCCACTAAGTGGAGTGCAGATATCCCTGCGGATGGAACTACGACGACAGTAGTGGACGAAATGGTACTTGTAGGTGGTCGCGACGGTGTGATTTATTCGCTTGATGCCTCAACGGGGGATGAGCAGTGGAGGTTTGACACAGGAAGCGCCGACACCACAGGGGCTGTTTTTGACGCCGTACCGCAACCTGCATTCGCGGATGGAACCGTCTACATTGGTGGAGGATACGAAAACAACAAAGTGTACGCACTGTCGGCAGATGGGGGAGCAAAGCAGTGGGAAAGCACCCTGACTGCGGCAGTTATGGCCCCCCCTCAGTTGACAGTGGCACATTATATGTAAATAGTACTGATGGACAAGTCCACGCCTTGAATACTGATGATGGATCAGGGGTGTGGACTTACGAGACATCGGATATCACATATGCATCACCGTCAATTGCTAACGGAACGGTTGTCATCGGGAGCTTAGACCAAACACTGTATGCGCTCGCCGCTTCGGACGGCTCCAAGCGATGGAGCGTTGATCTGGAAAACGCGGTGGGTGTGTCACCGGCCATCGCTGATGGAGCGGTTTTCGCCCAATTAACTGATGGTTCTGTAACCGTCCGATCACTTGCTGACGGGAGCGAACAAGAGACCGCTCCATCGGTTGCTGAGGACGCGTTCTCAGGCGTACTCAACAATATCATTGTTTTTGATGATCAAGTATTCTCACATAAAGGCGGCTCGCTGAGGAAGTTTACCGAGAACATCCCTCCAACCGCTTCCATCTCAATTGAACCAGAATCTGCCGCTGTTGGTGAAGAGGTAACGTTCAGTGCGGAGGCGTCAAGCGACGAAGACGGTACGATTGAATCGTACAATTGGGAACTGAATGGAGCTCAAAAATTCAATCAGACAGGTAAAGTGCAAACAAAGATGTACAGTTCGGCTGGCACGTACGATATCTATCTGAGAATTACTGATTCGGATGGTGGGGAAGGGTATGCCCAAGATTCGATTACCATCGAACCGGGAGACAAGCCTCCAACAGCATCGTTTACCACTACGCCGTCAAATCCAGCTCCTGATCAGAAAGTAACACTTGACGCTGGTTCCTCAACGGCGGAGAATACAATCACAAGCTACGAGTGGGATGTGACTGGCGATGGGAGCTATGGTCAACAAGGAGAGACGCTCTCGGCGTCTTTCGAGGCAGGAGAAACCGAAGTTACGCTTCGGGTGACTGGTGAGAATGACCTAACTGACACGTCGACTCAAACAGTGACAGCCACCTCAGTTGGTCAGGCGCCTACAGCGAGATTCGATTTTACCCCGGAATCGCCAACAGCAGGCGAAGAGGTCTCCTTTGATGCCTCCGAGTCTTTTGCCTCAAGGGCGTATACCGACATCACGAGCTACGAATGGGATATGACTGGCGATGGGAGCTATGATCAACAGGGAGAGACTACCAAGGCGTCTTTTGAGGCAGGAGAGACCGAAGTTACGCTTCGAGTGACCGATCAAAATTATCTAACCGGTAAGTCTACTCAAACAGTGTCAGTCGGCTCTACTGATTCACAGCCTACAGCGACATTCAGTTTTGCGCCGGCATCGCCAGAGGCGAGCGAACCGGTCTCATTTGATGCCTCTGCGTCTGCTGACGACGGAACCGTCGATTCATATGAATGGGATTTCGATGGCGATGGCACGATAGAGCAAAACGGGGCGCAGCCGGAGTATACATTTGAGACAAGTGGGGAGTATCAGGTGAAACTGCGAGTGAGCAACGGAGCCGGAGAATCAACCGAGACTAAAACGGTGTCTGTTAATCGGTCTAACACCCCACCAACGGCGGCGTTTACGTACACCCCCTCGAACCCGACGACTGCCGATAATATTGAGTTCGATGCGAGTCCATCAACTGATGATGAAGGTGTCGCGGCCTACGAATGGGATTTCACCGGCGGTGAAGAGGTTGATGCGACGGGGCAAGCAACAACGTACAATTTCGATACGGCAACTGATCATGAGGTAGTGCTGACCGTCAGAGATGGGGATGGCGTCACTCGGTCCACCTCACAGACAGTCACGGTCACAGAGAGCCCGTTTCAGCAAATAAAGGACGCACACATTTCAACCGCTCGTGAGGTTCAGGACGGGACCGTTGGGAATCTAGGAGTTGTTGCACAGGCTGAAACGGCGAATCGAGAGTATACACAGGCCGTTGAGGATGGCGCTATCGATTCGAATACTGCGCTCAAAGCGCTACAGCGACTCAATAGTGGTATTGCGACGACTGCATCTGTAGTCGAACAGATTGGATCCGCTCCGGAGCTAGGAGAGAGAAACGAACGGGACCTTACGCGGAAGATGACAAAACCGACCATCGATACTGCGATTCAACTCACAACAATGATCGCAACCGCCTCAAGCCAATCAGGTGGTAGTAGTAGTCTCATTGGGACGGTCAAGCGAGATTTGATTCAAGGGATCAAGAGTGACGCAGGGGATGCTGTTAAAAACTTGATTCGAATGATGTTGGGCGACGCGCTAACTAGATTTACCAGTGATTTCGAGCGTTCTGGTGAAACACTCGTGAGCGAAATTCTTTCTGGGGCTCTATCGACGGCAAGGGAAATCAGAGACAGACTGGATGAACTAAAAAGTCAGATATTAGAGCCCGTCGCCGACGCCCTACAACTTCGTGCTGAGGGAGGATTTGGGTTCACACCCGATCCGTTGCTAACGACAAATTTGGCAGCCTACGCAGGGTCACTTGATGCGGGTGTTCAGGGATTATATACATTCCTGAGTGTTGAGAGGGTGCGCGAAAACGGGTTGTCCGGCACTACAGATAAGGCGCTTGATGAATCGTATGCTCAGCAGCAAGAAATCCGCGCTCAGGCAGAAACCGCTGAGAATGTAATAGATGATGCGATTGAGTTTGGCGCGAACAGTAACCTCCCATCAGTGTTGGCAAGTTTCTCCGATGGTATCAGCATAATGGATCTCCTGCGGGGGGTTAGCACTGTTGTCGGATACTTTATCAGTGGAATACCAACCGCCTTTGCAACCGGTGCCGGGATTGGCGGCTTAATTGAGATCAATATACGACACCATTTGGCAATATACAACACTATTCAGGGTGACTCCCTATGACTGACTATAAGACAACTGTCCCAGCAGCTTATTACCGTTATACACAGAGTCTCCGCGCCGGCAACCTTCCAAAGGCAGTAGAGATGAGCGTGGCGATGGAGGCTCAGAAGCACCCTATCACCGGCTTGCTGGTAGACTTTGAGAATGCTGTCACGAATGGTGAAAAAGAACTAGCAAAAACCCTACTCGCACGCATTCAGGAAGCCTACGAACGCCGGTCAGAAGACGAACAAGCCGAAGTTGCGAGAGCGAGCGTAGCCATCGAACAGTCTGAATTACCAGCCGAAGAACGAGAAAGCCTCCTTACCCTTATTCGAGATTCGACGCAGCTCAGTCTCCAGCGGTCGAATTTCTACAATCAAGCGGTTATTTATTTGGAGGCTGACGACGAGACTGTGGCAACAGATACTGCAACGACTACGACTGAAACACGCGAGAGCGAGTCAGCATTCGAGCAAACGAGAAGCAGAACGGTGGAGCCTGATACCGAGTCACTATCAGCCGCTCCAACCCTCTTTGGGACAGATGGTCCCTCTCAGGTCGTTGCGGGAGAGTCGTTCACAGCGAGTGTTCGTGTCGGTAACGTCGGGGGAGCGACTACATCCGAATTGTCAATTGACGTTGACGCATCTAACGGCGCCACACCAATAGAGAAAACGATTGCACTCAACCCCATTGAATCCGGCGGTAGACAGCAGGCGTCCGTAGAGATCCAAACGCCTGCCCCTGACCAAACTGCGGTGACCCTCAAGTTAATACGGGATGGGGAGACTTTGGATTCAGCTACTGAGACGTTCACTGTCATTGATCAGTCTGTCTCGGTCCGGGCAGCAATCACTGGAAGTGACGACGAGTCGCTCGATCCAACTCAGCTACAACGCGCAATCTCACACTGGTCAGCCGATTCTGAAGTTCCTGGCACGGATGGGAAAACCGTCTCAACGGAGCAGATCCAGTCGTTTATAACAGATTATCTGGAGCAAACCGGAGAGGGAGATCAATGATACCCAAACAACAGAGTCGCCAGAGGCTTTTTCGGGTCTTCTGTGTAGTCGGGTTCGTAGCGACCATCGGTATCGTTGGTGGGGTATTCGTAGCAGGTGCATCGGTGCAAAGCGGTGCCACTGACCTGTCAGTGGACATATCCACGCAATCAATGTACGTTACACAGGGTGACTCAGTTTCTCTGGAGGTGACAATCCAGAATACTGGGGATCAAAACAGTCCAGCTCCGGTGTTCGACTTGGAGAAACTGCCTTCAGGTTGGAGTGTGAGTTCTTGGTCTAATGAAAACGCGACATATCGATCATCGACGAACGAGTGGCTCTGGACTGAACTACAAGCTGGGGGAGAAAAAGAATTGACTATTATTTTACAAGCGAGTGATGCCGCTGAGAGTTTCACCGCCACAGGAGAACTTTTCGATGGGTATGACAATACCGCAGTTGGTGACACTAAGCTAATTATCGGGGCTGCACCTACATCGACAGGCGATAGCGGCGGCGGTGGTGGCGGTGGCGGGTACTACGACAACACTGATCCGACAGCGCGTACCCAGCCAAACGTCACTATCGATGCTGGAACAACACTGGCATTCAATGGCAGCAACTCGACGGATAACGACGAGTTGGACAGCTACGACTGGGATTTCAACGGTGACGGCAACTATGAACGGAGTGGTATCAATGTCTCGAAAGATTACACTACATCCGGCAACTACACCGTAACATTACGGGTGACTGACGACTACGAGAATACCGATACCGCACAGCGGACGATCACTGTACAGACTCGCAACGACGGCGACGAGAACATAAGCAGTGGCACCGAGAACGGTGCCGTCGGTTCCGGAAACGGCGGAGCGGCTACGACGCCATCACAAACGACATCCGCACCGACAGTAGCGAACACGGAATCGCCCGACACAGCCGGCCGTGCAACCACTTCGGCGGAGACGACGGTCGGCGGGAGCGGGCCTGGATTCAGTATTGCAACAGGAATTCTTGCAGGCGTTTTAGGAGTCATTCTCGCTCGTAGGAGATGATGGTCATAGCGACTGCACGCCGCTGACAGGATTACTCGCGACGATGCTGGTGCCTACCGGCTTCGGACACTCTCACACTCAGCCAGCCTTTAGACGGTACTGGACACGGACAGACTGATAGAGCCAAATCACTACACTTTGCAGAGCACGTTGTGATTGGCTACAATCAGTAGAACTACCAATGGTTTACTGGATTACACTTGATGACTCTCTCAGCAGGTTATAGAAACAAACAATGCGCAGTCCTACTGACCAGTCAATTCACCAGAAATAGTTCTGAAATCAACTATCTGTTGAGCTGTCCTACGCCACCCTCCAACTAACCAACATCAAGCCGATCTTGCCACCGAATGTTGGTTAGCAGACCCCCCGGAACTACAAGGCCCTTTTATTAGTTAGTATCACCTAATTACCAGTGTATGGCCGCAACAGAGGCGCAGACCGTCGAATTACATGATGGGACAAAACTCGACGTCCAGTACCTCGGTGCGACCGGCGACGACACAGCTGAGTTCGAAGTTGAACCACAGGCTGATGACGATACGCGCCGCTGGAGACTGGAAATCAACCGCACAGGCGGCTACGAGGTCGTTGAGTCGTGGGACCATGGCGTTAAGGCAAACCTCGACGCGCCCGACTGGGTCCACGAACTTGTTGATCGTGCTATCTGAACGGACAGTTAGACACCGGTTATTCTCGTAATACTCGCCTACCCCCGGAAGTCCAAGGGGGGTTTACATACCAGTCACCCATCAGCTACAGGTACGTACTCGCGCCGTCGTGGGACCTGCCTCACCAGGTCCCGGCGCGGGGTCGCGGTCCGTCAGCGGGTGAGTTCGGAAACCATCGCAACCCATGCAAAACACGCACGCAGTTCAACAAAAAGGTAGAGGTATCGCTGTCGCGCTCAGGCCGTCGCCACGAGATGCTGGTGCTCAGCCTGTGTGGGCGTCGGCTGGAGCGTCAGTCCAGCCAGTGCCAGCTCCCGCAGCACTTCCGGCGGAACGCCCTCGGTCTCGCGAAGCACGGCATCGAGCGTCCAGGCGCCGTGTTCCGAGCGCACCGGCGGCATTGTCTCGACTACGGCGGTCGGGGCAGTCTCTTGTAGCGCACGGGCGGCACGCCGAACGCGCTGACGGTTCTCGACCGTGCAGCGAACGGTCTTACTCATGCATTCAGCCTCCGCGCGAGATCGTCGACGAGCGAGCCCCCGACGTGTGGGCCAACGGCCCAGCCGCGTTCGTCCTGCGTGTACTCGCACCACCCTGCGAGTGTTTCATAGGGCGTGTCTGCGAGTTTGACCTTCTCGGCTTGGGTGTCGCGAGCGACGACGGCCACGGCGAACTCGTACGAGTCCCAGTAGTGGGCCGCGCCTTCGCCGTCGACGCCCAAGAACAGTGGGCAGCCCTGCGTGAGCAGTTCGCGGGCGGTACGTTCCTGTGGATGTGCGTCAGTCGTGCCGACAGATTTACTAGTCGGCGAAGCAGACTTACTCATGGTTCTTCCAGGAACCGACGCGCCTACGCTGCTAGTGACAGCGTGGGCAACTCGTGTTCTCGAAGGCACGAAATCGCCCAGCGGCGCGTCTGTTCCTATCTAATTGTATGTACCCGGAACCACTTAACAGTTACCCGATATCGGTTAAAGATGACTGTCGTCAATATCGGATTCAGTCGAGGGATCCTCAGCCTCCAGATATTCCACTCCCTCAGCGGTTATAACCCAGTATCCAGGATCTTCGTCAGAGATCTTCAGATTTCCGTCTGCGAATTCTTCAGCGTCTACCCGTTCAATCAGCTCTTCGTCTCGAAGCTCTGCAAGGTAGTTCTGAAGTGTCGCATCGGACTTCGACCAACCTCTATACGCCAGATTCCGGTACAAGGGCTTCCGAGGCAGGGCTATGCGGGTTTCGCTAAGAAACTCCAGTACCTCTCTTTTTGCCTCGGCCTTACTGTTCACGTCCAGTATTTCTCGGACGCCAGTTATTATTTCACCGGATTTGTCAGAATTATTCATTTTCGGGTAGCTTTCTGTAGTAATGCCCATACTTATGCAATATTGGCCAAACCACTAAGTGATTGGGGTAGTCTACATGATGATATGCGCAACTCACCGAGAAGAAGTAGCCTATGGAAGTCGGGTTACCAGGGCCATCCCCCCGATAACCCATTGTCACAGCGGCACCGCAGGTGTGACTCAGGTACCAGCCTACAACACTCCATCGGTTCACAGGCCGCTGAGAGCGTAGTTGACAGCCATGGGGGGGCCTGAGATGGCCATCGAGAAACGCGGGAACGCGGTCATCGCTACGGGCTGTCCGTTCTGCGACAGTGATATCGACCCCCAGCAGTCCCTCGCGAAGCACCTCAACAACGACTGCCCGGAATTTGGCGGTGAGTCGGCATGACTGCTGGCCACGGCAACTACTACGACGTCGACGGCCGGTCGCTCGACGAGCGTTGGCCCGACGCTGACTCTGTGGCCGGTATCGGCGGGCCGGTTCGTGATCTGAAGACTGACGGCGGGCAGGACCGGGACGATATCAAACACGAAGTGACCCAGAGAGACGTTTCTGACCTCTCGAAGGCGGCGCTGTACGCTGAGTGGTCCCAGGCCTACGAACAACTACTCGGAACCGTTCCGGATGAGCGGCGCGATGACCTCTGGAATCGACGCCGAGAGCTCTGGAGTGAGATGCGGGACAGAACTGACGCCAACCCGCCGGAGTGTCCCGAGTGCGGGCACACGAGGTGGCAACAGGAGTTCGGCGGTCCCAAATCCTGTTGTGAGTGTGGTTGGACGCCGACCGCCGACGAGATGGATCTGATAGACGCTATCGACCGCTACTGGTCCAAAGTCCAATCCATCGGCGAGGACGCCACCGACCAGCTCGTCACTGACGGTGGACAGCCTGTCGACGGAATTGACCGGGGAAAGCTCGAAACCACCCGGTCCGCAGGCGCTCACGACGAGTTCATCGCGTTCGTCGCTGGATATCCGAACTCAGCCGTCGCAGAAACCGTTGAAACGGCAATCTCTCTAAACGCCCTCGATAACTTCCAGTCGTTCTCGGGTTCGTTCGCGGGATCGCTCTGGGAATATGGCGTAAAGAAGGCCGGAAACCCGGACACGAAGAACGCTAAGCGGGTCCGAGAACTCTTTCCCGAAGAGCGCTGGCCCGAGTGGATGCAGCAGGAGTACGGAGGTGGTGACAGTGTCGAATGACGCCGCCGCGAACAGTGCTGACCAACTGCAAGAAGGCGACACTGTGACCGTCGAACTGGAGGGAGAAGTCGTTGATGAGATGGAGAATCACGACGGTGTGTTCCGTATCGATGTCCAGAGTCAGCAAGTCGAAATCCTCCACGACGAGATAATCGATATCGAACAGCCAGCACGGGCAGTCGACAAACAGGAGCGGTCAGGCGACACGATCACTGACCAGGGTGACGACCTCGTCACCGACGGCGGCTCAGTCAGAACTGACAGCGATGACGAGCTGGACATCGAAGCGATCCTCGACGAACTCGAATCGTTCGAAGACGTCAACCTCCGCGAGGCGCTTCAGATTGAAGTCGAAATTGCAGAAGAGTTTGAACACTGTCCCGACTGTGGGGAGCTGTTTCAGGAGGTCGCTCTTAGCAATGGTGGCAAGGCGACATTCGTCCACGACAGCGGTGGGATGCTTATCTCTGGGTGTGAATTTGAGCTTGCAGACATTCTTGACGACTGCTCTGTAGATACGGAAACCGACAGCCCGGGAGGTCACGATGAGCAGTAAAACTCACGCGGCTGTCACGGTCAAGTGCCCGGGCTGTGGGGCGACCCATGTTCGGCCCCGACGAGTCGACGTGGAGAATCCCCCAGCGACGATCAACGGCAAGTGTTACGCTCCGCATCCATCTCGGGGCGCTGACTTCGACGGCTGCGGGGAGACGGTCGAACTCGACGTTATCGAGGTGAGCGAACGGTGACTGGCGCGCAGGTGGACCAAACACTGACGCCGACCGGTTGGTGCGTCAACCTCGATAACGGCCACTCCGGGATCTGCTTCGAGTGGGTTTCCGGTCTGACGATGTGTGGGGAATCGTTCGACCCTGAGACTGTCGACCGGGAGTGGTACGATGGCGCACCGGAATCTCGCGACGAACCACACGCAACCCAGTGCTTCGACTGTCACAACTGGTCCGCGGCTGCCAGAGATGCAACGCGGGGGCAGACTGATGTCTGACCCAGTCCGTTTGCGGGTCCGGGCCCGTCGCAATCAGCACGGCTCTGTGCTGGAGTGGGTCCCGGAAGACGAAGCTGACGCGAAGGCTGCACTCGACAGTCCGTGGGCGCTCATTCGTGATCTCTACGGAGCTATCGATAGGTCGACCGTCGCCGACGGCGATCTCGTCGCTGTCGTGGCAGCGTGGCCCCGGTCCGGCGACGTGATCGACGTGATCGTCCTTGAGGAACACGCCCGCAGCGAGAGTGCGACTGAACGCCTGCGGATGCAGGTCAGTGCGGAGGTGGCACAATGAGTAGAGCCAGCCAGGGCGCGCCGGCCAAACGTCGGGCGCGCGCTGACGACACCGTCGACGTCGGCACGCCCGTGAAGATCGACCGGCTAGAGGATGGCTCACTACTTGGGATCGTTCGCGAGCGCTACACCTACGAGGAGTACGACGCCCCGCCGCGGGTGCTTGTCGAGTCGTCCGAGAAGATGGTCAACGTCGCTACTGACCGTGTCAGTATCGCTCGCGGGTCAAACG
>Ga0207754_100150_pt1 | contig 44247 bp, 43 predicted proteins | sample A23E1SouthBayCA_FD_187728 | JGI IMG/M metagenome (GOLD analysis project Ga0207754, IMG submission 187728) | Aerobic enrichment media microbial communities from Eden Landing Ponds, California, USA - A23 E1 (SPAdes) | ecosystem: Environmental > Aquatic > Marine > Unclassified | place: Emeryville...
ATCGCGCCGCCGACCGTCGCCTCGAACCGGACCTCGCCAGCACTCTCTTCGGCCAGGGCCATCACCTCGCCGTAGCGTTCCGCGACCGGTCCCTTGTTGGCCAGCACGACGTGACGGTCCCGTTCGAGTGCGACCGTCACGTGGCCGAACCCGGGCTGGGCGTCGCCGAGCGTGACCGGCGTCGCCTCCACGAGCACGTCGTATTCGGCGTCGAGAGCATCCTTGGGGTCGGCCTCGCCAAGGTGGCGCTCACCCTCGTGCTGGCGCTCAAGCGCGGCTTCGACGTCGATCCCGTCAGGGTCGATCGTCGCCGCCTCGACGTTCGCCATCGCGGTCACCGTGTGTCCGTACTCTCCGGCGAGTTCCGCGACGGAACTCCCGACGGTGCCGGTCCCGACGATCGCCAGACGCATCAGACACCACCTCCCGCTGCCAGCGGCTCGATCACGCGCAAGTCCTTCTGGTCGGCGACCGATCGGACGGCCTGAAGCGTCTCCTCGACGGCCCCCTGATCGGTCTTCAGTCGAACCCGGGCGCTCGATTCACCCTCTGCGCCCTCCGGCGCGGACAGTGACACATCCGCAACGGCACCGTTCTCATCCCGTAGCTGCGAGAGTGTGTCCGAAAGATCAGTATCGACGAGATGACCCACGAGAACCACCGTCAGTTCCTCGCTGTACCGTTCCTGGCCCGCCTGGATGACGTTGACACCGGCTTCGCGCAGCGCTTCGACGATCGTCTCGAAGCGCTCGGGGGTCGCCTCCAGGTCGACCTCGACCGGAATGCGACCGCGCGGGGAGACGTTCCCGCGCTCGTGGAAAATCGATAATAGATTACCGCCGTTGTCGGCGATCGGTTCCAGCGCGGCCAGTAGCTCGCCGGGTTCGTCGGCGAGTTCCAGCCGGACCGTATACGACTGGGTTCGCGAATCGCTCATCGACCGCTCACCCCGATATCGGAAACGCTCATACTGGTTTCGTGTGATAGCGGCGGTTGTAAGTCAATTTCGTCTCTGCAGCGCTGGGAGAGCAGCGACTTCGGGGCCTCGTGACTTACCGGTGAAATAAATGCCTTTCACCACTGAATGACAGACGGATTATAAATCAAAGATATATGCTGATACGTGCCAATCCAATCCCTCGCTCAAGACCTGGTTAGTCCCGACAACAGCCATATTGTCATCAATTGCGACAGACCACCCGAATCCTTTACCGGTGTCACCGTCATCAGCAGTAAGTTTCGCCTGCTGGGTCCACTTGCCGCCATCACGGGCGAACACGTACGCAGAGCCAGAAACGTCTCTTTTCATTTTCAAGTCGTCCCGGATGGCCCCGATAACAGCCGTCCCGGCGTCCATTGCGACGGACCACCCGAATCCATCACCACTAGCACCGTCGTCAGCAGTGAGTTTCGCCTGCTGAGTCCACCTGCTGCCATCACGAGCGAACACGTACGCAGAGCCGGATCCAGGCTCATTTGCACGATTAGTTTGACTTTCCCCAACAATGGCAAGGTCGCCATCCACCGCGACGGATTCCCCAAACCGATCTCCGTCGTCACTGTCGTCGGCAGTGAGTTTCGCCCGCTGGGTCCATGTGTCACCATCACGGGCAAACACGTACGCCGAGTTCGCACCAGGCTCGGGCGAAATCTGGATTTGATTGCCTCCGACAACGATAGTGTCGCCGTCCACCGCGACAGACCACCCAAATCCGTCACCACTGTCACCGTCGTTAGCGACGAGCTTCGCCTGCTGGGCCCACTTACCACCATCACGGGTGAACACGTACGCCGAGCCAGCCCTGGAACCGTTCGGATCGTTATCTGCAAAGGCCCCGAGAACGACGGTGTCACCGTCTATGGCGATGGAAAATCCGAAATAGTCTGTCTTGTCGCCGTCATCAGGAACGAGTTTCGCCTGCTGAATCCACCTATCGCCATCACGAGTGAACACGTACGCCGAACCCCCACCCGGCCCATTCGGATCCTCATCCCCGATGGCCCCAACAACGGCTGTGTCGCCATCCATTGCGACAGACTTCCCGAACCGATCTTGGCTGTTGCCATCGTCAGGGATGAGTTTTACCTGCTGAGTCCACCCGTCGCTATCACGGGAGAACACGTACGCCGAGCCGGCAGTATCCCCGTTCTGGTTGTTATCCTCTGGGGCCCCAACGACAGCAGTATCGCCATCCACCGCAACGGACTGCCCGATAAAGTCACCGTAATCTCCGTCGCTAACGACGAGTTTCCACTCTCGCGTTGGATGTCTAGTTGGAGACGGCGTTTCCGTCGATGTCTCGGACGACGTGAGAGGCGTGGTTCCACCGCTATCAAGATCGTCGTCAGATCCGTTGGAACTACAGCCAGCAATAGCGAAAGCACCCGTCATTCCCGCGATCCGAAGGACTCGCCGTCTCTTCTGATCCATAATATTATATTGAGAATGGAATATAAAAATCCACCGACAAATAAGATCTCAAGCGAGAGTAGGGCTTGCGGTCTCAGCCGAGATGCTCGCACAGCGTTCCGAGCAACGACCTGGTCTACAGCAGGAGTCCGGCGACAATCAGCTACTGGCGACAGTGAGACGGACTAATAGTCGTATCAGTCGATCAACCGCCAGAGCCAACCTACAAGGCCGGCGGGCCCGTGTAACCTCCAAAGCGATGGACAACGGCTCACCAGACGGATCCGGTCCGGAATCAGTGGCCGGCTCTCGGGCGGCCCGTACCAGCGGGCAGGGGCCGCCCGCGAGCGACGGCAAGTCCGTCGGATTCGGGGTTCGGTTGCGCGCGCTGTGGCGGCTGCTGGTCGTCGTCAAGACGTTCCTGCCGCTGGCGATCGGGTGGTGGCGCGACCGTCGGCGCTTCCTACTGTTCGGTGGCGGGCGCGATGTCACCGAGGACCAGCGCCGCGAACGCGCCGAGTTCCTGCTTTCGGCGTTCGTCTCGCTGGGCCCGACGTTCATCAAGCTCGGACAGTTGCTCTCGACGCGCCCGGACGTGCTCCCGGGGGCGTACGTGGACGTGCTGTCCCGACTGCAGGACCGGGTCCCGCCCGATCCCTGGGACGACATCGAACCGCTGCTGGACGAGGAAATCGGCGACGTCGAATCCGTGTTCGAGTCGTTCGACCGCGAGCCGATCAGCGGCGCGAGTCTCGGGCAAGTCTACACCGCGCGACTCGATGGCGACCGGGTGGCAGTGAAGGTCCTGCGGCCGGGAATCAGGCGGCGGGTCGAAGCCGACATCCGGGTGCTGTCGGTACTCGTTCCCATACTGGCCCGGTTTTCGTCCCCGTCCCAGCAGTTCACCCTAGAGAACATCACTGAGGAATTTGCGACCTCGATCCGCCGGGAGATGAATTACCAACTGGAGGCCCAGACGCTCGAACGGATCGCCGAGAACTTCGCCGACGATCCGAAGATCCGCCTGCCGGACGTGGAAAGCGAGTATTCGACCGATCGCGTGCTCGTCATGGAGTACGTCGAGGGCGTCAAGATCACCGACCTGGACGCGCTCGATCGAAGGGGGATCGACCGGTCGGCGCTGGTCGAACAGCTGGAAAACGCATACATGCGAATGATCGTCGAGCACGGGCTCTTTCACGCCGACCCTCATCCGGGTAACCTCGCCGTCCAGGAGGACGGAACGATCGTCTTCTACGACTTCGGGATGGCGGGGCGACTGGGCGAGCAGACTCGCGAGCAGTTGTTCGAGTTCTACGTCGCCGTCGCCGAGGACGACGTCGATCGGATGATCGACGCGTTCGTCGCGATGGGTGCACTCGATCCAGCTGCAGACCGACAGCTGATGGCCGAGGGGTTCGAGCTCGTGCTGGACAGTTTCCGCGGCGAGGACATCAGCCAGTATCGGGTGGCCGAGCTCTTCGAGCAGTTCCAGGGGAGGATGCAGGAGATGCCGATGCGTCTCCCCCAGGACCTCGCGCTCGTCGTCCGGGTTTCGAGCGTCCTCGAAGGGGTCTGTCGGACGCTCGATCCCGATTTCGATTTCATCGACGTCCTCAAGGAGTACGTCGCCGATCGGGCGACCGAGACCGGGACCGCGGACCGGGTTCGCGGGGAAGTACGCTCGCGCGTAGTCGAGTTCGAACGGGGCGTGCGCCGGGTTCCGGGACAGCTCGACGCAGCGCTGGATCGAGCAGAGCGCGGCGCGCTCCGCACGTCGATGGACATCGAGTCAGAGAACGGCGTGTTCAGTCGCCTGGCCCGCCAGGTCGTGTTCGGAAGTGCGACCGGCGCTGCCGTCGTCGCCACCGCAGGGCTGTACGGCGTCGGCAGCGGATCGTGGGCGGTCGTGGCCGGCGGCGCGGCGTTGCTGCTCGGCGTGCTCACGAAGCGCTCGTTTCGGACGACGGGACCGCACCGGGACGTCCAGGCTGGGACCGCGATGGCCCAGCGCAGCCTCCAGGGACGAAGACAGGGCAAAGGCGAGCAGGGACGCGGTAAGTGACTGGGGTCATCGGATTTGAGCCGAGATTACTCGTTGAGACTGGCACCACAGGCCGGACACTCGGGCCCTGAATCACCCGCAACCGGCTCGACCGAAAGCTGGCAGTGCTCGCACCACCGCAAGTCGTCGGTGTCGTCGCCGGGCGTGTCGTGAGTCATGGCGGGCTATCCTGGCCCTCGCCTACCGTCCGTGTTCCTCGTGGGCGCTGGCGAGGTGTCGGCCGGCGAGCGCGCCGAGCAGCGAGAGTTCGCCGGCGAGTCCCGCCGCGGCGATGACCTCCGCCAGCGCGTCGCCGTTCGTGCCGACGGGGTCGCCGCCGCCGGCGAGGCCGAGCACCTCGAGCGCCTCGGACTGGGTCGGCAGGCCGGTTCCGCCGCCGACGGTGCCGACCGGCAGCGAGGAGAAAGTCACAGAGGCGTAAAGGCCGTCCTCGCGGGCCTCGACGCTCGTGATCGCATTCGAGCCGTCGACGACGTGGGCCTCGTCCTGACCCAGCGCGAGGAAGGCCGCGCCGACGACGTTGGCGACGTGGGCGTTGAACCCCAGACTGGCGGCCTTGGCGCTGCCGACCAGATTCTTTCGGGTGTTGACCTCGGCGATGGCTTCGGGCGTGGTCCCGAACCGGTCCTCGACGACGGCTCTTGGGATGACGACGTCGGCGGCGACCGTGTACCCGCGGCCCTCGACGGCGTTGATCGCGGCGGGCTTTTTGTCGGTACAGAGGTTGCCCGAGACCGCGACCAGCGAGGCCGGCGTCTCTGCCTCGATCGTCTCGGCGACCGACCGACTGGCGATGGTCACCATGTTCATCCCCATCGCGTCGCCGGTGTCGAAATCGAACCGGAGGAAGACGTTGTCGCCGACGACGTAGGGCGTGACGTCCTGGTACTCGATGTGTGGGTCGGTCTCCTCAGCGACCTCTTCGATGAGGTCCTCGTTGTCCTCGACCCACTCGACAACCTCGGCGGCCTCTGTGACGTCCGCGACCGAGAAGACGGGCGCGCGGGTGATCCCGTATTTCAGCACTTCGGCCTTCGCGCCGCCGGCGTCGCGGATGGCGCCCATCCCGCGGTTGACGCTGGCGACGAGTGCCCCCTCGGTCGTCGCCAGCGGGACGTAGAAGTCGTCGTCGGCCGCCGAGCCGTCGATGGGGAGCGGACCGGCGACGCCCATTGGGATCTGGGCCGCGCCGATCATGTTCTCGATGTTGGGCTCGGCGCGCTCGCCCGGGAACGAGTAGTCCCCGACCGTCTCCAGGTCAGCCCCGACCTCCTCCGCGAGGAGCTGTCGACGGGCCGCGGCCGCCGTGTCGGCGTCGGCGTGGTCTTCGAGTTCGTACAGCCGGAGGTCGCCCTCCCTGACGCGCTCGGCGAGGTCTGTTGCGCTTGGCATGCCAACAGATGGCAGTCCCGCGACCCTAAACGTTGCTTTCGAGGGTGACTCTGTGTGCTCCGGTAAGGCGGCTGTGGGCCGAAGCCTTATGAGTGAAGTCATCCCTACACTGAATTAATGGCAAGCTCCACGCGCGACAGGGACCCCGACCACGAAGACGAGATCCGAATGTGGCGGGAAGACGACGTATGGGTCGTCACAGACGTGGAGACCGGTGTCACGACGCAGGGAGAAACCCGAAAAGAGGCTCTGGAAATGATCGACGAAGCCGTCGCACTCCATCGTGGTGAAGCCAGTGATGCTGTAGAGACTCCCGAAGAAGAACGTGAGGTGCTTCGCGATCTCGATATCGATCCTGACGAGGTCAAATCCGCACGCGAAGAGGACGATGAACTTCCGAAATTTCTGCAGTGAAATATGCGGTCCGATTTCTCCGGCCGAGAAGTCGTGAAGGCCCTGACAAAGAATCGTTTCTACATCGTCGACCGGACCGGGAGCCACGTCAAACTGCGATACGAGCACACCTCGAACGAGGACGACATCCGTGTCGTAACTGTCCCGATGCACGACCGCATCAGTACTGGAACGCTCAGAGACATCGCGGATCAGTGCGGTGCAAGCGACTTCCAAGCGTGGTGTGAGTGGATCGAAGGCAGTATTTGAGGGCCGCGGCGATCCCCCACGGGCAGCTTCAAGTTCGTCACGCTCGACGCTCCGGACATGAACGACGCTGCCGGGATCTACGCACGCGAATCGGACGTTCTCGACCGCCACGTCCAGATCGGCGTCGCGGGGGAGCGCATCCTCGCGCTCTCGTTCCCCGAATCGCCGGACGAGCAGGCCGGGAGCGACCACCCGCTGCTGGATCGGATCGAGGCCTACCTGGGAGGCGAGCGCGACGACTTCGCGGACGTCACGGTCGCACTCACCGTCCCGACCGATCGTCGATCAGTGCTAGAGACGCTCCGAGAGGTCCCCTACGGCGAGGACGTGAGTGTCGAGCAACTGGCGCGGATGACGCCGGGACTCGATCCGGAGGAGGCGAACGACCGGGAGACCGTCCGCACGGCCCTCGGGGAGAATCCAGCGCCGCTGTTGCTCCCGGACCACCGGGTGCGCGACGGGCCGTCGGCTGCCCCGAGCGGCGTCGTCGATCAGCTCCGGCGGATCGAGGGGCTGTGAGGTGGGTTGCCGGAGTCACGCGAGTCCCTCGTGAACGACGAGTTCCAGCGCGTTGACCAGGTAGTGCGCGACGACGACCACCAGCAAGCTGCCCGAGAGGACGAACGCGCTCGCAAGGACAGTTCCGAGCACGGCGGTCACGGCGATTCCGGCCCGGCCCTGCGCGCCGTGCCCCAACCCGAAGGCGACCGAGGAGCCGACGACCAGGGGCCACGGTGACAGGTCGAAGCCGGCCGCGACGACGCCGACCGCCGCCGCCCGAAAGAGTAACTCTTCGACAGCGGCGATCGTCGGCAGCGCGACGCCGAGCAGGACGACCCAGCCGGCGAGCGAGTCGGGGGCGAGCATCGCCCTGAGACGTTCGTCGTACTCGATACCCGCCACGTCGAGCGCGCGGGCGCTGGCCTCGTTTGCCACCCAGAGTCCGGCCCCGAGTGCGAGTCCCAACAGCAGGGCCCGCCCGCTCGTGACCCCGGCACCGAGGCCGAAGGCTCGGGGCGGAATCGAAAAGGCAACGGCACCACCGACGAGTACGACGGCGAACAGTCCCTGCGTGACCGCGACGTTGGCCAGTAGCGACGCCGTCGAGATACTCTCCAGCTGGGGATGGAGCATCCTCGTGTGGACCACGGGTCGCGACTGGACGCCCGGATCGACGCCGACCGGCGTGAACCGCCAGTCGATCGTCGGCGGGTCACGAACCGCTCCGGCGGAGAGCCACGCGAGAACGAGAAACGCCGTCACAACGAGTCCAGTGAGCCCGACGAAGGCGGCCCACTGGGGTGCAGCCATCTACTGGGGGCTGGGCGATCCGGGACCGACCTGGCGATCCAGCGCCTGGCCGGTGATCGAACGCAGGCGATCGACCAGCGAGTCCTTCTCGGGTTCGCCCGCCAGCGCGACCTCCAGGACCTCCGAGAGGTGCTGGACGGGGATGATCTCGATCTGGTCCTTGTACTCGTCCTCGATCATCACGTCCTGCTCGTTGGCCGCGGGGATGATCACCCGGTCGATCCCGGACTTGGCCGCGGCCTCGATCTTGTGGGTGACGCCGCCGACCGGCAGCACGTCCCCGCGCACGGAGAGCGACCCGGTCATGGCCACGTCCTGTTCGATGGGAATGTCCTCCAGCGCCGAAATCACGGCCGTCGCCACGGTGACCGATGCGGAGTCCCCTTCGACGCCCTCGTAGGACTGGACGAACTGGATATGGATGTCCTTCTGGGAGATGTCCTCGTCGGAGAACTTCTTGATGATCGCCGAGACGTTCTGGACGGCCTCCTCCGCGATCTCCTGGAGTTTCCCGGTCGCGATCACTTCGCCGGGGCCCTGGCTGGGCGTCACTTCGGCCATGACGGGCATGACGATCCCGCTGTCTTCGCCCATGACGGCGAGGCCGTTGACGCGGCCGACCACGCTGCCTTTGTTGACTGTCAGCTCGTAGTCCTTGCGGCGTTCGATGTAGTTGTCAGCCAGCTGCTGTTCGATCGAACGGGAGCGGCGTTTCGCCTGCAGCACGTCCCCGCGCTCGGTGAAGTCCTTGTCCTCTGCGCGGGCAATATCGCCCGCAACGCGGACCAACCCGCCGAGGTCACGCAGCTTGAGGGTGAGATGACCCTTCCGGCCGGCGCGCCTGCGGGCTTCGAGGATGATCTCCTCGACGGCCTCCTGTGTGAAGTGGGGCAGGCGGCCGTCCTTCTCGACTTCCTGGGCGACGAACCGGGCGTACTTTCGGCGCATCTCCGGTTCGTCCTCGATGGTGTCGTCCATGTACACCTCGTACCCGTAGCCTTTGATCCGGGAGCGCAGGGCGGGGTGCATGTTCTCCATCGCGTCGAGGTTGCCCGCTGCAACCATGATAAAGTCCGTCGGGACGGGCTCGGTCTGGACCATCGCACCCGAGGAGCGCTCGGACTGGCCCGTGATCGAGAACTCGCCCTCCTGGATCGCGGTCATCAGCTTCTGCTGGGACCGGATGTCGAGCGTGTTCATCTCGTCGATGAACAGCACGCCTTTGTTGGCCTTGTGGATCGCACCGGCCTCGACGCGGTCGTGACTGGGCGTCTCCATGCCGCCGGACTGGAAGGGGTCGTGGCGGACGTCGCCCAGCAGTGCCCCGGCGTGGGCGCCGGTCGCGTCCTCGAAGGGGGCGATCTGCTGGTTGGCGTTGTTGACCAGCAGGTTCGGGATCATCGCGTCGGATCCGCGGTTCATGTAGCGGAAGACGAGGAAGACGATCCCGGCCGCGAGAATGCCCAGCAGGATGCTCCGGGCGAAAAACAGCGCGTAGCCGAAGATGGCGATGATGATGATCCACATCAGGAACGACCGCATCTGGTTGCGCTTGCGGGCTTCCTCCTTGTGGGCGTCGACGATCTGTTCACCCTTGCCGGCGGGCACCGTCCGAACCTTCGGCTCGTTGCCGTCGTCAGGATTGTGATAGACGAGAACGTCCTGCAGATCCTCCTTGGGCAACAGCTGGCTCATCGCCTTCGCGAGCATCGACTTGCCCGTCCCGGGCGAGCCGATCATCATCACGTGACGGCGCTGCTTGGCCGCCTTCTTGACGATATCCCGGGCGTGGTCCTGCCCGATGACCTGATCGACCAGGCGGTCGGGCACCTCGATCTCCTCTGTCGTCTCGACGTCGAGACCACCCAGCAGGTTCTCGTCGTCCTCCGCGACTGTCGCCTCCTCGCCCTCGACGGTGACGTCGCTGCCGAGATCGGTCACGGAGTCGTCACCATCCGAGCGGGGATCGGATTCGGCGTCGCCGTCGGCAGCATCGGCAGTCGGATCCGCCGCCGTCTCCTCGCCTGTCTCGACCTCGTCGGCGGTCGATTCGACGGTCTCGTCGCGTCCCGTCCGAGGGGGCGACTCCTCGGCCTCGTCGTCGACGGCACGTTCCGACTCGCTGTCGGCCGCCGCGCCGTCTTCGTCGGGGACGTCGTCAGTGTCTGTGTGTTCGTTCATTCTAGTCGTTGCTGTCACCAATGGTCAAGGTCTGTCGACTGATATACTTTCTCCCCTCGGACGAACGAGCCGCCTCCAACGCCGCCAGAGAAGAGCGGCCGAAACGCCAATATTCTCCCATCTCATCACCGGATGAAAGTGTTTGCGGGCCGTCCGAGCGACTCGGGGAGTTTATGAAACGTCGCACCGACGTATTCAGCAAAGTCATGACTCGCGGGTTCTATATCGGTCGCTTCCAGCCGTACCACAACGGCCACCACACGATGATCGAGCACATCGCCGAGAAAGTCGACGAACTCGTGCTCGGTATCGGGAGCGCGGACGTCTCGCATACGGTCAAGAACCCGTTCACGGCGGGCGAACGGATCATGATGCTCACCAAGGCAGTCAGAGAGTTCGAGCGAGAGCACGGCCTGGTCACCTACGTCGTCCCGATCGAGGACATCGAACGCAACGCCGTCTGGGTCAGCCACGTCGAGAGCATGTGCCCCGACTTCGATGTCGTCTACTCGAACAACCCGCTAGTCATCCAGTTGTTCGAGGAGAGCGGCATCGAGGTCAACCAGTCCCCGATGTTCGACCGCGAGCGCCTGGAGGGGACCGACATCCGCGAGAGCATTATCGGCGGCGACCCCTGGCGCGGTCGCGTGCCCGACCCCGTCGTCGACGTGATCGAAGAGATCAACGGCGTCCAGCGGCTCAACACCGTCGCACAGGACGACGTCGCCGAGCGCTGGGAGGCCGCACACGTCGACAGCGAGTGATCACGGCGCCCCACGCGCCCGGGCGACACTACACCTGCACAGCTAAGCCGCGAGCGTTCCTACGGACTGGCAATGATCACACTGAGTTCCGACTTCGGATCGCCGTATCCGGCGGCGATGAAAGGCACGATCCTCCGGCACAGCGACGCCCGGATCGTCGATATCGCCCACGACTTCCCGCGGCAGGACGTCGAGGCCGCGGCCTTCTGGCTCCGGGAGGTCCTGCCGTACTTCCCGCCGGCGGTACACTGCGTCGTGGTCGACCCCGGTGTCGGGACCGAACGGGCTGCGGTCGCGGTTCGCGCCGGCGAGCACGTCCTCGTCGGCCCGGACAACGGCGTGCTCCTGCCGGCCGCCCGGCAACTCGCAGATGACGTTTCGGTCTTCGAGATCGACTACGACGACCCCGGTAGCACGACCTTCCACGGCCGGGACGTGTTCGCGCCGGCGGCGGCGACCATCCACGAGATGGGCGTCGACGCCTTCGAGACCGGCGAGCGATTCGCACACGTCTCGGAATACGTCGACTTGCGATTCCCGGAACCGACCGAGCGTGCGGACGGAGTCGCCGGCGAAGTGCTGGTCGTTGACGGCTTCGGGAACGCGATCACGAACGTGCCCGGCGAGTACCTCGCCGAGCGGTTCGGCTCGGACGTGACTGTCAACGGCGTATGGGCACCGGCTCGTCAGACCTACGCCGCAGTCGAAGCGGGGAGCCGTCTCGTGACGGTCGGCAGCCACGGCAACGTCGAACTGGCCGTCAATCGGGGTCGAGGTGACGAACGGTTCTCGGTCAGCCCCGGATCGCGGGTTCGACTGCGCTGGACGGGCGGCGGTCAGTAGCTGTCACGAAAGCGCGCTCGCAGCAAAACCGCACGGAGTCGTTGGTCACTCGTCGAGTGCGATGTCGAACGCATCGCTGTCGTCGAGTTGCGCCGCGACCCGGTCGAGTTCGCGTTTGATCGCTTCGAGTTCCTGTTCGCGGTCGCGTGCGGTGTCCGATGCAGTGTCTGTGCTCTCCCCGACAGCGGCGAGTTCGTAGAACGTGGTGAGTAGCCAGTCGTACCGAGCGCGGAGCTGTAACCGCTCGACGGTGGTCCGAATCGCTTCGCCGGACGCATCACGGTCGAGAACGGCGTCGACCTGTTCGACAGTCGTCTCCGCAGCGCTGTCGAGCCACAGCACCTGATAGAACGTACGCTTGTCGTCCGTGTCGAGCGCGCCCGCGGAGAGGTCGACTGTGGTGGCGTCGACGGCGACGACGGCGATCGAGTCATCGAGACTCGCAACGGTCGTTTCAGCACCCGTGGCGGTTCGAACCGGCAGTCGATCCCTGAGCGCGTTCGTTATCAAGCGCCGCTGCTTCTCGTCGGAGGAGCTGACCAACACGACGTCGGGAGCGGCAGTCATCGTATCCGTGATTCCGACGGCAGGGTGAAAAATCGACCGGGAAAAGTCATGGATGGTGGAGTGAGAGCGCCAGGGGCGAACTGCCTTACCCCCATTCGGTCCCAGCCGAGACGGTCTCGTCGAAAACCGGTGCCAGCGTTTCGAACGTTCGATCGGCGTGCCCGTCAGAGTCGATGTGGTAGTGTGCGTACGCGCCAGTTTCCTCGACACGGGCCGTGAGAACGTTCAGGAATCGGTGGATCCGTTCCTGGGACTCGAACTGGAGAATGTCAGTCAGCGAGTCGAAACAGAGGACGACAGGGGCCTCGGACGCCTGTTGCAGTTGCGACGTGATCTCGGTCCCGAGTCGGCGAAGGTCCATCTCCTCGATTTCGACGACGTCAGCGGGCGTCCTGTCCCGGTCGCCGAGACCGTCGGACGACATCGCCGCGGAGCGGCCCCCGTGAGTGACGTCGACGAAGGACAGCTGCGTGGTCGAGGGATCGATCGCGTCTCGCCATTCGGCCAGGCGTTCGCCGGGCGACGTCGCGACTGTGACACCGATGACCGTTCCGGGTGTCCCCTCCCGGGTCAACAGATTCCGGCAGTGAGCGCCTCTCGATGAACTGACGGCAGGACACGCACAGAGGACGTTCGACGGCGATTCGTGACTCGCGACCTCCGAAGAGGAGTTATCGCTCACAGTAGCATCCCTCCTCATAAGACCGGTTGCGACCTCTCATTTCCAATCTACTATCCATTACAATACTAACAATTAAGTAAGTTACGGGAGGACGAATAGATGAGTAGCGTGAGCGGTCCGTACCTCCGGGTTCGCGGCTATTTATAGTAGTGCAATTATATGTTTGACATTAAAAATAGTTACATTAAATATGTAGTTATAAGATGTATTTAGAAATCTACTTTCATACCTGGAAAAAATTTGCAGGTGGCTATGAGCCACCCAGAATCGGAGGTCAAGGCGTTCCTCGCAGAGCATCCGAAAATGATCGGCGTCCTGTTCACCACGCTCCTGTTGCTGACGCAGGCTGGGGCAGCGGCGGGTAGTGCCACAAGCGTCACGTTCGGCCCCTAAAAGATACTGTAGTCAATCTCGTCGCTCCAGAGAAGTTCATTGTTGTAGAAGAGTGGAATCTGGTCCATAGTGCACAGAGATTTAAAATCATCATACTGCATTTCAATATCTGAGATATATGCAGAACTGATACAATTGGTAAGTGAGGAACTGACGTTCCAATTCCGAAGTCCACCCATTGAGTGGACAGGAGAAGGATAACCCTGAAATTCCAGATCTATATATTCGTCTGACGATGAAATTACATTCATAACAAAAGGTGCTCCAGCTTTACTCTCCACGACGTTCGCGTGACCGTCACCGACCACCATATATCGGCTCGCGAGTTGTTCGTCTTTCTCCAGCAGTGACCGCGCGGTCGCGATCGAGAATCCGGTGTTCAGCATTCGCGCGAGGTGCTTGCCGATCCGCGTCGCCGTCGGGTTCGGGATCGTCGCCAGGGTGACGATGCCGCCGAGCGCTCCGCTGTCGACGAGCGCCCGACCCTGCTCGTAGGAGTTGCAGGCGTTGAGCAGGAACGCGCCGACGTCGACCGAAGAGAGGTTCCGGGCGTCGAGGAGCCCGTCCGAGCACCGGAAGCCGTCGTCTTCGACGTGGCCGATGTAGTGGAAGAAGTCGGTCTCCTGTTGGAGTACGTCGGCGAGTTCGGCCTTGGTCAATTCCTCGTGGATCGTGACGTCGAACTCGACCCACTCGCGGGCCCCGTAGACGTCCGAGACGCTCGACTCGTCGCTCATCGTCGCCTCGTTGTTCACGATGTCGACGCGGATCCGGCCGGACTCCGCGGGTTCGTAGTCGAGCCGCCGGCGGAACGCTTCGGGCGTCATCTTCGTCGCGCCCATCGGAATCCCGTCGCCGACGAACGTCTGCATCAGGCTGTCAGTCGACTCCGGGCGGAAGACCCGGTCGGACGCTGCGCTATGCTCCGGCTCTTCGCTCGATCGGACCGGGCGGGTACTGCCACGCACCAGCACTGGTTCGTCCCGGAAGAACCGCTCGACGTCGGGTGACGGTTCCTCCACGATCCGCGACTCGATGTCGTCGTTCGTGGGCACCCTGACGACGGCCAGGTCCTGCGCCACGAACGGGAGCACTGGGACGTTCGACGCGTCCGGCTCGATGTCGGCCGTGAGCTTCCACTCGGGCGTCGCCGGTTCGACGACCTCGAACGGGATATCGAGATACGCCCGAACGCGATCCGCGAGCGGCATCTCGTACAGCTCGCCGAAATCGTGGCTGATCCGATCCTCGACCAGGGACCGCTCGTGAAGCTCGACGTCGTACAGTCCCTCGGTCCGCGTGATCGCGTCCAGCGTGAAGACGTGTTTGAGAATCCGTGCGACGCGTGCTTCGAACCCGCGGTCGCCGACCAGGGGGACGTGGTCGCCACCGGCGACGAGGCGCGGTTCCGTCCCCGGAACGACCTCGGCGTCGAGGTAGTACGCGAGCGATCCGACGGGGAGTATACGATCCCACCGCAGTGGAAGTTCGATGGACATCGACGGCGGAGCAACGTCCGCACTGCCGGGGACCGACAGCTCCTCGCCCAGTTCGACCAGCGGTGGATGTCCCCGTAGCGTCGGGAACGATCGCTCCGGGCTCGTCGTCTTCAGGGCAGCCCGAAACTGTGAGATCGCGCGCATGACATCGCGCGGCTTCTCGGTCGTCGTGATCGTTCGGGCCGGCCGCTCGTGGTACGATCGAACACCGATCAGTACGTCCGTCGCGCTCCCCATCGAGAACGTCACCGCGTCGTCCGTCGTGTCGATGTCGAACCGCCCCTCGACGTACAGATACACCTTCAACTGGACGGACGAGAACTCGACGACGTATCGACCCGGCCCCAGCGACGCTTGTTCGCCGCCAGTCACCTGCTCGACGAGGTCGAAGTCCTCGTCACGGACCCACACACCGACGAGATACGGCGTCCGCAACTCCTCGACGCTCGCTTCGACCGCACCGTCGACGGGAACGGGGAAAACATCCGTCTCGCGGGGGATCGGATCGAACGCGTCCGGCGTGAGTAGTGTGAATTCGCCGCCGTCGATCCGATCGACGAGTCGGATACCCGGCGGTGCTCTGAGGGGTTCGAACTGCGGCTGAAACGGCGGTTCATTAGAACCCATACATTTGTTCGCTCGCGCTGCTGGGACTGTACAGCGGGCGGTAACTCGTTGTAAATATCTAGATTCACAGATAAAAACGTTCTGCCTGTACGGCAGCAGGTCCGGAACGCGGACCGACTACTCAGTCGATCGCTGCAAGAAAGAGACGCCCGAGGATTAGCTCGAGGAGATGACGTCGTCGATGCGGACGATCATCGTCGCGGCCTCGGTCGCGCTGTGGACGGCCTCGTGTTTGACCGCAGCGGGGTCCAGCACGCCGTACTCAAGCGGGTCTTTGACCGAACCGGTCTGGCCCTCGGAGATGACGCCGGCGGTGTCGCCACCGTCGTAGGCCGCGCGGAGATCGACCAGCGCGTCGATCGGATCCATGCCGGTGTTCTCCGCGAGGGTGCGCGGCAGGACGTCGACGGCGTCGGCAAAGGCCTCGACGGCGAGTTGCTTGCGGCCCTCGATAGACGCGGCGTGATCGCGGAGGTGTGCCGCGACGGCGATTTCAGTCGCGCCGGCACCGGGGACGACGCCGCCCTTGTCGAGCGCGGCCGTCACGACGTCCAGCGCGTCCATCAGCGAGCGCTCGACCTCATCAAGGACGTGCTCGGTGCTGCCGCGAGCGAAGACCGTCACGGTCTCGGCTTCCGGCCCCTCAACGAAGGCGAGTTCGTCCTCGCCGTAGGACTCGACGCTGACGGAGGCCGTCCCCAGGTCGTCGGATTCGAGGGCGTTGACGCCGCTAACCCGGGTCGCGCCGCTCGTGGAGCGGATCGACGCCAGATCGTCGCTGGAGAGGCCCTCGAAAGCGAGGATACCTTCCTTTGCGAGGTAGGCCTGCACGCGGTCGTCGATGTCGTCGGTCGTGAAGACGATCTCGGCGCCGAGATCGACGATCGTCTCGGCGTAGCCGCGCAGCTCCTCTTCTTCGGCGTCGAGCGCGGCGTTGAGCTGGTCGACGTTGGTGACGTTGTACTCGGCGTCGACGTTGCTGTCCTGCAGTTCGATGGCCCCGTCGATGATGGCGACGGCGCCGTCCTCGACGGTGCGCGGCATGTTCTCGTGGGCCGGCTCCTCGTCGACGACGACGCCCTCGACGAGTTCCGTCGCCGAAGAGGCGGCGCCGATATGGGTCTGCAGCGAGATCGCGTCGCGGTCGACGCCGTCGTCACCGTCGACGGCACGAACCGCATCGACGACAATCTCGGCCAGCACGTCGCCGGCGATGTCGCCGGTCCCCTTGCCGGTCATACTGGATTTTGCGACTTTCAGCAGCTGGTCGTCGTCGAGATCCGTCGCGATGACCTCGTCGTCGATGGCGTCCTGGGCGAGGCCGGCCGCCTCGTGATAGCCCTCGACAATCGTCGTCGGGTGAACGTCGTCGTCAAGCAGGCTTTCCGCCTTCGAGAGCAGTTCGCCCGCGAGTACCGAGGCCGTGGTCGTCCCGTCGCCGACGTCCTCTTCCTGGCTCTCGGCGACCTCGACGATCATCTGGGCCGCCGGGTGCTCGATGTCCATCTCGCCCAGGATGGTCGCGCCGTCGTTGGTGATGACGACGTCGCCGTCGTCGGAGACGAGCATCTTGTCCATCCCGCGCGGACCGAGCGTGGTCCGGACGGCTTCGCTGACGGCCTTCCCGGCCGAGATGTTCGAACTCTGTGCGTCTTCCCCTTTTGTCCGCTCCGTATCTTCCTCAAGGATGAAAAGGGGCTGTCCGCCCATGCGTCGCTGGCCACTAGACATGATTGTATTCCTCGGTTAATTGGTCGTTAGCGGTTCTATATAAATCTATCGAGTTCGGTGATACAGAGGCGACGGCGCGGCCGACCAACGGGGACTGGATGGGGGTAGAACGACGAGATGGGGCCGACGGACAGGGGTATTAATACTTCGTGCGTTCCATCACTGAAGAGATGCTCGAGCTGGAGCACGGGTTTCGGGTCGTAGACGTCAACGCCCGTCTGGAGCCGGACGCGGAGCGTCGGCCACGAGGAGGGATCGGCGGTCCCGAGCGGCTCGAACGGGAGATGCACCAGGCGGGGATCGTACGGTCGGTGGTCTACCCGCCGGAGCGAGACAGGGACTATCTCAAGGCCAACAACGCCGTCGCCCGGATGAGCGTCGAGCGCCCGCTCGTGCCGCTGGCGCGAATCACCGGTGCGCTCGATCCCGGAACTGGGGCCGGCTCGAAACTGCGGAATCTCACGGCGTCCCGGGCGGAAGAACACACCGCTCCGGAGGACATCGAGCAGTACGCCTACGACGATCGTTTCGCGGGGTTCGTCGTCCATCCGGCCCGCGACGGGCTCCCGGACGGGGAGGTCCTCGAAGCGCTCGCGGAGGTCGAACTCCCCGTACTCGTCCACGCCGGCACTGCGTTTCCGCCGGACGCGCTCGCCGAGACGCTGCTTTCCGAGGACATCACGACGATCGTCGCGAGTTTCGGGGGCTACCCCCTCGATCGGGAGTCGATGGAGCGGACGATCGACCTGCTCGAAGCGTACGATCGGTGTTACCTCGATACGAGTTTCGTCCGGTTTCGGGAGCCGCTGGAGCGAGCACTGATGGAGCACCCGGATCGCGTCCTCTTCGGCAGCGGCGCGCCCGATTCGCATCCGAACGTCGCGATCATGGAGATCCTGACGCTCGACGTGCCCGAAGACGCGATGCGGAAGGCCTTCTCGAACAACGCCGGGCGGGTCCTCGAAGAGCTCGCGCCGCGATCGTTCTGACGCTTTCGCGGAAGCTTTTCTCTCGCGCGTTCGAAGCGTGGGTATGACCGGCAACGACGACACTGTCGCCGAAGGCGACCACGATCAGCACACACACGACCAGTCCGGAGGTGCCGAGCACAACGACCTCGGCCACGCGCACGAGCAGTCTGGGGACGACGGCCACGGCCATCACGATCATCACGCGCACGACCTGGATACACTTGGGGTCGCGGTGCTGACTGTCTCTTCGACGCGGACGCGAGCCGAGGACACGGCCGGAGACGTGATCGTCGCCGTCCTCGAAAGCGAGGGCCACGAGATCGTCACGCGGGACGTGGTGCAGGACGCCTACGACAACGTCCAGGGGACGGTCGACCGGTTCGTCGGCCGCTCGGACGTCGACGCCGTCGTGACGACCGGCGGGACGGGCGTCACGCCCGACGACGTGACCGTTGAGGCGGTCGAGCCACTCTTCGAGAAGCGCCTGCCGGGCTTCGGCGAGCTGTTCCGACGGCTCTCCTACGAGGAGATCGGGACGCGAGCGATCGCGACGCGCGCGACCGCCGGCATCGCCGACGGCGTCCCCGTGTTCTGTCTGCCCGGGAGCGAGAGCGCCGTCCGGCTGGGGACCGAGGAGATCGTCATCGAGGTCGTCGGCCATCTCTCGGGACTGGCCGGACAGGCGTGACAGCTTCGAATACCATCGGGAGGTACCGAAGACCCGGGGATTTTGACCCCCGGGACCGTACATCAGCGCATGAAATACGAGACAGCCCGGGGTGTCGAGGTACCGGCGCTCGGCCTGGGGACGTGGCAACTCACCGGCCGGGACTGCACCACCGCTGTCGAGACGGCCCTGGAAGTGGGGTATCGACACATCGACACCGCACAGGCCTACGGCAACGAGGCGGAAGTCGGCGAGGGCATCGCCGCCGCCGACGTCGATCGCGAGGAAATCTTCCTGACGACGAAACTGGACACCCGCAACCGGACCTACCAGCGCGTGGTCGATTCGACCCGCGAGAGTCTCGACAAGCTGGGGACCGGCTACGTCGACCTGCTGTTGATTCACCAGCCGAACTACCTCACGCGGGCCGACCACGAGCAGACGCTGCGGGCGATGGCCGACCTCGTTGAGGAGGGGCTGGTCCGCCACGTCGGCGTGAGCAACTTCGGCGTCGAGAAACTCAAACGCGCCCGCGAGGTCAGCGATGTGCCGATTCTCACCGATCAGGTGCAGTATCACCCCTACTGGGACCAGCGGAAACTGCTGGACTACTGTCGCGTCCACGACGTGCTCCTGACGGCATACAGTCCGCTCGCTCGGGGGAGCGTGCTGAACGATCCGATTCTCGAACGGATCGGGACGGCCTACGACAAGTCCCCGGCACAGGTCGCGTTGCGGTGGTTGCTCCAGCAGGACGGCGTCGTCACGATCCCCAAGGCGACCAGCCGCGAACACATCGAGGCGAATCTCGACGTGTTCGACTTCGAGTTGACCGACGCCGAGATGCGCGAGATCCGCCAGCCGTCGAAACTCCGGACGGCTGCGGCCTACCTGCGCTCGATGGTGTGACTTTTCGGGGCTGGCACGAGTACGCCCGCGTATGGTGACGGAGCTTCTCGACGACGTCTGGTGGTTCGATCTCCGCGGTGTCAACGCCTACCTGGCCGAAGACGACGAGACGGTGACACTGATCGACGCCGGGACACCCATCTCCCGCCGGCCGCTCGCGCGCGAGCTCCGGGAGCTCGGATACGTCTTCGAGGATATCGATCGCGTGCTGGTGACCCATTACGACGTCGACCACGTCGGCGCGTTGAACCGGATCGACGCGCCCGTCTACGCCGGCGCGATCGACGCCCCGCTGGTCGCCGGCGACCGGACGCCGAACTGGCGCACCCGGAAAGGGTTCACCCAGCGGCTCGCGGCCCCGTTCTGCCCCACACCCACCGGGCCGGTCCGGTCGGTCGGCGACGGCGATACGATCGGGTCGTTCACGACCTACCACACTCCCGGCCACACACCCGGTCACGTCGCCTACGTCAGCGAGGCACTGTCGGTCGCGTTCGTCGGTGATCTGGTCCGCGAATCGGACGGCCATCTGGTGGCCTCACCCTGGCTGGTGAGCGATGACGTCGGGCAGGTCCGATCGAGCATCGAGGAACTGGCCAGCGAACTTCCGGCGGTCGAGGCACTCGCGATGGGACACGGCATCCCGTTCAACCGGGCGGGACACGACCGACTGCGGGAACTGGCCGGTCGGCTGTAATGCCGACCGCCGCCGTGTCGGAGATACCGGCAGCGGAGACCAGATCCGATCAGGAAACGAATCTTTTAACGGCGTTCGACGGAGGGATGCGAGCATATGGTAGAGTTGCGTGACACGTCACGCCGTGACGTGTTGAAGGGCATCGGGGGGGCGCTCGCTGCGGCGACAGTCAGCGGGAACCTGCCGAGCGTATCCGAGGCATCGACAGGCGGCGAACCGGTCGCCCTACAGTATTTCCACGAGGACTGGACGACAATCAAAGACGACCTGGATCGAGTGGCGGATCGGGGCTACGACGCGATCTGGATTCAACAGCCCGCCAAAGGGGCCGTGACGAAATCCGAACAAAACGGCCGGAACAATCCGCCGCTGGGATACCAGCCGATCGACTTTCGCAACTTCGACAGCGAACTCGGGACCGAAGACGAGCTCCGAACGTTGATCGACACGGCTCACAACAACGGTGTCGAGGTGTATCTGGACACGGTTATGAACCACATGGCCGCCGAGGATTACAGCGCGTTCCCGTACTTTTCCGAGCCGGACTTCCACAGCGAGGGGGGCATTCCGGATTGGGCCTACACGTTCGATTCGAGCGACGACCGGTGTTTCAATGACGACGGCACGCCAAAAGACCCGGACAGGATCGAGTGTGACCCGTGGTGGGTCGAGAACGGCGACCTACTCGGGTTGAAGGACCTCGATCAGGACAAAGGCTATGTCCGCGATCAGCTCAAGCGGTATCTCCAGGACATGGCCGATCTCGGAGCCGACGGCTACCGCTTCGACGCGGTCAAGCATATGCCAGAGTCGTTCCTCGGGAACTACGCCAACCAGTGGGCCGAAGATCTGAATATGTTCCGTGTCGGTGAGATATTCAGCGGCTCGGTCGAGTACCTCAACGGGTACGTCAACGCCGGCCCCGGTATGCACGCCTTCGACTACCCGCTGTATTTCGTCTTGACCGGTGTCTTCGATGGCGGCGATATGAGCAGGTTACAGAGTGCCGGGCTGGTCGCACAGAATCCGTATCGTGCGATGCCGTTCGTCGAGAACCACGACAAGGACGCCCCCAGCCAGTACGAACTCGCCCACGCATTCGTGTTGACTATCGAGGGGTATCCGATCGTCTACAACCTCTATCCGGACGAGATACTCAGCAACGACAACATCACCAATATGGTGTGGGTAAAGCGGAATCTCGCAGGCGGGGAGACCGTCTGGCGCTATACCGACACCGACGTGGCCGTCTACGAGCGAGAATCGAACCTGCTGGTCGGGCTCAACAACGGCGGTTCGTCCCGAACCGTTCCGGTCGAAACATCCTGGACGGAGCAGGAACTCAACGACTACGCCGGCACCGCCAGTAACGTGACAACTGGCGCCGACGGCACCGTCGAGATTTCGGTCCCGGCGGGAGGATGGGTCTTCTACGCGCCACCCGGACAAGGTGACAGCCCGGACACCGGCGACGGAAGCAGCAGTGACAGCGATATCACACTCCAGATCGAAGCGCCGGCAGCGGCCGAGGAATCGGTCTACTTCACCGGTAATACCGGTTCGCTGACGGGCTGGGGCGGCGGCATCGAGGGCACGAAAACCGACGACGGCGTCTGGGAAGTGACGATCGAAGATCCGGGTTCCTTCGAGTGGAAGACGCGTCGCGGCCCGGAAGGCGGCTCCGGCGAGATTTGGGAGGGCGGCGACAACCATACCCACGAGAACCTCTCGCCGTCGTTCAACGGCTGGGAAGACGGGTACGACGGCGAACAGCCACCGACGGCGGATATGCGCTACAGTACAGACCCCGTGGCAGGCGAGCCAGTGACGTTCGGCGCGGACGGATCATCGGACCCCGACGGCGATATTCGATCCTACGAGTGGGACTTCACAGGAGACGGCTCGACTGACAAGACCGGGGAAGAAGTCCAGTACACGTTCGACAGCGCAGGGTCGTACGACGTGACGCTGACCGTCTCCGACAGTAGTCCACTGACAGGCGACGACACAAAGACGGAGACAGTCCAAGTCGCGGAATCCGAGGGCGTCGTCGAGCAGTACGACGCGGACGGCGACGGCGCGATCGACATCGGCGAACTCGACAAGGCTCTGTCGGATCACGACAACGGACGTCTCGGCAGGGATAAATTGGAGAGCGTTCTCGAGGCGTACTTCGGGGGGCTATAACAATGCGGGCAGGCAGATCAACACTGGCGGTACTGCTGGTGGCAATCGTCGTCAGCTCGGCGCTCGCGATGCCGGCTGCTGCCGGAACGCCGACAGCCTCGGCCAGCGGCGGAACGGCCGCCCCCGGCGAAACAGTGACCGTCACCGTCGATGTCGAGAACGCACAGACGGCAAAGCTCAGTTCGATCCCGAGTGGTTGGACGATCCAGTCGATCGAAAACGACAGCGCGGCCGCCACGTACGTCCAGGACACCTACGTCGGCTGGGCTTGGGGCGAAGACCAGGCGGGTCAAACAGTCTCGGTAACGCTCGCGGTTCCAGCAGACGCCGATTCCGGCGAGTACACCCTGGACGCGGTCGTCGAGGACAGCGACGGAAACAAAGCTAGATCTACCGCGATGGCGACTGTCGAGACAACGGACACGACCCCGCCAGTCGCCGACGCCGGATCGGACGTGACTGTCGATAGGGAGACGAGCGTCGCCTTCGACGGGACCGCCTCGGCGGACGACAAAGGCATCGTCAGCTACGAATGGGCATTCGGCGACGGGGCAACTGCGGCTGGCCCGACTCCGAGCCACACATACGACGGTCCGGGCACCTACGAGGTGACGCTGACTGTCACCGACGAGGGCGGCAATGAGGCGACCGACACGCTGACTGTCACAGTTGAAGAAGCGACCACGTCTGTCGGAGCTACGACCGTCGGGGCGAACGAGCCGACGACGGAGCCCGCGAATAGTGGCGACGAGACAGCCGAAACGGAAACCACGACACAGCCTGCAGGATCCGATCGGAGCACTGGGACTACGACAGCAGGGAGTGGTGACGGTGACGGGTTCACGCTCGTCGCAGCGATCGTCGGCGTGGTCGCTACAATGCTCGTTGCGAGTCGCCGACGGTTCTGACTGATCGGCAGAGGGATTTTCGACCGGAAACGGAGGGGTTACAGCGCCGATTCGCCCACATCACCAGTTGATCAGCATCGATCGAGCCGTTTTCCTCGCGGTTGTAAAACGTAGTGACTAGTCGTCAGCGATGACAGTGTCGTCTTCACCGGCCACCAGTCTGTCCATCGCATTGACCATCGCCTCGATCGAGGCCCGAGTGATGTCGGCCTCGCTCGCGGTGACGGTGACGTGGTCGTCACCGCGGGACATCTCGACCTCGACGGTGACGACCGCATCGTGACCGCCGGTGATCGCGTCGACGTGATAGGACTCCAGTTGCGCGTCGGCGGTGTGGCTGAGCGCGGCCTCGGCGGCCTTCATCGCGGCGTCGACCGGGCCGGTCCCGGTCGCAGCCTCCTCGCGTACCTCGCCGTCGACCTGCAGCCGGATGCTCGCGGTCGGTACCGACGACCCGGAGACGGCAGTGAGATCGAGCAACTCGACGCGGCGCTCGCGCTCGCGGTCCTGGACGTCTTCGGTGATCGTCAGCAGATCGGCGTCGGTGACGCGCTTGCCGCGGTCGCCGATCTCCTTGACTCTGGTGACGATCTCGTTCAGTTCGTCCTCCGAGACGTCGATCCCGTGCTCGTTCAGAGTCGCCTCGACGCCCGCGCGACCGGCGTGTTTGCCAAGCGCCAGGCGACGCTCCCGACCGACCTTCTCCGGCGGGTACGGCTCGTACATCGATTCGTCTTTCAGGGTGCCGTCGGTGTGGATGCCGCTCTCGTGAGTGAAGGCGTTCTCGCCGACGACGGCCTTGTTCGGTGCGAGCGGAATGCCGGTCTTGGAGGCGATCAACTGCGCCAGGTCGTAGACCTGCGTGAGGTCCATCGTCTCGATCCCGTAGCCGTGATCCAGGGCGATGGCCACCTCTTCGAGGGCGACGTTGCCGGCACGTTCGCCGATGCCGTTGATCGTCCCATGGACGAGATCCGCACCGGCCGCCAGTGAGGCCATGACGTTCGTGACCGCCAGGCCCAGGTCGTCGTGAGTGTGCGTGCTCGTCGGGCCCAGTTCGGCGAGGCGGGAGACGGCCTCGATCGTCCGGTCCGGCGTCGCATGGCCGACGGTGTCGGCGTAACAGACCCGGTCCGCACCGGCGTCGAGCGCCGCACCCATCAGCGCTTCGAGGTACTCCAGATCCGCGCGGGAACCGTCCTCGCCGATCACCTCGACCCACAGCCCGTGGTCGTTGGCGTACTCGACCAGCTGGACGGTCTGATCGACGTTTGCCTGATGGCTGGTTCCGACCTTGTCCTCGATGTGCTGATCGCTGGCTGGCACGACGAGATTGATCCCGTCGACCCCACAGTCCAGCGCGAGGTCGATGTCGCTCTCGACGCCGCGGGCGAAGCTGGTGACCGTCGCGTCCAGGTCGAGATCGGTCACCCGGGAGATGGTCTCGCGCTCGCCCGGCCCGGTGACCGCACTGCCGGCCTCGATTACGTCAATGCCCGCCGCGTCCAGCGACTGGGCGATCCGGGCTTTTTCCTCGGGCGTGAGCGAGACACCCGGGGCTTGCTCGCCGTCACGCAGCGTCGTATCGAGAAGCTGTACGTCTTCGAGTCGTCCGGACGACGAACCGAGGCTGGTGCCAAACAGCCTCGATCTGTCACCGGAGCCGTCAGTCATGGGGTAGAATTTCGCGGCCAGCCGCCGTGTGGCGACTTCCTCTATCCTCCGTGTCGTGGGAATCCGACATCGTACTCGCTCCGTATGCGGTGATCGTTCATTAAGCTGTTGGGTTCGACAGAGTCGTCACCTACGTTTCCAGTCGAACCGTGTCACCCACGTCAATCTCGTCGGCCGTTCCGGCCGGGAGTTCGACGATCCGGTCGGCGTTGGCCATCCCGATCCCGATCCAGGGCCGCAGGGTCTTGACGTGGACGACCTCCTGGCCCTGCAGCCAGAGCACGTCCAGCGGCATCCGGACGAACAGCATGTGGACGAATCGCCGCGCGACGGCACTGTTCTCCAGGTACGGAAGCGCCTCGACGAGAGCCGGGAACAGTCCCTCGGGCTCGTCGAACTCGAAGACCAGCGCGTACTCCTCAGGGATCGACGACCGGAACATCAGCCCCTTGGAGGTCTGAACGAAGCCCTCGGCGATCTCGACGTCACTGGCGAGAACGGCCGACTCCCCGTCGCCCTCGTGGACCAGACGCATGGCAGGGGTATCGACGACCGGGGGCAAAACGCTGTCGGCGTCGCCGGCTTCGAAGCCCCTTTGGTCGATCCCGCCCTCCGGTAGTGTATGCTTATCGGAGCCCACACCTCTATCGCTGGCGGCGTCGACAACGCCGTCGAGGAGCAACTCGAATACGGCGGCAACTGCGGGCAGATCTTCAGCCACTCCCCGCAGGTCTGGCAGGACCCCAATGTCGGCGACGAGGAGGCCCAGACGTTCCGCGAGCGAACCGACGAGAAAGGCGTCGGCCCGTGGGTCATCCACTCCTCGTATCTGGTCAACCTCTGTACGCCCAAAGACGACCTCCGGGCGAAATCGATCGACTCGATGCAGAAAGAGGTCGAAGCCGCCGCGAAGTTGGGGATCGAGTACGTCAACGTCCACCTCGGTGCGCACACGGGCGCGGGCGTCGAGGGCGGGCTGGACAACGCTGCCAGCGCACTGGACGAACTGGATATCCCCGACGACGTGACGGTCCTGATCGAGAGCGACGCCGGCAGCGGGACGAAACTCGGGGGGGAGTTCGAACACCTCGCGGCCGTCCTCGAACGCTCCGAGCAGGATCTGGAGGTCTGTCTGGACACCGCCCACATGTTCGCCGCGGGCTATGACCTCTCGACGCCCGAGGCAGTCAGGGAGACGATCACGGAGTTCGACGGCGCGGTCGGGCTGGGGAACCTCGCCTGTATCCACCTCAACGACTCCAAACACGCCTGTGGCACGAACAAGGACGAACACGCCCACCTCGGAGAAGGTGAAATCGGCGAGGACGGGATCGAGGCGGTCGTCTCTCACGACGCTCTCGGGGACGTCCCGTTCGTGCTGGAGACCCCGACCGAGGACGGGCGGGGCTTCGCCTGGAACGTCGAGCGCGCCCGCGAACTGCGCGGGGAGAAATAGACCGTCCCGACGGATCGGCCGGCTTTTTGTTCCGGACCCGCAAGCGTGGCCGTGCGCCAGTTCAGCGCCGAGTACCTCGAAGCCACCCGCGAGGGGATGTGGGCCGACAGCCGCGAGGCGCTTGCGGATCTGGCCCTACAGACCCGCGAGCGGGTGCTCGACGTCGGCTGTGGGACCGGCGAACTCACGCGCGTCCTCCGGGAGGAGACCCCAGGCACCGTCGTCGGCTGTGACGCCGATATCGGGCTCCTCGCTCATCTCGAACCGCCGGCCGTCCTCGGTGACGCCACGCGACTCCCCTTCGAGGACGATAGCTTCGATCTGGTCGTCTGTCAGGCGCTGTTGATCAACCTGCCCGACCCCGCGGCCGCGGTCGAAGAGCTCGCGCGGGTCTCCTCGGATCGCGTCGCCGCCATCGAACCCGACAACGGGGCCGTCACGGTCGAATCGACAGTCGCGGCCGAACCGTCGCTGGCCCGCCGCGCCCGAGAGTGGTATCTCGACGGCGTCGACACCGACGTCACGCTCGGGGCGGCCGTCAGCGAGCACTTCGAGAGCGCGGGACTCGAGGGTGTCAGAACGAGCCGGTACGACCACGAGCGGACGGTCGAGCCGCCCTACTCCGAGCGGGCCCTGGAAGACGCCCGGCGAAAGGCGACCGGCGACGGGCTCGCGGACGACCGCGCCGAGATCGTCGCCGGCGACTCACCCGAGGCCTACGAACGGCTCCGCGAGGAGTGGCGCTCGATGGGGCGAGACGTCATCGAGCAGATGGGCGAGCGCGCGTATCGCCGCCGGGAGGTCGTCCCGTTCTACGTGACTGTGGGTCGCGTCTGATCACACCACGTCGCCACGGACCGAGCGGCCCTCCTGGCGCCGGCGGTAAGCCCGGACGGCTTCAGCGGCTTCAGTGGCCGCCTCCTCGTCGAGTCCGAGCATCGACAGCGACTCCGACAGCGTCGGGAAGGCCAGTTCGCCGCCGCGAAGTTTCTCGAGGGCGTCGTCGCTCCGCCGGCTGTTGCCCTCGCCGTCGCTGACCCAGAGGCAGACCCCGCGCGGATCGAGGATCTGCTCGTACTCGCCGCGGGCCGTCGCACCCTCTAGGCGCTGAGTGACGTTGTCCTCGAATGAGGCGTTACACACCTCCAGATGGACCGGTTCGTCGGCTTCAAGCAGGTGAGCGGCCAGACACTTCTCGGGGGCGACGTGACCGCTGGGGTTGGCTCGGAGGTGCTCAGGATGTTGCTCGGCCCACTCGGTCCGGACCGTCCGGCCGACGCCCTCGACGCCGTGAGCGTCTCGGAAGCGCTCGGCGGCCGCCTCGTCCCGGCCGAACAGCAGATCCTTCGTGACGTATACGTCGAGTCGCTCGACCGGATCGAGCCCCAGCGCGACGTCGCCGTAGACCCACACCTCCCGGACCGGAACGGGCAACGTCTCGGAAGCGACCGTCTCGACGATCGCCTCGACGCGGTCGATAGCCGCCTCGCGTGCGAACTCCGACATCGACTGTGCTCGGGGCGCGAAACGCAAAACAGTTGCCGCGATCGTGACAGTCCCTCATGATCGACGATGCGGACGGATCGACGGAAGCGAAGCCACTTTACCGGGAGCAAACCTGGACCGTGATATGAAGGTCGCGCTGGGCGGGACGTTCGATCCGATCCACGACGGCCACCGGGCGTTGTTCGAGCGTGCGTTCGAGCTGGGCGATGTCACCGTCGGACTCACGAGCGACGAACTGGCGCCGCGCACCCGCCAGGAGGATCGGTACGTCCGCAGTTTCGATCGACGACGGGACGATCTCCGGGCGGAACTACAGTCCTACGCCGAATCGTACGACCGAGAGTTCGAGATTCGGGAGCTGGCCGAGCCGACTGGCATCGCGACGGAACCGCAGTTCGACGCGCTCGTCGTCTCGCCCGAGACCGAGACCGGCGGTCGCCGGATCAACGAGATCCGCCGCGAGCGCGGCCACGAGCCACTTGAGATCGAGGTCGTCGACCACGTCTACGCCGAGGACGGCGATGTCATCTCCAGCACGCGGATCGTCCGCGGGGAGATCGACGAACACGGGAACCGCACGCCCGATCGCGACGGACGCAAGCCGATCGAGGAGTAGCTACCACTCCGGCGCGTCGAAGCCGGCCGATTCGAGGATCTCCTTCCAGCGGGTCTGAATCGCCAGTCGGGAGACGCCAGTCGCGTCCGCGACCGAACTCTGTGAGCGCTGTTCGCCCGTGGTAAGCGCCGCAACGTACACGCTCGCCGCGAGGACGGCCCGCTTCGATCGCTCCGAGTCCGGTGTGTTGGTCAGGAACAGATCGGCCGCCCGGGAGCGCGCTTCCGTGCCGAGATCCAGCCGCTCGCTGGCCTCCTCGATGGCGGCGATCCACTCCTCGTTCTCGACGGCGTCGCGGGCGCGATACACGCACCGTCGTTGGGACGGGACGCGCAAAAACCCATCCCCGAAGAGATTCCCCAGACGTGCCGACTGACTGTATTTGCGTGACCCTCAAAGGTGAGAATTGAGTGCACAATGCTTTATTGGCAGGAACCAAGTGTGCAGTATGACAGCAGAAGATCGACTGTCGACGGGGATCGGGGGGCTCGATGCGATCCTCGACGGGGGTCTCCTGAAGCGACAGAACGTGATCGTGCGGGGGCCGCCCGGTGCCGGCAAGACGATCTTCGGGCTACACTTTCTGGCGGCGGGCGGCGACGACGAAGACAGCCTGTACATCAACCTCGGAGAACCCACCGAATACGTGAAGCGAACGGCCGAGCACTTCGGGCTGCACTCGGAGACGCTCCGGTTTCTCGAACTCTCACCGGACGAAACGCGGTTCACGGAAGACGGGACCTATTCCCTGTTCTCCTCGGCGGAGGCCGAACAACCATCGTTAGTCAGTGAAGTCCGCGAAACCGTCGAGGAGTTGCAGCCGGACCGGGTACTCATCGACCCGATCACCGAATTTCGGTTCCTCACGACCGACGACCACCAGTTCCGGACCCAGATACTGGGGTTGCTCGACTTCCTCAAATCGACCGGCGCAACCGTACTCCTGACCTCACAAGCGGCAGACGACCTCTCGGACACGGACCTGCAGTTTCTGACGGACGCCGTTATCAATCTCGAACGAACCTCGGAACTGTGGACGGTCGAAATAACGAAATTCAGAGGGCCCACCTCCCAGCGGGGACCACATGCCTACGAGATCACCGAGTCGGGCGTCGACGTGTGGCCGCGGCTCGAAGTGCCGAAGACGCAGATCGACTTCCCACAGGAGACGGTCTCCTCGGGGGTGCCCGAACTGGACCAGCTGCTCGACGGTGGTCTCGATCGGGGGACAGTCACGTTCTTCAGCGGTCCCACTGGTGCGGGGAAGACGACCACCAGTATGCAGTTCATCCAGGAAGCCGCTGGACGTGGGACACAGTCAATCATCTTCTCCTTCGAGGAGTCCCGGCGAACGCTACTCCAGCGCGCAGAGGCCCTGAACATGCCGATCGCCGAGATGATCGAACAGGACGTGCTCGACATCGTCGAGGTCCAACCCCGGGAGTACACCGTGAACGAACTCACGAACAAGGTCCAGAAAGGGGTCGAAGAGGACGGCGTGGAAGTCGTCCTCATCGACGGGGCTCAGGGGTTCAAACAGAGCCTTCGCGGGCACGGCGAAAAGCCGGTAACGAACCTGATCGAGATCGGTCGCTACCTGCGTCAGATGGGAGTCACTACGATCGTGACCAACGAGGTCCACGACATCACCGGACAGTTCCGGGCGACAGAAGAGCAGATGAGCAATCTCGCGGACAACATCGTGTTCATACGGCACGTCGAGTCGCGTGGGAGATTGGAGAAGGTCATCGGCGTGCTCAAGATGCGGACGAGCGACTTCGAGCACACGCTCCGCCGGCTGGAGTTTACCGAATACGGTATCAGCGTCGGTGACCCGCTCGAGAACCTGCAAGGTGTGCTCACAGGCACACCCGAATGGGCCGATCCGGAATCGACCGGCGAGACAGATGGGTGATCAGAATCCGGGACGCCAGCGCGGCGACAGAACGAGACTGCTCGCGCTCGTGGCCGACACCGGGAACCGCCGCGTGCTCACCGACTGGATTGGCGATCACGACCGGTACGAGCTGGCCGAAGGGGGGCCGGACACGGCGACGTTCGAGCTCTGTATTCTCGACAGCGAGATGCTCGAACGGGAAGCCGCGACGCTGACGGCACGGAAAGAGGAGACGTCGACGATCGTGCCCGTCCTCCTGGTTGTCCCTGACGGGCAGGCTGCATCGGTTCACAAAGAACTGCGTCAGGAACGCCCGACGTTGTGGGATCTCGTCGACGGGACGCTTCGGATGCCCGTTCACGAGTACGAACTGGCGGATCAGGTCGACACCCTGTTGGAACTCCGCAGCCAATCCGAGACGCTCACCCGCCAGCGAGAACAGCTCGAAATCCTAAATCGAGTGCTCAGACACGACATCCGCAACGACATGACAGTCGTGCTCGGCTGGCTCGAGTACGTCGCCGAACAGACAAGCGAAGAGCTGACCGCGGAGTTCGACCGGATCGAGTCGTCCGCCGAGCACGTCGTCGAGTTGACGACTGCCGCCGGCGACATCGCCAAGACCATGAGTTCCGACGCGGAGCCCGAACTCGAACCGACAGCACTCACCCGGGTACTTGTCGACGAAGCCGAGAAGCGACAGAACGCGTTCGACGAAGCGACCATCGAACCCCCGGAGTCGCCACCGTATGCGACTGTCGCCGCAAACGAGTTGCTCTCGTCTGTGTTCCGGAACCTCATCAACAACGCAGTCCAGCACAACGATGCAGACGAACCAGTCGTGTCGATAACGGTACGTGAACTCGACAGTCACGTCCAGGTCCGAATCGAAGACAACGGTCCGGGGGTGCCGGAGACACTCGGAGATGACATCTTCGACGACGAAATGAAGGGGATAGAGAGTTCGGGGACTGGGATGGGACTGTATCTGGTCTCGACGCTAATAGATCTGTACGGCGGTGAGGTCTGGGTCGAGGACAACGACCCGAGGGGATCGGTATTCTATGTCGAACTCGAAACGATAGACCACTCGACGGTCGGGACAGGTGAGTGAGATGGTCGAACACAACCCGGACACGACGGGGGAGCTCTTCGGCGATGACCCCGAATATCACGATTCGGCTCGGGTCTATCCGCTGGTCGCCGACGCGGGCAACGAGCAGTTGCTCGCCGAGTGGCTCGAATCCGTCGGCGAGTTCGAGATCGTCCGGCAGCCGACGTCGATCTCGGACGGAGCGTTCGATCTCTGTATCGTCGATCGAGGTGGCCTCAGGCAGAACTACGAGGCACTCAGAGAACGGAAGCAGTCCGAACAGCCGGTGCTGTTGCCGTATCTTCTCTTGTTGCCGGAGGATGACCCCGAGTTTCTTCAAGACGAGTCCGGGCAGTTGCCGGATACGCTGGTCCAACAGACCATCGACGAGATGTTGTCGCTGCCGGTTCGCCAGTTCGAGTTGCGCTGGCGCATCGAGTCGCTACTTCGAATGCGGGGCCAGACGCGCACGCTGGCGAATCGAGAGCGAAAGCTTCGCCGGTTCAGGCGCGCGGTTACCGCCGCCGGCCACGCCATCTACATGACTGATACTGACGGCACGATCACGTACGTCAACTCCGCGTTCGAGCGCATCACGGGCTACACCGAAGGGGAGGCCGTCGGCGCGACGCCCCGGATTCTCAACTCGGGGGAGATGCCCGAGGAATACTTCGAGGAGCTGTGGGAGACGATCCAGTCAGGCGGCGTCTGGGAAGAGGAAGTGACCAACGAGCGCAAGAACGGCGAGCGATACCACGCAAACCAGACGATCGCACCGGTGCCCGGTCCGGACGGCGACATCGAGGAGTTCGTCGCGATCCAGACAGACATCACCGAGCACAAGGAACGCCAACAGCAGTTGCAGGCGAGTCGCGAACGCTACGAATCGCTGTTCGCCAGCATCCAGGACGCTATCCTGGTCGCAGACACGGACCGCCGGATCATCGAGTGTAATGCCGGCTTCGTCGAGACCTTCGGGTACACCCTGGAAGAGATCGAAGGCAAGCCGACGAGCTTCCTCTATGCAGACGAAGCCGAATTCGACGAGATGGGGACGGAGATCAACCACCACACCGACGGTCGGAAGTTCACCAAGACGGTGACCTACGAGACGAAGTTCGGATACACCTTCCCCGGAGAGACGAACGTCTCCGATCTCAGCGATGCGGAGGGAAATTTGATCGGTCATATCGGAGTCATCAGGGATATCTCGGAGCGCCAGGACCGGTTGCAGCAACTCAAAATGATCGACCGCGTCCTCCGACACAACCTGCACAACGAGATGAACGTCATCCTGGGACGTGCCGAGCAAATACAGGCGACAGCCAACGGCGAACCGATCGAGCACGCAGCGACGATCATCGAGAGTGGGAACCGACTCATCCAGACGACGGACAAGGAACGGGACGTCACGAAGTTTCTGGCTGACAATCCTCGGCCGAGATCGCGCGATATCGTCCCGCTCGTTACCACGACCGTGGCGGAACTTCGCGAGCAGTATCCAGATGCGGATATCTCGGTCGACGTTCCCGGCGAACGGACCGCGTTCGCGGTCAACCCGTTCGAGAGGGTCATCGAAGAACTCGTCGAGAACGCCATCGTGCACTCAGACCAGGACACACCGTCCGTGACAGTCCGACTCGAATGCGACGGGGAAACGGTTCGGATCCGCGTAGCAGACGATGGACCCGGCGTCCCAGAGATCGAACAGCAGGTCCTGACTGAAGGAGAAGAAATGCAACCCCTGTATCACGGGCGAGGGTTCGGGCTCTGGCTCGTCCACCTGCTGGTCGAGCACTCCGGCGGCACCCTGACAGTCGAAGACAACGAGCCACGTGGATCAATCGTCACCGTGCAACTCTCGAAAGCGCAACGCCGGGATCACGCGATGAGATAGGACAAGCCACCCTCATTTTGAAAGATTATCTAGATACCGCGTGATTAAAGCAAAATAAGAACGTATATGCCAGTGATGTCTGGGGAAACCGGCAATTGTCCGGAGTGTGGTGGGACCGGAACGCGAAACGGTACGACCTGCGGAGCCTGCCGCGGTACGGGAGACGATCCGCTCGCAGGATCGAGCGAGAAGCCGCTGGTCATTTCCTGACCAGGTTCGAAGCGATACGTTCTTAATCGGTTCTCCGGAAGTAAGAGGTGCGCGCGGGTTGCCGAGCCAGGCCAAAGGCGCAGCGCTTAGGACGCTGTCCCGTAGGGGTCCGCCGGTTCGAATCCGGTCCCGCGCATACCGGCTCGAACGAACGTGAGAGCCGTGTATGGCGCAATACGGATTCGAACCAGACGAGTCGCAGCGGTCGAGCGAAGCGAGACCGACCGTCTCGGCGAGGTTCGAATCCGGTCCCGCGGAAGTGTTGGTGGAATAGAGCAGCGAGATGAGCCGTTAAGGCGACCTACGCGGGACAAACCACAGCAGGAGTCCGTGACTCATCTCGAATACGGTCAGATCACGCCGGTCACACGCGCGGCTTCCCGCGCGGCTTCCTCGTTCATGCCGTTGCCGAGGATCGTGTACCGATCGCGAATCTCGTGAGCACTCGTCAGCGCTTCGATCACGGTCGCCTCGTCGATGCCGAGTCCCTCGGCGGTCGTCGGCGCGCCGATCCGTTCGAGGGCGTCCCGGATGTCACGCCACATACCCTGCTCGCCGTCCTGGAGATACGCGGTGATGATCGAGCCGACACCGACCTGATGACCGTGCAGTGCCGCGTCCGGGACGAGTCGATCGAGCCGATGGGAAAAGAGGTGTTCGGCCCCGGACGCCGGCCGGGACGTGCCCGCGATCGACATAGCGACACCCGAAGAGACCAGCGCCTTGACCACGACCCAGGCGGATTCCTCGAGTCCGGGCTTGATCGAGTCGGCGTTCTCGACGAGCATCTCGGCGGTCATCTGTGACAGCGCACCCGCGTACTCGGAGTACTCGACGTTCTGCAGCCGGCGTGCGAGATGCCAGTCGCGGACGGCCGTGTAGTTCGAGATGATGTCGGCACAGCCAGCAGTTGTGAGTCGCCAGGGGGCGTCGGCGATGATTTCGGTGTCGGCGACGACCGCCAGCGGCGGTTCGGCGGCGACGCTGTGGCGGGTGTCCTTTTCGGGGACCGAGCCGCGACCGGAGACGATCCCGTCGTGGCTGGCGGCGGTCGGCACCGAGACGAACCCCTGGTTGCGGTGGTCGGCGGCCATCTTCGCGATGTCGATCGGTTTGCCGCCGCCGACCCCGACCAGAAAGCCCGCGTCCGCGTCGTCGGCCGCGTCGATGACGCGTTCGACCGCCGCGAAGCTAGCGTCCTCGACGATGACGGTCTCGGGGTCCCGTCCGGCCACCTCGAACAGTTCGATGACGCGATCGCCGGCGACCTCTTTCGGCGTCGGACCGGTGACGATCAGTGGCCGTCCGGCCAGGTGTAACTCCTCGACCGCTTTGACTGTGTCCTCGAGAACGCCGTGACCCACGAGGACGTTCCGGGGCAGCCGAATCCAGATCGACTTCTGAAACATATCGGAGAATCAACGGCCCGCGTAAAAACCTTGCCGCCCGTTCAGCGACTGCGCCCCTCGCGGCCCGTACCACGGCTCTTTTCGGAAGCGTTGCCGCGGCCTCTCTCCCGGCCCTCGATGAGCCGGTAGATATCCATCACGTCGGAGACTGTGAGTTCGCCGTCGCCGTCGATGTCGAACCGCCCGGGGACGTGACGGGCGCTCGTAACCCTGCCAGCGTTCTCGACGGTCAGCGTGGTCGTCAGGTCGCCGACGGTCAATTCGTACTCGCCGGCCTCGATGGCCCGGGGGCCGAACCCGGGGACGTCGCCTGGGATGACTTCCAGCGCGGCCAGATCGACGTCGACCTCGACAGTCCTTGTTTCCCCCGGCTCGATCGTGGCGGCGCGTTCGTAGCCGACGACCCGGCGATCGCGGTGCATGACCGATCCGTAGGACTGGGTGTTGTACACCTCGACGATGTGATCGCCTGCCACGTCGCCGGTGTTGGTCACGTCGACGGAGACCCGGGCCGGCCGGTCGCTCTCGGGAGTGGGCTTGCCGACGGTCGGGGGCGTCACCGAGAGGTCTTCGTACTCGAAGGTAGTGTACGAGAGTCCGTGGCCGAAGGAGTACAGCGGTTCGTGGAGGTTCGACGGCCAGGCGTTGTGGTAGACTGGTCCGTGTCCGGCCTGCTGTGGCCAGCTAAACCCGAGCCGCCCCGACGGGTTGTACTCGCCGAGGAGCGTCTCCGTGATAGCGACGCCACCGCCCGAACCGGGCTGGCCGGCATACAGTAACGCATCGAGGTCGTCGAAGGTCGCGGCGCGGCCGCGCGGACTACCGGCGTACTCGACGCCGACGACGGGTGTGCCGTCGCCCGTGTTTTCAACGACGGTCCGGAGGATTTCCCGCTGGGTCTCCGGGAGTTGGAGTGTGTCGCGATCACCGAAGCCCTCGTTGTGCGGGCCCTCGCCGAGGACGACGATCACTGCATCGGCGTCCGGGGCCGCGCTCTCGACATCGGTGCGCTGCTGTTCGGTGAATCCGTAGTCGCCGTTCTCGGCGGTGTTCTCCGGCGACCCCTCTTCGGGATGCCACTCGGTCTGCCACCACTCCGTCCTGTCGAAGTCAGTGGGAACGTGGGTGATATTGCCGTCGTGCTGGCTCCGGAGTGCCTCGATCATGGTTGAGCCGGCGGGGCGCGGGCCTCCTTCAGAGAGTGAGCCGCCCTCGATGCCCTGCCAGCCGAGCGTCCAGCCGCCGTGTTGCATCAGGATGCGGTTCTCGATGCCGGTATCGGGGTCGATCCCCGGACCTGTCACGAGCACGTCTTCGTCACCCGACAGCGGCAGTACCGGATTCCCGTCCTCAGTGACCGGATCGTTCTTCAGCAGAACCATCGACTCGCGGGCGAGTTCGGTGGCGTTCTCCAACGATTCGTCGTTGCCCACGAGATCCGTGACCTCCGACTCGTCGGCGTAGGGCTCCTCGAACAGCCCCAGATCCTGCTTGAGCTGCAGGATGCGGCGAGCGGACTCGTCGAGGCGCTCCTCGGAGAGTTCGCCGCTTTCGACGAGATCGACGACCGCGTTCACGAACTCCAGGGGCTTGACACTGTTCTCGTTGCCGCTGCCCAGCATGAACATGTCCAGCCCTGCCTGGATGGCCTCCCTGATAGCCATGCGCTTGCCGTCGTCGGTGTCGGGGAAGTACTCGTGGAGGTCAATCATCCGGTAGAGGTCGTTCCAGTCCGAAAGGACGACCCCCTCGAACCCGTACTCCCCACGGAGTACCTCGGTCAGCAGCCAGTGGGAAGCGTGGGCCGGCACGCCGTTGACCGATCCGCTGTTGACCATGACCATCCCGGCGCCTTCCGAGAGCGCGACCTCGAACGGCGGAAGCAGCGTCTCCCGGAGGTCACGCATCGAGACGTTGGCGGCCGCGCGGTCGTTGCCGTTGTGCGGGACCTCGTAGCCGGCGAAGTGTTTGACGGTCGCCGAGATCCGGTCGTTGCTCTCGAAGGCCCGGGTCCGCGCCAGCGAGACATCTCCGAGGAGCTTGGCGTCCTCGCTGATCCCCTCGAAGTACCGGCCCCATCGGGGGTCACGCTGGAGCTCGACTGTCGGCGCGAACGTCTCGTGACAGCCCGTCGCAGCGATCACGTCGGCCGTGTGTTCTTCAGCCTGTTCGATCAGATCGACGTCACGGGTCGCCCCCATGTTGTGTCGCTGGGGAAGCGTCGTCGCACCGTCGACGTAGTTCGCACCGTGGACGGCGTCGATACCGAAGAAGAAGGGGATGCCGTGCGGGGAGTTCTCGATGTTGTACTCCTGGAGCGCGTTGATCTGTGTCACCAGTTCCTCGGGGTCCAGTGTCGGCGGACTCGCACCACCGGCCAGTACGGAACCGACCGCAGCCTCCGAAAAGAGTTCACCGGTCGTCTCGACGTCGAAGACGTCGGCTGCGTTACCGGCCGGGTCCAGTGTCGTGAGCGCGGGCTGGAGCATCTGTCCGGCCTTCTCGGCGACGGACATGTCCGAGATCAGCTCGTCGATGTCGGCCACATGGTCATCGGCCACGACCGTATCGGTGGTAGTACCGATCGCAGCGGCCGCGGTCGCCGCACCCGTCGCCTTCATGAACGTCCGTCTGGACGGTCCATTCTCGTTCGCTTGCGCGTCATCAGTGTCGTTTTGGTCTGACATCGCACACCCAGACACGAACAGACAGGATATAAATATTTAGTTGATAACTAGAAATGAAATACGATATTTTCTTCCCCTACCGGCAAAGACATTTGTGGCCAGTTCGGTGTAGGTCGGATTTGAGGGGATACGGGGCCAGGCAAGACGAAAATCGAGTCTAGAGCGGACAGAATACGGCCATAGAGTTTTACCGGCCCCGGAACATCATTTTTTATCATGATTTCAAGAGGAGCCCCATGTCAACGTCGCCACTATGGGACCGGTACAACAGCCAATGCCCGTTCAATCTACCGATGAGCCGGGAAGAGCGGATGGAAGACGGGGAGATACGGACCCGTCTCGAGCAGTTCGGGTTCTCGGAGAAGGCAGTCGACGCCTACCTGCGCATCGTGGATCACGGCCGGGTGAAGCTGAGCACAGTCGCCGAAGAGGCGGACATCGCGACGAGTTACGTGTACGAGCTCTGTTCGCAGCTGGAGGAGGACGGACTGGTTACCGTCGACGACCACCGGACCCCGGCCATCGTCACGGCAAAGCCCCCTTCGACAGCGTTCGAGCAGCTCATCAGCGACCTCGAATCGGTAAGTGAGGCCGTCGCCACCCGCTACGAGCGCCCGGAGGAGCCCCGCGGCGAGTTCACCGTCGTGAAGTCCAGGCAGACGTTGCTGGGTCGCCTGGAAGAGATGATAGACGACGCCGAAGAAGAGATAGCGATCCAGATGAGCCCAGAGTCGCTCCGGGACGTACAGCACGCTCTCCAGCGAGCGGTAGACCGGGGCGTACTCGTGTTGCTCTCACTGGAAACCGAACGCGAGACCGTCAGCGACCCCACACTGGAGGGGGTAGCTGACGTCGTCCGCATTGGCGTGGCAGGGATGCCGACGTTCATGAGCATCGACCAGCGGGAAGGGGCCGTCATACCGCCGTCGGCCCTCGAATGGGGCCACACCGACGAGGCGGGCATCACGTTCGTCCAGGAGAAGGTCGCACCGGTCCTCGTCGGATCATTCCTCGGCAACTACTGGCCGATGTCCGAGGAAGTGCTGGTGCGGCGCGGCCGGCCGCTTCCGCGGACGTACACACACTTCCGCCCGGCAGTCTTCGACGCGACGACACACCTCAGGGCCGGCCACGACGTGGCGGCCCGTATGCGGATCCGTCCCGTCAGAACTGCCGAAAAATTCCGTGAACGCAGCGGCACCGTCGTCGACGTCCGACAGAACCTGATCGAACCACGGAGCAGCTCTTTCGGCTTCGAGAACACGCTGTTCGTCAAATTCGAAGACGGCGTCCGGAGCGTCGGGGGCAAGGACGCCTTCCCGGAAGACTACGAGGCGATCAGGATGACACTCATGCGCGACGACTGAAGCAACCATCCTGTGAGACGATTGATTGGATCGGTCCACCCGGGACGACGCGATGGGACTAGAGGCGGTCGAGGATATCCGCCTCAACGTCGCGGCGCGGCCCCTGATCGCTCCCGTCTCGGTCGCTCTCGCGGTGTTCGGCCACGGTCGCCTCCAGCGCCGTCGCATGTGGCGTCCACTCCCAGCCCAGACCGCGGAGCTTCTCGGTCGAGAGGAGGTGTGGCTGGTCGTTGTACAGCGGAAAGTCGTCGAGACGGAGATCGGGTGCGAGCTCGCGAGCTCCGGCGTAGACCGTCTCGACATCCCTGTCACAGGCTGCCGCGAGCAGTTCCAGCAGTTCCGCCATCGCGGGGGCGTGGCGATCGCCGACGTTGTAGGCCTCGCCGGCCTGCCCCTCCTCGGCGACGACCCGGAGCGCGCTGGCCACGTCACCGACGTACGCAAGCTGGTGCAACGACGTGCCGTCACCGGGGACGACGACCCGGTCATGATTGTCGACTCGAGCGAGCCAGTAATCCAGTCGTCCGGTGTAGTCGTGGGGCCCATAGACGATCGTCGGACGGACGCTCATCGCCCGGACGCCCCCCTCGGCGGCGGCGAAGACCTCCCGATCGCCCTCCGCCTTGCGCTTGCCGTAGGTCTCTGGCGTGTCGTCGGTCGCCTCCTCCGTCGTGCACGGTTCCAGGGCGGCCTCGCCCTCGCGTTTGGGGACCCGATGTTCGCCGTAGGCATCGCCACTGGAAACGAAGACGTACGCGTCGACAGTGTCGAAGACGTCAGTCGCGACCCGGACATCGCGGGGATAATACGCGACCAAATCCAGGACAACGTCGGGATCGACGCTGTCTGCGACGACCCGCAACTGCTCGTCGTTACGGCGATCGCACGTGACGTGTTCGATCGCAGGGTCGTCGACAAACGGGTTCGAATGGCGACCGCGATTGCAGAGTATCACATCGTATCCGTGCTCCCGAAACTCGGAAACGGTCGCCCGGCCGATAAAGCGCGTCCCGCCGATACACAGCACCGTTGGCATACCCGCACGTGCGGGCGAGGGCCCAAAACTGTTGGGCGCTATCCACACTGCGTCTCGATCGCGTCGCGATACCCCGCCCGATAAGTGGAGTACTCGAAGTCGTATCCCAGTTCCCGCAGTTTCGTGTTACTGACTCGCTTGTCCGCGGCGATCCAGTTGCGGGCCGCATCCGAAAGGTCTGGGTCGTCCAGTCGCTCCGCGATGGTCTGTTTGGCCGGAGCCGGTTCGTCACACTGTCGGGCCAGCCAGTCGGCGAAGTCCCACTTCGAGACGGGTTCGTCGTCGACGACGTTGACCACGTCACGGCGAGCGTGATCGCCGTCCAGCAGGAACCGGACGGCACCGGCGGCGTCGTCGCGATGGACCATGTTCAAATGGCCTTCAGTGACCGGGCCGTCGAGATACCGATCGAGGCGGTATCGGTCAGGGCCGTACAGGCCGGCGAACCGAGCGACCGTGCCGTCCGTGTCGTCGATCGGACGCTGGCGAGCGATCTGTTCGGCCTCCATCAGGACCTGCCCGCGCTCCGTTTCGGGATCGATCGGCGTCCCCTCGTCGACCCAGTCGCCGTCACGGTCGCCATAAACACCGGTACTGGATGTGTAGACGATCCGATCCGGGACTGCCCCCCGGTCACAGAAGTGATCGACCGCCGTTCGGAGCCCCTCGACGTACGTTTCGCGGGCGGCGTCGGCGTCGCGGCCGCCGCTGGAGGCTGCGAAGACCACCCAGTCGGCATCCGGGACGGCAGCGAGCGTCTCCGCTTCGGTAACGTCGGCTTTCACGGCCGTCGCCCCGGTGTCCTCGACGGTCCGGAGTCCCGCCTCCGAGCGGCGAACGCCGACGACCTCGTGATCGGGTTGCAGCTGCCGGGCCAGTTCACAGCCGACGTAGCCGCACCCGAGAATCACGACGCGAGTCACGCGTTGGCCTCCAGCAGCTGATGGATACGCGCGTACTCTTCGAGGGAGATCGGGTGGCGACCCTCGACTTTCTGCTGGATCGTCTTCGGTTCGAGATCGCCGCCAAGTTGCGCTGCGATGGCGTCGACATCCATCACGGTAGTCGTCATCCCCATCAGCAGGATGTCCCTGGCTTCGGCAGCGATGGTCTCGGCATCAGGGAACTCCGGGGACAGTGCGAGCACCGACGCCGCGTCCGTGAGAGTGAGTTCGCCAGTGCCGTCGAGAACAGCCGTCTCAGCGCCCGCCGGTGGAGACCTAGCGATCGCATCGACTGTGTCTCCTGAGAGGGGCGTCTCAGTTATGACAGTGTTCTTGCCTCGCTCCTCGATCACGTCGCCGACGATCTCCAGGTACGCCGCGAGCAACTCCTCGGGCGCGCGCTCGCCGGCATCCGGGAAGTGTCCGGTCAACATGCACCGACCTACGAAGTGAAGATACAAGTCGGTAGCTATTGACAAGTGAGAAGATGTCACGGAGCCCCCATCCCCCCGTGGATTTATACATATCCGAACTAGACCGACACGTATGCCAAAAATCGAAGTGTCGTTACCGGATCGGATCGAGAACGACATCCAGCGACTCATCGAGCAGGGGGAGTTCGTCAACCGCGATCAGGCCGTCGAGGAGTTGTTGACGATGGGCGTCTCCGCCTACGACGTCGAAGAGGAAGAGACAACCCCAGGGGCCGCCGAGGAGGACATGTTCTCTCAGACTGTCGAGGACCAACAGGATCCGGCAATGCAGGACGAACCTCGCGACGACGGCTACACCTTCTGACGGACGTGACACGCGTGGACCCGGATACGCTCGAAACGCAACTGAAAGCGGAGTTCGACGCCGGCGACCGGCCAGCACACGTCGTCGCCAGGCAGGCGCGTGATCTGGCCGATGCCGGGCAGATCGAATCAGACCTCGATCACGAGTTAACAGCTGACCGTATCGTCGCGAACCTTCGCGATGCGCCGTCGGAGTATTCGCTCGTCGAGCGCTGGAACTGGTGGCTCGGGGCGCTCGAGCTGTCCCACGGCGGCTACGAGCGGTTTCGGATCCGACCCGACGCAGTCTGATCGCAACAGGACCACATGCAGCGATCCAGGACACCATACGATCCGCCAAGCCGGATCCGGGTCCCGTTTCAAACCGGATACTTTACCACGCTGAGCCGTGAGAAGTGACGTATGAGCACCGACGAACGGTTCAGCGGATTACTCAAGCGGCCGTCTGACAGACTCGAGCTGTTCGGCACGCTCACGGGCGTGTTACTCGTATTGATGGGGCTGGGAACGATTGCCGGCATACCCTGGCAAACGAACGGCGATATAGCGGTATCGGTCCTGCAACTCCTCGGCGTCCTGGGAACGATGGCCATTGGCGTCGGACTGGTCTGGTTGACTCGCCAGTGAGCCGCGAGTTAGTCCTTGTTCGGGAGATACGCTAGCCCGACTAGCAGGACCGCAGCGAAGGCACTGACGAGAACGACCCCCCACAGCCCTGCCTTGCGCTGCTCGTAGTTGTCGATCTCCGACTGTGCACTCCGATATGACTCGTGTGTCTCGGTCGTGTTCGGCGCGAGCTGGACAGTCCCCGAGTCGGGGAAATGGATGAAGTACGACTCCCCGTTGAGATTGACCGGCTCACCCTCCGTGAGTCCGACGCTGATCGTCTGAGACACCGTCCTATTCAAGGGGATACCCGACGACGTGATATTTCCAATCGTCGTCTCGTTCCCCATGTACTGAAGCGTCTCACCTTCGACCAGCGACTTCGTCTCCGGCGTCGGGAGATACGCATCGAGTGATTGCCGCGTATTGTTGCGATACTGCACGTACTGCGTCCCGTTCGGGTATGCGCCCAGCGAGTCAGCGACAGTGCTGTCGGTCAGCAGTAGGCGGGTGACGTTTTGCTGCTGGACGAGTGCTGCTGACGTTGGATCTGTCTCGTTGGGAATGACGACACGATACTCCGGCCCCCAGGAAACCGTTGCCTCCGTCGCGGTGATTTCAGTTATCGTTCCACCGGGAACATACTGATCGTCGTGTTCAATCGTGATCGCCCCACCTCGCTCGAACGTCGTATTGACCGAGCGGTTGTCGACCGCCTCGACACGAAGTGTCGGCGGATCGGTCGAGGCGTTCAGTACGACCTGAGACGCACGGTCATTGAACGTGACTGTCGATCCATTGAGCAGCGTTACCGTTTCGATGGACTGGTCAGCCCACGCGACGGTACGCCAGGAAACCGTCGAGTTGTGTTCAAGCGTCGCCGTCTCGGTCGCGTCCGGATCCGTCCATGTCAGCTCCCCTGACGCATCGCTCAACGACGAAACTGTGTACGTGCGATCCCCTGCTGTGAATGTATCTCCCTCCGTGTAGCTCTCGCCAGCGAGATGGACCTGCGGCCGATCCGCCATCCCGACGTATGCATAGGCACCTGCACTAACAACTACGAAGAGGACGAAATACGCCGCCGCGGCGCGTCGTTGCATACCGTGTCGATGGGACGGGATGACGTATAATCGTTACCGTTCTTCCGATCGGCAATTTCGCCGAAAACGACAGTCTTAGCCGTTACCGGCAATTATTTCTCCTTCGTTAGCCGCCAATGGAACACAGTAGTCGGAGTCGATGCATCGATCTACGAATCGAAATCAAAGAGCCGAACTCGATCTGTTCACAAAATAAGCCAAGGGCCGGATTTGAACCGGCGATGATCCGCTCTGCAGGCGGACGCGTTCGGCCAGACTCTGCCACCTTGGCGCAAGTGACTGTTGCCGACTGTTCCGCTTAAGCGTAGCGCTTTCGATCGTACAAAATACGGAACCCCCACACAGCAGGCGCTGTGTGAGGGTGAGGAAGTATGAATGGCAGGCGGCGAACCGGATTTCCCAGAGGCTCGCGCACTCCAGTACTCCCCGGAACGCAGGCGGGCTTATCTTCCGTGTTCGGGATGGGTACGGGAGTTGCCCCG
>Ga0207754_100152_pt1 | contig 43370 bp, 50 predicted proteins | sample A23E1SouthBayCA_FD_187728 | JGI IMG/M metagenome (GOLD analysis project Ga0207754, IMG submission 187728) | Aerobic enrichment media microbial communities from Eden Landing Ponds, California, USA - A23 E1 (SPAdes) | ecosystem: Environmental > Aquatic > Marine > Unclassified | place: Emeryville...
TCGACAGAACTGGGTGAAGAGTCGGGCGTCATTGAATATCACACGGTGTGAGCGGGGGGAGTATAAATCTAGTGGAGAACGCCACCCCACGTTTCCGACGTTCCTTGTCCGATATCAGCCGGAAAATACCGTAATTCGGTGGAATTGGATTGCTGACAATATAGCCGCGTTTCCGACGTGAGAGAGGAAACCCGTAGACGGAAGCATCGCCTCGATGTCGAATCCCGAACCCACACACCCCACGTTTCCGTCGTAATCACCGAACAGGTGGGGAGGGGACTCGAAGAAGACATCCACGACGAGATACCAAAGACGAGAGCGGCCTGTCCGTCCAATACTGGCCGTCTACAGAAGCAGCTGGAAAGGATCGTTTCATCTGAGGGGGCGAAGTACTTCGCCCCCTCTTTGGCCGAAGTACACTTAATGAGCGCTTCTCAGCTATACCACTTTAATCTATGTGTTGCAGAAGTTAGTTCATCTCTAGATTTGTTCTAGGTCAACAGAATTAGTGGCTGTATAGCACTATCGTAGCCTCTCCCTACGCCGTCGTGGAGAAACGACGGAAACGCGGGGGGTGTGGTCCCTTCGAAATCAGCGTCACCCCCTCCACCCACATCCAGTTACGACGGAAACGTGGGGTGGGTGTCCTTCATCATCGAGTTTTACTCGTCCGGGTTGACCGGACCCTTGTACTGAGAACGAATCTTCTCTCCCTCCCGCCACTGCCAGTAGTAGTAGCGGTTATCGTTGATCTCCTTGATCGTGATCGTCGCTTTGGCAGGAACGTCATCCGGGAGATCGTTCGGTCGCTCTTCGACCTCTTCTTGATCTGCTGACTCCTCGAGACGGGCCTCCCGTTCCTTGTGCTCGGCGAGCGCTTCAGCGTATGTTGCAACATCTTGGAGCTGCTCCGGATCCGACTCGTTGAGCGTGTTGACGATCTCCGTTGGGAGGTTCCCCGGCGGAGTTGGGGGTTCGTAGGACATCGGCTGCTCTCGTCTTAACCAACATATCTCACTAATCCATAGATTTGTTGGTTAAATCCACGAATCACGCGAAGACGCCATACGGATCTTTGGAGGGATGCCACCTGGAGCAACTGGTTCGCAAAATCGGCAGACGGTGAGCCACCCCCAAGAATACCCAACAAGCAAACAGTGATTCAGCACCTCTCGCTCAAATTCAGGATTTGAAGCAGAATTCGGCAAACGGTTCCTAGCCGGTAACTACACCGTCCCCTTCAGAGCCCCCACTCTCTCTGGCGCCCATCTCCTACATGCATAGTCGTAGATTGGGTCAGCCGACGGGGAAGTCCCCTAGCTTAACCTGCACCTCACATCCATCTGTCACTGGCCTCCTTCGCTGGCTGATGTAGTCTCTGTCTTCCCGAAATCGCCCCCAACTCGTGTTTCGCTCTCATGCAGTATGATTTAGAGCTGACGCTGTCGCTATTCGACGGTGAGTTCGAACTGTTCGTATTCCGCGGCAGCGTTCAACACGATACTAGTCGAGGATTCCTCGATGTCAGCGTCAGCGAGTAACTCCTTGATGTGCTGGTTCATATCGTCTGTATCATGGAATTTCCCGATAGCGATAATATCGTAGTCACCAGTAACCTCGAAGACGGAGGTCATTTGTTCGTGTGCCCGAAGCCGATCCGCAAGATCGGGGAGTGAACCGCCTGCAACCTTCAACTGCAGAATCCCTGTGACATCGTATCCAAGTTTTCCATAGTCGATGATCGGTGTGTACCCCTGGATAATCCCGTCTTCTTCGAGGTCGTCGAGATGGTTTGAGACCGTCGTCACCGAAACGTCCAGGTCCTCTGCGAGGCTCCGGAAGCTCGCACGGCCATCGTTGAGTAAGGCGTTGATTAGTTCGGAATCCAGCGTCTCGTAGGTCATATGCAGATATGGATACTTGTTCAATATAATGGTGTCTATGCCAAGAATATGGTTGTTAGGTTGTCTCCATCAACTGATTACGTCGTATTCGTGCAGTAATCGGTGAAGTCGCGGAGCGATCTGCTCACGTACGCTCCTCGTTCCACCAACAGGCAAAGCCTCCTGATGAACTGATCCCTAGTGCGGACGCTGGTGGCACTACAAGAACCGAACCTGCACTGAACAGGGATCGGGCTGGGTGTCGGTCAATTCTGTTCGTTTCTTTGCTGCCAAAAATCCTATCACAAATAGGATGACTACTACGTGTATGCCTGAGTGCCAGAACTGTGGCAGTCATGTCACGGATGGCTACGTACGTGTGTTCACGCCGGACTCAGTCGAAGAACCACGCATCTGTCCAAACTGCGAGGATATGACTCGAGACCGGAACGGCATTCGCGAGACAAGAGCATAACTTACACTCTCGTTGACTCGGATGTCGGTGTTTTCCATCTCCCGGTTGGGATTGAAACAGATACATTCTGTCGCGGTTGAATAGTAAACAACGGGGGTTTTGCATATCCAGTGAGTAGTTGCTGATATCATCGCCTCACGTGTACTGTCTCGCGGCCGCTGAATGAGCTGCGTATTTACATATGGACCAAAAACGCCGGAGTATCCTTGATTCGTCTACAATCGTTGTCGTTGGCGATACAGCGTGGCTAACTGCATACGTTGGAACGCTACAAGAACAGTTTGACGCGACTGTTCACCACGTCTCGACTGCATCAACAGCTCACCAGCACCTCCAAGAGACGCCAATCGATTGCGTCATTACTGACTACAGCCTTCCTGAAACGACAGGGATTGACCTCGTCCAAGACATCCGAGAGCGGACCGAGACACTCCCGATTATTCTGGGAACGGCCGATGGAAGCGAGGCGGTCGCCAGTACAGCTATCAAGGCCGGCGTTACCGACTACATCGCTGTTACTGACCCCGTAGACGATACCGTCACCGATGCGCTACAACGAACCGAACAGGCACTGCGGGACGCCCAGCGCTCGAAGACGCAGCGTGAACGGGCACGACAGTTCGACGCGACGTTCCACGACACGCGATCGGCAACATGGGTGCTCGACCCTGATGGCGCGCTCAAACGCGTGAACCAGACCGCCCGCGACATGATTGATGTGGATGCTGACGTCGTCGTTGGCAACTTCTTCTGGACGCTTCCCTGGTGGCCCGATGACGGCCAGACAAACGCAGACATCCGTCGCCTCGTCGAGACAGCGACCCATGGCCAATTCGGACATGCCGTCGTCACACAGGATGCCGTAGCTGGTGGGCGAGTATTGGAACTCTCCGTGCAGCCGGTCACCGATGAACGCGGCGACCTCGTCTCGATCATCGTCGACAGCGTCGATATCACTGACCGTGTTGACCTCGAACGGGAACTCCGCCAGTCCGAGGAACTCCACCGCGTCACGCTCAACAATATGACCGACACCGTCCTCATGACCGACGAGGATGGCGACTACACGTACGTCTGTCCGAACGTCCACTTCATCTTCGGCTACACGGCGGAAGAAATCAGGGAACTGGGGACGATCGAAGACCTGCTCGGCGACGACCTCTTCGATCGTGAAGACCTTGCTGACGACGGCGTTTTGAAGAATATTGAGACGACGGCCACAGACAAAGCCGGCCGGGAACACACACTGTTGGTGAACGTTCGTGAAGTCTCGATTCAGGATGGGACGCTGCTGTACAGCTGTCGTGACATCACGAAGCGCAAGCAACGTGAACGCGCACTCGCGACCCTTCAGGAGACCGCGCGGGACTTCCTGTACGCAGAAACCCACCAGGAGATCGCCCAGCACGTCGTCGATGACGCGCCCGCCGTGCTCGACCTTGATGCGAGTGCTGTCTACCTTTTCGATGCCGACGACAACCATCTTCACCCTACTGCGTACTCACAGTCGATGCGGGATTCTCACGGCCCGCTCCCCGATGTTCATGCGGACGGCCGTGACCTCATCAGTCATAGCTTCGTCGAGAACGACTCCCGGTTTCTCAGGGACATTCACGACGCTGATCAGCTCACCAATCCCGCGACTGACCTTCGGAGTGTCGCGTACATCCCGCTCGGGAACCATGGCGTCTTCGTCGCGGGATCGACCGATGTCGATGCGTTTGACGAGGTGACGAGAGAGCTTGCTGACCTGCTTGCGGCGACGGCTGAGGCAGCGTTAGACCGCGTCGACCGAGAGTCACAGCTTCGCGAGCAGGACCGCGAACTCCAGCAACAGAACAACCAACTCACCACACTCAACCAGATCAACGAGACCATCCGGGAGATTGACCAGGCGCTCGTGCAGTCGGAAACGCGCGAGGAGATCGACCATACGGTCTGTGAACGACTAACTGCTGACGGCCGCTTCCAATTCGCCTGGATCGGTACGCCCGATAGCACAGCGGAGACGCTACTCCCGCAGGCGTGGGCGGGGACCAATCACGGCTACCTCGATGCGCAATCTTTCCCGATCGCCGCTGAAGGCGTCGAACCGGCAGGCCGAACTGCAGCCTCGGACGAGGTGACGCTCGTCTCGAACGTCGCATCTGACCTTCGGGTGGCCTCCTGGCGCAAGGACGCAATTTCACGCGACCTACTGTCCGTGTTGAGCATCCCACTCGTGTACAACGACCTCTCGTATGGCGTTCTGACGGTGTATGCGGATACGCCGGACGCTTTCGACGAGACGATCCAGACAGTGCTCGCGGAACTCGGTGAGACGATCGCCTCCGCGATTAGCGCCAGTGAGCGCAAGCGCGCGCTCCTCACAACGTCGATGACGCGCGTCAAGTACACGGTTACGGATCCGTCGTTCGTGCTCGCACAACTCGCGCACGCTACCGACTGCACGATCACCTACGAAGGCGGCGTCCAGCAAACTGCCAGCGGGAACTACGTGTTCGTCACCGTTGAGGACGCTTCGCTTGATGCGGTCGTCGAGACGGCGGGCGGCCTTCGTGTAGTTGAGAATGTCCAGCGGATCCGTGGGGGCGAGACTGGCGGCGTGTTACGACTCCGGTTGACTGACCCGTTCCTCGCAACGGAACTGGCCGACCATGGTGCCGTCCTCCAAAGTGCGATGGCATCGCCGGCCGGCACGGAGCTCGTGATTGATGTTCCGGGGAGCGTCGAGGCGAGGAACGTCACGCAGTTTGTTACCCAGCGCTTCGACGAGGTTGAACTGACGTCCAAGCAGACGCGCGAACAGGCGTCCGAACACGGGTTTTACGCGTCAGTACTTGAGCGCCTGACTGATAGACAACTAGAAGTCCTGGAGACGGCGTACTATAGTGGGTTCTTCGAGTCGCCGCGGTCGGTGACCGGTGAGGCTGTCGCGGAGTCGCTGGACATCTCACCACAGGCGTTCTATCAGCACATCCGGACCGTCCAACGAAAACTCTTTGCGGCACTGATTGACGACCACGCGCCGGTGATGACCCGACACGCGGACTAATTACCTCTGAAGCGTGCGTTCGCAGACGATTATCCAGACCAGTTGGTGCCAATACGGTTTCTTCACTCAGAGTGAAGGGTGAATCACCTCCTCAATACAGATTTTGACCATCACAAAATTGGCGTTGACCATTGATGTCCACATTCGGGACATTCGAAGCGATAGACTGCCTCCCCATCAATAACAGCTCGACGTTTCGCTCTAGCCATCTCGTACTCGCAGCTGGGGCAAGCCGCAAAAGCCATTACTGGCACTCACCATGGAAGTCTGAAAATGCCGGTCCTACAAAATTAGGTATGCATCTCTACTTACTAATTTGATTGTTCGAATCTCAGGGAACTCGTCTAAATAAAGACTTCGCGGTAGCAACTACAGAGACGGCCTCCGAGATGATCATCCTCGTGACTTGAATAATAACCCGCCCTCACCCACTAGTGGTTCGGTACTCAACTACCGAATATTCCCTTATACACTCATTATCTGTTGGTAGAGCACCTCGCAGAACACTGTCGGGCTGCTCATCAATCAATGAGAGACGTCAACCAGAATTCGACCGAGGAATCGCCGTACGAGTGTTTTGAATGCGGGAACGTCGTGCTTGCCGAAGATAACCCCGGTCAGTGCCCCGATTGTGCCGGCGATATGCGAAACCGACGCACTCCAATCGAGTAATAATGGCCTCCACATCAACTTCTCACGAGGACACCGTCGAGGAATCGGGTGAGCCGGAGTCAGCGCTCCAGACGGCACGTCGACAGCTCCAGCACGCCGCTGACCATCTCGATATCGACCCAAACATCGTTGAGCGACTCAAACACCCCAAGAAAGTCCAGGAAGTCACCGTCCCCATCGAACGCGAGAACGGGGACGTCGACGTCTACACCGGGTATCGCGCACAACACGACAGCGTGCGAGGCCCGTTCAAAGGCGGACTCCGGTATCATCCCGATGTAACGCGTGAGGAATGCGTCGGCCTCGGGATGTGGATGACGTGGAAATGCGCGGTGATGGACATCCCCTTCGGTGGCGCGAAAGGCGGCATCGCCGTCAATCCCAAGGACCTCACCGAAGACGAGAAAGAACAATTGACACGCCGATTCGCCGACGAAATCCGGTCTGTCATCGGGCCGACGACGGACATCCCAGCCCCTGACATGGGGACGGACCCACAGACGATGGCGTGGTTGATGGACGCCTACTCGATGCAGGAAGGCGAGACGATTCCTGGTGTCGTCACCGGCAAACCCCCAATTGTCGGCGGCAGCAAGGGGCGTGATGGGGCACCCGGGCGGAGCGTTGCCATCATCACCCGACAGGCTATCGACTACTACGAGAAAGACATCAAGGAGACATCGGTCGCTATCCAGGGGTATGGCAGCGTTGGATCGAACGCTGCCCGCCTGCTTGATGACTGGGGTGCGAACGTGGTCGCCGTCAGCGACGTCAACGGCGGCATCTATGACGCGAACGGCCTGGACACGCATTCGATTCCCTCACATCACGAGCAGCCAGAAGCAGTGATGGGACACGAGGCACCAGAGACCGTGAGCAACGATGAACTGCTAGAACTCGATGTCGATGTCGTGATACCTGCTGCTATCGGGAATGTGTTGACGGCGGACAACGCCGACGACGTTTCCGCAGATATCGTCGTCGAGGGGGCCAACGGCCCAACGACGACGGCCGCGAGCGCGATTTTCGCTGAGCGCGAGGTCCCCGTGATACCGGACATCCTCGCGAACGCCGGCGGGGTGACAGTGAGTTACTTCGAGTGGCTGCAGGACATCAACCGTCGTTCGTGGTCACTAGAGCGCGTCAACGACGAGTTGAAGACGGAGATGCTAGCAGCGTGGGACGACGTCCGCGAGGAGTTCGAAGCGCGGGACGTCACCTGGCGTGATGCAGCGTATATCGTTGCGCTTTCCCGAATTGCGGAGGCGCACGAGGCACGCGGGCTGTGGCCCTAGCTTTGGCAATATTAGGTTCTAGCCGGCAACGTCGCTTGCACCCCATTCGGATACTTTCACGGTAAATCTGTGTCCAAAACGAAGTGGGATACTCCAGAACGGTTCAACGGTGCATCTGGAAACAACTGTCGCTGTGGTGATGGATAGATGGTAGGTGATACGGTTAACACGGTTGTCAATCTCGGAACGACTGTCTTCGTCCTCTCGACGATGCTCGCTGTGGGGCTGGACTTGTCAATCGGGCAACTTCGGGAAGCAATCGGGAGGCACCGCCTCATGACGAAATCACTGCTCGTGAACCTTGTCGTCGTCCCGATACTCGCCTACCTGCTTATCCGTACGATCCCGATGGCACCTAGCTACGCCGCCGGCATCGTATTGCTCGCGGTGGCTCCCGGTGCACCGTTCGGACCTAAGCTCGCCGAGATCTCGGACAGCCACCTCGCATTCGCGAGCGGTCTCATGACTGTCCTCGCAGTCGTGTCGGTTGTAACAATGCCGGTGTCACTGGCACTTCTCCTGCCAGGTAGTGTGACCCTGGACCCGTTCGCAATCGGACGCTTAGTCTTCGGCGTACAACTCGTCCCCCTGCTCGCTGGTCTCGCTGTCACGTCCCTCGCTACGCCGGTAGCGGATGCACTCTACCCGCCGGTACAACGGCTCTCCGATTATTCGTTCGGCCTACTGCTCGTTATCCTGCTGGTCGCCTATATCGACGACATGGTGGCTCTCGTTGGGACGGGCGCACTAGCTGCTTCGAGTATAGCTGTTGCCGGTTCGCTGCTGGTGGGATATGCTCTCGGTGGCCCACCGCGGTCAACGCGTGAAGTGTTAGCGACGACAACAGCCGCGCGGAATGCCGCTATCGCGCTGTTCGTCGCCACTACAGGGTTCTCTGATTCGGACGTTCTCACCGTCGTTCTGGCCTTCTCGTTCCTTGGTGTTGTCTCATCAGCGCTGATTGCAGCAATGTGGCGGCGTCGTATCATCGGCGGATAGAACCAACTGAACCGGTTCAGTAGCCACCAGATGCGAGATGCAGATCGACGAACCAACGACGATACTCCGATGCAGGCTGCCCGAACGAGAGTAGCACGAGGGTGGGTTGCGGTTTTGTGAGCCCACTAGAAAATGTATTGCTAGTGATTAGTCCCGTTGCGTCCCGAGGTTCTGTGCTGTGGGGAGGTTCCAGTCGTACGTCACGGCGACCAATCGAGTCCCGACAGTCACGATTGCGCCTATCATGGCTGCTGTCCCTCCAGGTACTCCGACCGTTTCAACGAGCCAAAATGTGGTAGCACCGAGGAGGGCACAGCTCGCGTAGAAATCCTCGAAGAGGATGAACGGCGAGCGGTCGAGAAGGATATCTGCGAATGCGCCCCCACCAACGGCGTTGATTGTCCCAATTGCAACGATTCCAAACGCCGAAACACCTGCCTCAGTAGCAACGATTGCACCAGTTGTTGTGAACGCGGCGAGCCCGATAGCGTCTGCGACGAGCGTGACTGGATGCGTGTCGGGCGACGAAAGGATAACGTTGAGAGAAATCGCCAGGGTGACGCCGAGGAGTGCCAGACTGATCTCGATTGGAGATTGGAGGACTAATGGAACCCGTGATACGAGAAGATCACGGGTGGTGCCACCAGCAAACGCCATCGCTAATCCAACGATGCCGATTCCGAATACGTCGAACTCTTCGCGGATCGCCTTCGATGCCCCGACGAAGGCGAACGCGACCAATCCAATCGTGTTCATGATGGCGAATGGGTCACCGAAGAGGATGGTTATGACGTCCTGACTCACTGTGTTCGGCTATGGGGACGAGTATCTTGAGTCCCACGTATCGCCGTTTCTATCTATTCTGCTTCATGGAGATATAGCCGTACTGCTGACGTTCACTCGTAGTCTCGATACCGGCTATGTGGAGCTTTCCTCGGAAACTCGGCGAAAAACTCCCTACAGGTCAGCTGGAAGACGACCATCTGGACGAGGAACACGTCCCCGTTTAATTTCGTGGTCGACGCGGCGCAGGTGCTTGCAGCCGCCTTCGGGTGAGCGCTGCTGCCAGTCCGGACAGGTACACGATTCGTCGATGACGTCCACTTCGTACCTGTTGCCGGACGCGGACTGCACCTCGTAGCGGCCGCCTTTCGAGAGGAGTGAGATGTCCATCGCTTCGGCGACGGCACGCTTCGTACGGGGCTCGAGATCGTCCTGTGACTCTGCGTTCTCGTCGACGACCAGTCGGTCGCGAACGTCGCCCGTTCGGCCACCGTCCGGAGCGACGGCTTCCGCAGGGCCACTGAGCCGCTCGTGAAGCACTTCCTCCACCGGATGACTTTCCGGCCACAGGTAGTGGACCTCGCGGCGCTCGCGATGGTCGTAGGAGCCGCACGCGGCTGCGCACCCAGTCCAGACGCGCCAGGCACCGAGCGCGCCCATCACGTCGACGATGTCGCGGGGAACCGTCTGGTGGTCGTCCGGGAAGAACACCCGGAAGCGGGTACACGCCTCCTGCGGCGGCACGGTCTCCCACCAGTCTTCGCTGGAGCCCCAGCTGTCGTACATCGCCTCGTCGCTCCCGTAGCCGACGGTCACGCCGTCGATCGGCGTCCAGTCTGCTGGGAGGTGGTCCGACTCGCCTTCGAGCACCCGGAGGACGGCGTATCGGAGGTACTCGTGGGCTTGGTTGTCTGTCGTTCGAGCGACCTGGTCGTGTTGCTTGGCGACGTGCTCGGCTTCCTCAAGGAGCGTCGTGAGATAGGGTTCAGTCATTATTCGACGGAGGTCAGAACGCGCCTCCGCCCCTCGGCGGGCGCAGAAAAACTTAACCAACAAGCCACTTCCAAATCGTGGGCTGTTGGTTAACTTGTGTGTAACTTCCCGTCACACTTTCGCTCGCTGTTGATGGTGGGCCGTGGCTCGGAACGACGTTTGCAGGTCTAAAACCAGGCTACGGGGCTGCCGAGGAGGGAGTCATTTGGACTTTGAGAGTCGCGTTATTTGGTGCGACTAGTAGCTCTCCATCAGATTTCGTTACTGTCCACTCCAGGCACCAGAGCGCTAGTCCCTCCGCGTGATTGAGCGGGGTCTCCTCCCCTGCTTTGACGGCCTCAATATCTAACGCTGGAAGCCCGTTGGCATCATCATCGACCCGGAGAACGACCGATTCTCCATCTGAATCAGTGTTCTCGGTGGTTACTGAAACAGTGATTTCTACATCCCCATCGTTGTGTGTCGCGATCTGTTCGACGACGTCAGCGACCGCTGTCGGGAAGGTCTGTGGCGCCTCGACTACTGGGTCGCTAGTACACCGGTCAAATTCGACGCTCGCACATGGTGTACTAGCCTCGATGTCGGTGAGCTTCGATGCTAGTGCTTCGTTCAGGTGAATGGGTTCAGGTTCCGCTTCCTCTTCGGCGAGCAGCTGCTTGATACGCTGTGTACGCGTCGAAATCGTACTGAGTTCCCACGCAGCATTCTGTACGGCTTCCAGATCTGCCTGTGCCTCCTCTTCGTCGACGCGGGATGCAGCCAATTCTGCACGGCCAGTGATGACGTTCACCTCGTTTCGAACATTGTGCCGTAAGATACGGTTCAGGACGTCCACCATCTCAGACCGTTCTTCGAGGGCGGTGTTCGAGGCTTGGAGTTCTGCCTTGGTTTCGCGAATCTCCTCGATGCGCTGTTGCAGGGCGTCCCGTGTCGACGCTACCGTCCGATTGAGATCGCCGAATTCGTCCGGACGATCAGTATCGAACTCGACATCGTACTGACCATCCTCAATCCGTTCCGCTCGGTCGGTGAGTCGGGATAGTGCCCCGGTCACGTCCCGGCCGAGAACGCTGACGACACCCACGAGTGCGAGTAACGTGAATACTGCAATCCCACCGATCCATCGGAGCGCTTGCCGAGTAATGACGTACGCATCGTTGGCCGGTGCATGCTCAATAACGACCCAGTCGGTGTTCGGAACCGCTGCATACGCCGCAACGTACTCTCCCTCTGTCTCCACTTGGCTTTCGTACGCTGGAGACTCCGTGAACCCGGAATTCCCACGAAGGCCGCTGCTGACAGCGGAGGCGCGACGAGCCCCATCACGGTATTGCGTGAGCGCCGCCGCCGCATCATCACTAAAGACGACGGTCCCGTTCGAGTTGACGACTCGGGTAAACCCGTTGTCAACAGGGTGTTCGAACCGTTCGAAGACGCTTGCAGTGTCTACCTCCACGACGAGCAACTGTTCCGGTGTCCGGCGGATTGGTGAGATGAAGCCGATAACCGTCGTATCGTTCACCGCGTACGGCTCGGTCACCTGGACGTCATCGAAATCCCGGAAGGAGAACCGTTCACTCCAGCTGAGGTTTCCGACCGTCCGCCCCTCCATGGTGAGATTGGTACTCGTCGCGACGGTCTGGTTCCGCCGGTCAATCACGTAGGCGCGGATGATCGCCGCGTCTGGTCGTTCTTCTTGCTGGGTCTGTAGATACGCTCGAACGTCGGCTCGGTCTCCATCTTCGTACACGGGATGCTCGGAGAGGAGTCGGACAACGAGCCGATTCCGCTCACTCCACTCGCTCAATTCGTTTGCTTCGGTCTCGGCGGCCGCCGTCATCGACTGCTCGACGTTCTCCTCGAGCAGTCCGCCCACCTGCACATATAGGCCGACTGTGCCGATACTGATGACCAGGAACACGAGGAGCAACGCCGTTGCAAGCTTTCGCCGAAACGACGACCGAACGACGTCGACAAGCGTACCGAGAACTGGAACGCCCGACAGTGACCTACGCATCGGCGGCTACCTCCTCGTTTAAAAACCGTGTCGCGACTGCAAAGGGATGGTCTCCATCGATTAGCACCTGTTTGTTGAGGTTCCGCATCGTCGGTTTATCGAGCACTGAAACTACCGGCGAGAGTTCCTCGAAAATTCCCGGATGGTCGTTGATGAGCGGTGCGTATGCAGTCGGGGCCGGTTGGTACGGGAGGAAGTAGTCGCGGTCATCTTCGAGGACGGTAATCGTGGAAAGGTCGAGCTGGGGGTCGGTTGCGAATCCGCTTGCAATCTGGACCCGGCCCTGCTCGAGTAGCTCGTAGGTCAGCCCGATGGACGTAACGATGAACGTCTCGGACTCGAGTTTCTCTCTATCTTCCGTCCTGACATCATAATACGACGCAAGACCAGGCCATCCGTCCTGTCGGTGAAAGAACTCCTCGTTAACCGCTATCCCCGGGATTCGATCTACGTCGCGGAGATGTGTTGCCAGTTCACTGATGGTCGATACCCCTGTCTGTTCCGCCCACGTTGCGTCGGCGACGATAACGTACTCGTTCGAAAACGAGGCCGGTTCCGCCAGCTGAAGTTGCTGGGAGTGAGCATCCGACTGCACGCGTTCATAGAGTGAGTTGGGATCCGTGATTCGCGTCTCGTGACGCGGCGGGAGCTGCATCCACGCCGTTCCCGTATATTCCCAGTACAAATGTTGCTGGCCCGCTGCCGTCGCATCCCAGTTCGACAGCGAGTTTCCGGAGCCAATTTCGTCGACTGCTCGAATCCAATCAATTGACTGCAGTCGCTGATACGCTAGATACCCGAGAATCTTCTGCTCAGCGAACGGCTTCGACCCGATTCGAACGGATACTGACTCTGTGTCGGGTTGCTGGTTGCTGGCGCAGCCACCCAGGAGTGCGGCAGCGCCCACGCCGCCGACGCGACCGATCTGGCCGAGATACTGCCGGCGTGTGAGCGGCATATAAAAACATCTGTGTCACCGAATGACAATATAATTACGGGGGCCTACTTCGTGGCCGTCTAAGATGGAGATTAAACACCAGACGACCGTCCAGGGGGCTAATGAAGAGTTTACTGGCGCAGTGCTGTGACGACAGAAAGCCTATGATTGGTAAAGGTGGTTCTGCGGATATGGCGGAGTGTCAGAACTGTGGCAGCCACGTGACGGAGGTCTATGTACGCGTGTTCACGCCGGACGCAGTCGATAACCCACGTGTCTGTCCGAACTGCGAGGATAAGACTCGCGACCGAAATGGCGTCCGGGAAAAACGAACGTAACTCTTCGCAGGAAAACCTATCTCTGCCCGGGCTACTAGTTATATTCCTGATTCTACTAATATTCTAATTTCGCTACGAGAGCATAACGGTGGAAAGCCGTCAAATTATGTTCTCCATCACTCAAGACCCTCCGATTAGAACGGTTCCGTTACTCGATTGAAAACTCGAAACGCGCACCGCCGCTAGCACTGTTTGCGGCTGAAACTTTCCAGCCGTGTCTACTGGCGACCTCCTCGACAATGCTGAGTCCGAACCCTGTCCCGTCATCAGCTGTCGTGTACCCGGCGTCAAACACGTCTGCTCTCGCTGACTCAGGAAGACCGGCTCCGTCGTCAGCGACGTAGAATCCGTCCGCTGTGTCTCCAACTGTTACTGTTACGGCTGGTCCGCCGTGCTCGACAGCGTTTTGGAAAAGGTTGGTCAGAAGTTGCTGGAGCTGATCACGGTCGGCCTCGACAGTCCGATCGGTTTCAATCTTTAATATTGCATCAGTCGCCGACAGTGTCTCCCAGCTGGTTTCGACAAGGTCCGATAGCTGGATGGATTCGAGCGTCATCGCTTCCTCTCCGGTCTGAGCGAGTGTTAGCAAATCCTCGATAAGCGCATCCATGCGGCCTAGTGCGTGGTCGATGTGCTCAATTTGATCGCTGTCGCAGTCCTCTCGCAGTAACTCGAGGCGTCCCTCTGCGACTTGCAGCGGATTCCGTAGATCGTGGCTGACGACGCTCGTGAACCGGTCTAGTCGCTCGTTTTGCTGGACGAGCTTTTGCTCGCGGCGCTTCTGGTCGCTGATGTCGCGGTCCATCGCAACGAATCGGTCTTCCCCGTCCAAGTTCAGACGGATGAGATGCACCTCAATAGGGAACGTCGACCCATCCTTTCGTTCGAGTTCCCCCTCGAATCGATGCGGAGTATTTGGTGGAAGCGTATCCCAGAACGTAGAGGCCCGAGCGGGATCTGCTGTCGGGTCAATATCCCAGACTGTCCGACCCAGAAGTTCTGCTTCCGTGTAGCCGAGTTCGTCACACAGCCGTTGATTGACGTCTCGAATCACGCCGTCGATGTCATGGACGGCGAACATATCCGGGGAGTGTTCGAACAGCGCCTCCAACCGTGCACTGTGGGACTGTAACTGCTGCTCGTACTGTTTACGGTCCGTAACGTCATCCTGGAACCCGACGAAAAGGTCTAGCTCTCCGTCATCGTCGAACAGCGGCGCGACGCGGACACGGTTCCAGAACTCTGTTCCGTCCTTCCGGTAGTTCCGTAACTCGACGGTCACTGATTCACGATTGTCGATTGCAGTCCGGAGTTTCTGGACTGGTTCGTCCGTGGTCCCCTCGCCCTGAAGAAGCCGGCAGTTCTGACCGACAATTTCTCGTTTCTCGTAGCCAGTGAGGTCGGTGAACCCCTCGTTCGCATAGATAATTGGATTATCCTCTTGGTGTGGGTCGGTCAGGAGGATTCCGATGGGCGCTTCGTCCATCGCTTGTTCTTTTTCGGACAGATTCGACTCGTCGGCGGTAGCTGCGCCTTGTGGGCTGAGTGTACAGATGAGTGAGCTGTCCTCGGTGTACGAGAGCGTGTGTTCGATGTCGAGTTTGGCGCCGTCCTTCCGGACGAACGTCGTGGTCCCGTGCCAGCGGCCGTCGCGTGCTTCCGGGAGGAGCACGTCGTAGACGTCATCGATATCGTCGTCGTGATAGAACGTCTCCCAGTGGAGACCGATGAGCTCCTCACGGGTGTAGCCGAGTATCTCTGCACAGGCGGTGTTCGCGTACTCGATGTAGCCGTCTTCGTTGAGAATGCTGATCCCGTCTTGGGCGGTCTCGATGGCTTCAAGACCACGGTTCATGTATCGTTCAGCCCGATACCCACCGACCACGTTCTGGATGCGGTTGGCGAGAACGCTGTACTGTTCCGTGCCGCCGGCTTTCTGGAGATAGTCGGTGACACCGGCTGTGATGGCTTCGCTGGCTATCTCCTCGCTTCCTTTCCCGGTAAAGAGGATAAACGGAATTTCAGGATGGGTCTCCCTCACTCGTTCTAAGACGGCCAAACCGTCCAAACCCGGCATATCATAATCGCTCACGATACAGTCCACTGAACAGGTATCTGCTTCGAGAATCGCAAGTGCGTCACGGGGGTCGGTCTCGGTGCGAACGGTAAACGCGTCTTGCTCGCGCTCGAGGAAGGTCGCGACAAGATCAGCGAAGCTCGGGTCGTCCTCGATGTGTAGTATCTCGATGGGTTGTGAATCTAGGAATAGCGTCGAGTCCAGATGGACTCCAACGTCACCGGTCATATTCTCCATTCGTATGCAACTGATAATGGTCTTATGAGTTCGTTCGAGTCCGCGACCGGACCTTCACACCGGAGAGGATAATTCTCAGCCACGTCTCCGCTGCTACAGGTCAATCTGGTGCTCAGGTGCCGTTCGGGTGTTCTTTCACTTATTCGGCTGATGCCGTTACCAGAAACGTTTCTGGCCGGACCGCTTCGAATTCGACTGTGAATCCGTGTTGACGGAGCGCGTTCGCCGTCTCGGTGGCAGAATACCGCTCGTCAACGGGTGGGCCGTGAGACCCACTTCCGGAAGCTGCCCAGTCCACGATAACGAGCGTTCCCTGTGAGGTGAGTACGCGACTGAGTTCGCTCAACGCCTGTTTGTTCGCGAACTCGTGGTAGGTCATCGTCGAGAACGCGGCGTCGAGACTGTCGGTATCGAGTGGAAGGTCGTCGACGCCACTCGTTACAAGCTCGACGTTCTCGGGGACGCCTTTCTTCCGGTAGTAGTCGTGCATCGCATCCTGGATGTCGACGGCGTACACGTGGTCGACAGTCGGTGCGACGTCGTCGGTGTAGAACCCGGTCCCGCTGCCCAGATCTGCGACCGTTTCGTCTCCATCTGGAGAGAGCGCCCAGAGGAGTTCCTCCGCGGAGAGGAACCGGTACCGTCGCTGTGCCTCTTCGAGTTTGTCAGCGCGGTCGGCGTCGAACGTGTGATGTCCCATCTTAGAGGTTCGCGAACGCCTCGTCGACGAGTTCGCCGGTGTCGGCGACGATGTCTGCCATCTCGTCGTCGTCGGACGCCATCCCGATGAGGCGGGCGATGCGCATGATGGAGACGTGATAGACGACCTGCTTGCCCGGTTCTTCTTCCCAAACGACGACGTTGCACGGCATCAGTGCACCGAGTTGGTTGTCGGTTGCGTCCAGCGCGCGGTCGGCGACTTCGGGGTTGCACGCGCCCAGCACGTAGTAGGGGTCGCGGCCGGCGTCGACCTTCTCGTTGAGCATCTCGGAGGGGGAGAATTCGACGGGGATGCCGAAGCCAGCGTCCGTGAACACGTCGCGGACGTGTTCGATCGCTTCATCGTGGCTCATTTCGAGAGTTACCTGTTCTTCACCGATGTCCGCAGGGTCGATCTGGCTTGGGTCGATTGGGAGTGCCATTCGTGTACTATCTTGGGTCTTCAGGACAAAGTCTCTTCGGGTCTTCTTTCGCGAAAGCGGATTTCCATGGGAAAGAGTGGCTCCAGTATCTGATCGGCTATCGGAGTATTGTAGTATTCGGGAACAGCTTTAATCGTCTCTGTCTCCCTATTTTTAGATATGGTGGCCACGTCAGTGCGTGAGGACCTCGAGCGCGATCTGGGGTGCCTTGACCTCCTGGGCTGCATTCACGGACTCAACGAGCGGGATCAGGTGGTCTTTCAGCTGCTACAACAGGCAGAGGAGGGTCTTACCGTCGACGACGTCGCAGATCGAATGGATTGTGAACGTTCGACTGCGTATCGTTCGATATCTCGACTCCTTGAGGCCGGCGTGGTAGTTCAGGAGCAAGTAAACTACGAGCACGGAGGGTACTACTACGTGTATCGTTCGCGGACATCCGAGGAAGTTGCACACGACATGCAGCGATTGCTCAACGATTGGTATGCGGCCATCGGACAGCTTATTCAGGAGTTCGAAGACCGGTACAGCCGGGACTTGGAGGATCGCGAGAAGGAGCCGATTGAGTCCTGTCTCTGACCCCTATCGTTCAAACCCGCACTGGGGCAGTATTGTGCGAGTTATACAAAATACATAAGGCGGCGCGGTTCAAACGGACACCTAATGGCTGAAGATATCGAGAAGATCCGTCGACAGAAACTGGCGGAGCTTCGAAACAAGGCTGAAACGGGCGGTGCTGAGCCGTCCCCCTCGAAGAGCCCGTCCGAACCGATCCATATCGACGGCGGCGCCGAGCTGTCAGAAACTGCCGCCGAGTACGGTCTCGTGCTAGCCGACTTCTACGCCGATTGGTGTGGTCCGTGCCAGATGCTTGAACCAATCGTCGAAACGATCGCGGCCGAGACCGATGCGACCGTAGCGAAGATCGACATCGACGCGAACCAGCAACTCGCCGCAGAGTACGGTGTCCGGGGGGTACCCACGCTCATCCTATTCGCTGACGGCCAGCCGGCGGAACGACTCGTCGGAATGCAGGACGAAGCGCAGCTTCGCTCCGTGATCGAAGCGCACGCGTGAACCAACGATGACCGATAAGCCTACTGACGCGGATAACCGCTCACTGGGGGATACCGCTGAATCCCTCGAATCGACACTGATGGCTGATCTCGGTGAGACGCTGGTCGGCCTGGCGTCCTACGAGGATGGCGAGTACGATGTCCTGTACCGAGACGAGGCGGCGTCCTCACAGTACGCTGCGTCGGATATCCGGGCGATTCTGGAGCACATTCAACTGGAGGCGATCGGCACTGCAGTCTACGAGGAGTACCACGGAGAGTCGCTGCATGCGACCGTTCGCGTGTACGATACACTGGTCACCATCACCGTACCAGTCGAGGAGACGACCGGGCTCGTTGTCGTGGTACGGAATGATGACAAACACGATCCGTATTCGATAATTGAAACAGTCGAAAACGCGGTATAGGCGCCGTAGAAAGTAATTTTGGAATTCAGTTAGGACCACAACGTCTATCAGCCGATGCGAAGTGGTATTGTATATAGATGGACGAAGAGGGCAATATCACTCGGCGGAGGGCACTCATCGCCGGCGGCGCGGTGCTCGCGTTCGGTAGTGGTGTCGCCTACATAGGATCACGATCTGGTGCGAGCGGACAGCACTACGTCCCCGACACCACGCACGCTGGTTCCGGGACGACCGGATTCGACGTCGACCTCGACGGCCGTCCTATTGCCGGTGAACGCGACGCGCCGATAGACATCTACTACTGGACGGACTATCTGTGTCCGTTCTGCAAGCAGTTCGAGACGGAGACACTCCCGGAACTCGGCCGAGAGCACCTCGATACCGGCGACGCGCGCCTGGCCGTGCTGCCCTACCCGAACATCGGAGAATACTCCACGCCAGCGGCGGTCTGGGGGCGCTGCGTGTGGTCGCAGGTCGCCGACAGTGACCCGGATGCGTTCTGGAACTGGCACGCGGCGGCCTTCGCCGAACAGCCAGAGTCCGGCACGGACTGGGCCGACGACGAAATGTTCGCGGCGGTCACCGAACAGACAGCTGGCGTTGACCTGTCCGCGGTCGAGACCTGCCGTGAGGAACGCGGCGCGACGATCCGGGAGCGAATCGAGCCGAACGTCGCCATGGCCCAGGAGTCGAGAATCCAGGGGACGCCCGGGTTCGTACTCTACAACCGTGACTCCGGGGCGGCCGGAAAGCTCGTCGGCGCCCACCCCTACGAGAACTTTGCCGACGCGATCGACCAGGTGAGACGGGCATGACCGGGGGTCCCGCCACCGCGAGCCGCGACTGGACTCGCGACCTCCGCGACGCGCTCGGCTATCCGCTCACGTCTGACGCCCGGTTGCTATCGGCCGCCGTCGTGGCTCTCGCCACGTACGTCATCCTGGTGTTGAGCTCATTCCCCCAGTTCTCGGTCCAGGTGCTCTCGACCGACCCGACCGACATCGGCTACGCGGTTACGGCGCTCACGCGCGAAGTGTATCTGACTACCGGCTATCTTGGGCTCGCGCTAGTCGCCACGTACGCCGTCCTGGCCGGTGTCGCGGTAACCAACGCGCTCGCGCTGGTCCAGCGCGCACGTCGCCGGAGTGTGTCGACGATTGTCGGCGTGCTCCCCGGACTGCTCGCCGCCGGCTGTGCGAGCTGTGGTGCGGGCGTGCTCGGCGCGCTGGGCTTCGTCGGTGCGATGGCGGCGCTGCCGTTCGACGGCAACCTCCTTCGAGTTGGCGGAATCGCCCTACTCCTCTTCTTCCTCGGTCGCGCCGGCGACCCACAAACGTGTTCGCTCGACGGAGGTGGGCGTGCATGACGGCGCTGCCGCGCCCGCGTCTGCTCCGGAGTGTCGGCGTGAGCATCGGGGTGTTTGTCCTGTTCGGGGCGGTGACCGGCCTGCTGCCGAACCCGGTCTACGTGCGGATGGTCTCTCGGACCCCGGCGGACTACCTGTTCCTCGTCGCGACCGCTGCCTTCGCCGGCGCGTTCGTCTACCAGCGCTCGCTAGCCGAGAAGCCAATTGGCGATCGATTCGCTGCCGGTGGAATCATCGGCGGATTCCTGGCGTTCGGCTGTCCGATCTGTAACGCCGTGTTGCTCGCGCTGTTCAGCTCGTCGGCGCTCATGACGTACTTCGACCCAATCCGCCCAATCCTCGGTGTCGTGAGCGTTGCGTGCTTCGCCGCGCTCTTGGTCTACCAGCGCCGGCGTTGCGAGGTGTGCTGACAGTGCGACCGACGGTCGTGACGACCCAAACGCACTTGGGCCAATCAGGCGAACAAGGGACTAATCGATGACTGGTTCGGACACGGAGGCGAGTTCGGAGGATGCGTCGACGCCGCCGTGGCGACTACTCGGTGTTGGCGGCGCGTTGAGTCTCTGCTGTCTCTTCGCGGCGCCGACGGCTGGTGCCGCGGCTGCCGGGGGAACGGCGGCTGCACTCGGTGGTGGGCTCGTCAGAATCGTCGTGACTGCGCTAACAGCTGGCGTGATTGGCGCCTTGTATTGGCTTTACTCTTCTGGTGATACCGACCAAAGCTGCGCGATACGAACATGACGTCGTTTGTGGCGAACTTGGTAACGGCCGGGATACGGGACGGAAACCAGGCTTCTGCACTGACGCTTGGCCATCACTGGCTCTCGCCGCTCTCGGTGGCGGGACCGCTCGACAGCAAACCCGCTCCTGAATGAGTAATGACACTCCTACCGAGTACGTGCGAGCACACCGAGAGGAACTGGTCGCGCTCGCCCTCGACCTCCTCGCGATTGAGACGTCGAACCCGCCCGGCGACACGCGGGAGATCGTCGCCAAAATCGAACAATTCCTCGACCCGCTTCCGGTCGACGTAGAGCGTTTTGCAGTGGATCCAGCAAAGCCGAATCTGCTCGTTCGACTACCGGGTGGCTCCGACCACACACTGCTGTATAATGGCCACCTCGATACGGTGCCCTTCGACGCAGATGCCTGGTCCCACGATCCACTCGGCGAGCGCGTCGATGAACACGTCTACGGCCGCGGTGCAACCGACATGAAGGGTGCCGTGGCGTCGATGCTGTTCGCAATACAGGCCTTCGCAGCCACCGATACTGAGCCCCCTGTCGACCTCCAATTCGCGTTCGTGAGCGACGAGGAAGTGGGTGGTGACGCCGGCTTGCCAGCGTTACTGGACGCTGGTGAGCTCGACGCTGACGCGTGCGTGATTGGCGAGCCGACCTGCGAGGAAGGCCGCCACTCCGTCACAATCGCGGACCGGGGCAGCATCTGGCTGACGCTCGACGCCAGCGGTGAGGGGGCCCACGGCTCCCGGCCGGTACTCGGCGTTAATGCCATCGACCGGCTCTACGACGCCGTCGGGACGATGCGCGAACGGTTTGGCACCCAGCGACTCGAGATCGACGCTGACGTGGCTCCGATCGTCGAGGAGTCAGTCGAATACTACGCCCCCTCGATGGGTGAGGCCGCCGCCCGAGAGCTGTTCTGGTACCCCTCGATCAATCTCGGCGTCCTCGAGGGCGGGGACGCGATAAACACCGTCCCGCAGTCTGCGCACGCCGAAGTTGACGTGCGACTGACCGCAGGTGTCCACACGCCCGACGTGCTCGCGGAGATTCGGGAGTGCGTCGCCGACTGCGAAGGTATCACAATCGCCGACGTCTCCTGGAGCGTCGGTACGGCCGAAGCACCCGCCAGCCCATTCGTCGAAGCCGTCGCGTCGACTGCGGAGGAGGCCACAGGTGATCACGTCTTCCGGCGGAGCGCTACGGGTGGTGGTGACGCCAAGAGACTCCGGAATGCGGGCATCTCGACCGTCGAGTTCGCGCTCGGAACCGACACTGTCCACGCGCCGGATGAGTACGTTCCGGTCGACGTCCTCGTCGACAACGCCGTTGTCTACGCTCAGCTACCAACACGGTGGCAGTCCCAGCTCGGGTAGTAACCCCTCCCGGCACGGGTGTACCGGATTGCTTGGGCGGTGAGGGGAGCCGTCGGGAAACACTTAGGTAATAGCATAGTGTAGTTGTGGGTATGAAGTCCAATATCGGTGCGGCAGACAGCCGAATTCGGATCGGTATCGGGCTGGGTTTGGCGGCTGTTGGAGTGGCCTCACTCGGGGGGCTGCTTGGAGTTGGGACGGTGGTCGGCACAGCCCTGACCCTGCTGGGTCTCGTTCTCGCCGGGACTGGCCTCGTTCGAGTCTGCCTCCTGTATCGCCTGCTGGGAGTGGATACGTCGGGGTCCCGCTAGGGATGGAGCGCTTCCAGAACACCGGCCAGCCCGACTGGGACTGGTGGAGCAAACTCTGGCCGACACCCGGCGCGACGCTCCGGGAACTCGGCGTCGATTCCGGCGAGTCGGTCGCCGAAGTCGGCTGTGGAAGCGGCTACTTTGCCCTTCCAGCTGCCCGAATTGCCGACCCTGAGCCTGTTTACGCTATCGACCTTGATGCGTCACTGCTCGGTGAACTCGATGATCTCGCTGAGCAGCAGGACATCGAGAACGTCGTTCCGACTCACGGTGACGCCCGGAACCTGACTGGGGTCCTCCCCGACTCAGTCAGCACGCTCGTCGTGGCAAACACGTTCCACGGCGTCGACGACCAGTCGGGGTTGGTCGAGCAGGCGTTCCGGGTGATCGAACCTGGCGGAAGCCTGATCATCGTCAACTGGCATGACCGACCACGTGAAACGACGACTGTCGGAACCGAACCCCGCGGACCTCCGACGGAACTTCGGATGACGCCGAGAGAAACTGAAGAAGCCGTGCTTCCGGCCGCAGCGTTCACGCCCGACCGGCAGGTCGAGTTGCCGCCGTACCACTACGCGCTCGTGTTCGAGCGGTGAACGCTCCTCCTCTACGATTTCAATATTACCTCTCGGTCGCTCATTCCAGGCCTACAGATTTTCAGAATCTTGGAACTCGCACACAATACTAATATAGGACAGTTCCAACTCCGCCTGTGAGCTCTCTATGACTGACATCGAGCCTGACGACACCGTCGATGCCAGAGGCGCAGCATGCCCCGGCCCGTTGATGGACCTCATCGGAAAGATTCGGAGCGCCGAGTCCGGGGACGTGATCCGACTGCTGAGCGACAACGACCAGTCGCTCACCGACGTCCCCGAGTGGGCCGAGGAAGCCGGCAACGAGCTACTCGCGGTCGAAGAGCTCGACGACCACAACGAGTTCTACGTGGAGAAAGCATGACTGAACACGTCGTTATCGTCGGCGGCGGGACCGGCGGCACCGTCCTCGCGAACGACCTCGCCGACCGACTCGAACCCGAACTCGACGCCGGTGACGTCCGAGTCACGCTCGTCAACGACGACCCCGACCACGTCTACAAGCCGGTCTGGCTGTACGTGCCGTTCGGCCAGCGCGAACCCGACGACGGCCGTCGCCCGCTCGACGACCTCGTCGACGACGCAATTGACCTCCGGATCGACCGCGTGTCCGACATCGACACCGAGGCCCAGCGGCTCCAGTTCCGCGGGAGTGCCCCACCAGTCAGCTACGACTACCTCGTGCTGGCGACCGGCTCGACGTTGGAGCCCGACCAGATTCCGGGCCTCACGGAGGACGGTCACAACTACTACAGCGAGTCGGGCGCGACCGACTTGCGCGACGAACTGTTGGAGTTCACCGAGGGTGACCTCGTGTTGAGCGTCATCGGGACGCCCCACATGTGTCCGGCGGCACCACTCGAATTCGTCTTCATGGCCGACGACTGGCTTCGCGAGCGCGGCCTCCGCGAGGATGTCGATATCACGTATACGTATCCGATCCAACGCGTCCACGGCAACCCTCACATCGCCGAGTGGGCCCGCCCCATCATGGAGGAACGGGACATCCAGGTGGAGACGTTCTTCAACGCCGAGTCGGTCGACCCCGAGGCGGAGACCATCACGTCGATGGAGGGGACCGAACTCGACTACGACCTCCTCGTGACGATTCCACCCCACGGCGGCATCGACCTGATCGAAGAGGCTGGGCTCGGCGACGACGGCTGGGTCGACGTCGACAAGCACACGCTCGAAGCAGAAGCTGCCGACAACGTCTACGCGCTCGGCGACACCGCCGACACCGGCGTCCCGAACGCGGGCAGCGTCGCCCACTACCAGGCCGGCGTCGTCGGGCAGCGCCTCGCTAGCGAGATCCGTGGCCGCCCGGCGACGGCGACCTACGACGGGAAGACGCTGTGCTTCATCGAGACCGGGATGGACGCGGCGTCGTTCGTCGAGTTCGACTACGAGAATCCGCCGTCGCCGGCGCCGCCCTCGGAGAAACTCCACTGGTCGAAACTGGCGTACAACGAGTCCTACTGGCTCACCGCGCGGGGACTACTCTGACCATGTCCAAGAACCAAACTAACGCGCCGACCGACCTCGAAGCGGCGATCGAGCAGAACCCCGAAGCGGTCGCCGAGTTCGTGGAGCACCTCGACGCCGTGAACGAGCTACTGGACGTGCTCTCGCTCGGCGAGAGCGCGCTCGACGACGAGATGGTCCGCGAGCTCTCGGCCACGGGATCGACACTGGCAGAGTCCGCCGACGGACTGACGACCGACGAGACCGTGGCGCTGGCCGAAACGGTCGGGGAGAACGGCGACGACCTGCGGGAGGCCCTTGATACGTTGCTCGCGCTCCAGCAAAGCGGAACGCTCGACGACCTGGCCGAACTCGCGGAGGTAGGGTCGTTGGCGACCGCGGCGCTCGACGACGAGATGGTCACGTCATTGGCCGGTACCGGTGCTGCGGTCGGCGAGGTCGCGCAGACGGCCGCTGACGACGATACTCGTGATGGCATCCAAACGCTGCTGGAGAGCGTCGGTGAGGCGGAGCAGAGCTCCCCCGAGCAGGTCGGGGCCGTTGGTCTGCTTCGCGGATTACGTGATCCGGATGTTCAGTACGGGTTGGGCTATCTGCTGGCGCTTGCAGGCGCGCTCGGCCGTGCGCAATCCACGTAGAAGTCACACTAACCGCTCTCTCCGAGGCGGGCCACTTTCCCGGTCGATGTAGACGGGGAGTGACCGTACCGTATTGTATTGTGTGGTAGACCCAAGACTATTAAACACCGGGTGCGTAGAGGCTGGTAATGGCAACGCAGACAGCGAAGACGGACCGCGTGGTTTCGCTTGATGACGACGACCTCGAAACGGTCGTCGAAGACAGTAGCGTCGCGCTCGTGGAGTTCTACACGGAGTGGTGTGGCACCTGCAAGCGGATGAAGCCGGTTCTCGAAGCCCTCGCGGAAGACACTGACGCGACGGTGCTGACGATCGACATCGAGTCGAACCTCGAGACGGCGATCGAGTTCGGTGCCCAGAGCACGCCCACGTTCGTCCTCTTCGCCGACGGGAAACCGGTGAAACAGCTTCGCGGCGGCCAGAATGAACAGACGCTCCGCGACCTGATTGCCCGGTATCGGGACTAACTCACCGACAACGAGATGAACCCGAGAGAACTTCGCGCCGACACGCCCGCCTTACACGAGGACGTCTATCTGAACTTCGGCGCCCACGGGCCGAGTCCACGGTACGTCGTCGAGGCTGCTGACGAGTTCGTACGGTCACACGAGTACGAAACGAGCACGCAAAACGACCCCTACGAGGTTGCGTTCGACGCCTACGACCGCGTGCGGGAGCGCGTCGCCACCTTCGTCGGTGCGGACGACGACGAGATCGCGCTCACGGAGAGCACGACCGCGGGTATCAACGCCGTCGCGACCGCCATCGACTGGGAGCCCGGCGACACCGTCGTTCGAACCGACCTCGAACACCCGGCCGGGACGCTCCCGTGGCAACGCCTAGAACAGGAGGGCGTCGAGGTTCGCGTCGTCGAGACGGAGAACGGTCGCATCGACCTCGACGCCTTCGCCGAGGCCGTCGCCGACGCGCGCCTGGCCTGTTTCAGCGCGGTGACGTGGACGCACGGCACCCAGTTACCCGTCAGCGATCTCGTCGATATCGCCCACGACGTTGGCGCGTTCGCGCTCGTCGACGCTGTGCAAGTGCCGGGACAGCTTCCGATGGACGTCGGCGAGTGGGGGGCGGACGCTGTCGCGGCGGCCGGTCACAAGTGGCTGCTGGGGCTGTGGGGCGGCGGCTTCCTCTACGTCGACCGGACAGCTGCTGACTCCCTCCTACCCACCACAGTTGGGTACCGAAGCGTCGAGACGCCGACTGCAGATCCCTACGAGTTCGCAGCTGGCGCCCGCCGATTCGAGGTCGGCTCGGCGAACCCGGCGCCACACGTCGCCCTAGCGGAAGCCATCGAGGCGGTCGACGAAGTTGGAGTCGACCGTATCGCTGCCCGAATCCAAGAATTGGCTGGCCGGCTGGCCGATGAGGTTCCCGACGACCGGCTTCTCAGTCCTGCAGACCCTGAGTCGGGACTCGTGACAATCGACGTGGACGACCCCGAAGCGACCGTCGAGCGACTCGCGTCGGAGGGAATCGTCGTTCGTGCCGTGCCGACGCCGGACGCTGTCCGCGCGTCGGTCCACGCAGTCAACACTCACGCTGAGGTCGAGCGGCTGCTGGACACCCTCGAATCGGAGTGGACCTGACGCTTGTAAAGAATCGTTACCACTGGCAAACCCACGGCCGGCGATGTTCTAGACTCCGGTTCGAGCGTTCGAGTGAGCGGATGATGGATACGAAAGCGTTGAAATAGCCGCTCCTGGGGAGGGAACGTATGACACGTACCGAGGCAGTTCTCTTCGATCTCGACGATACGTTGGTCCGGTACGAGCGGTCCCCCGGGGAAGTGTTACTGGCGGCCTTCGAGGCAGTCGGGTGTGACCCGTTGTTCTCGGTCGAGGAGTACTATGCGCGATACGACGAGTTCGCCGAGAAGTGTGATTCGATGGACGAACTTCGTTCCGAATGCTTCGCAGCGCTCGCGGAGTCGAATGGGTACGAGCGACGGCGTGGACGGGCCGTCGCGGCCGCGTTCAGCGAGGAGCGCGATCAGACGCGCGTCGAGTTGCTGCCGTCCGTCGGGGACGTTCTGGGCGAAGTGAGTAGCGAGTACCGTACCGCTATCGTGACGAACGGAGCACGGGGCGCCCAACACCAGAAAATCGACGCCGTTGGGCTCGATCGATGGGTCGACGAAATCGTCGTCGCGGGCCACGATGTCCCGCCGAAACCTGATCCGGAGCCGTTCGAACGGGCGATTCGAACGCTCGGCGTGACGCCCGAATCCACGGTCCACGTCGGCGACTCCCCGGAGACGGACGTCGCTGGAGCGTCCGCGGCCGGACTCGACTCTGTACTGGTCGCCGAGGGGAGCGAGGCCGTTGAGCCTTCACCGACGTATCGTATCGAGTCCATCGCTGCACTTCGCTCCCTTCCGTGGCTGGAGGAGTCCGCATCTGGTCACCGGTAGTTCCACACTACTCCTGCGGTCGGATCTCTGTGCATCGCTGGGTCCCTGAAAAGCTCTGTTCGACGGGACGAGCGTAGCTGCCGACCGTTAGACGAGGAGCTGGATGTCGGCGTCGGCCATGTCTTCGAGGGCGGTCGCGGCGCCGACGCCTGTGGTGACGCCGTCGTAGAAGGCGTCCTCGTCGTAGTCCATCAGGTCGATGGTCATCTGGCAGGCTTGGAACTCGACACCCATGTCGAGGCTGGTTTCGATGAGTTCCTCGATGGTGGCGGTGTCGTTGTCGTCGATTTTCTTCTCCATCATCTTCGTCGTCACGCGGTCCATGCCCGGGAGCGCTGCGACGGCGTTGGGGACGGGCATGTTGGGGTTGCCGACGGAGCTGAGTTTGAGGTTTTTCGAGCGTTTCTCGTGGAGGATTTCCAGCCCCCAGAACGTGTGGAAGACAGTCACCTCGTAGCCGAACGCGGCCGCGGTGCTGGCGAGGATGAGCGGCGGGTAGGCCATGTCCAGCGTGCCCTTCGTGGCGATGATGCTCATCTTCTTGGCGTCGTCCTCGCTGGTGGCGTCGGCGAGCGCGTCTTCGAGTTCGTCGACGCGTGCGGCGAGTTCCGCACGCGAGGGCGTGTCGTCGGCGGACGCGTCGGGTGTGTCCGTGCTCATCGTTACTCCGTCTTGCGGACGTAGTGCGTGTACACGTCGTCGCCTTCCTCCTGCTCGACGAGCTCAACGCCGGCGGTGCCGGACGCCCAGCCGTCGATGTCGCTCATGCTCCCCGAGTCAGTCGCCAGCACTTCGAGGACCTCACCTTCCGCGAGGTCGTCGATGGCGGACTTCGTCTTCACTACTGGCATGGGACACGATGCGCCTTTCACGTCGAGCGTCTCCGTGATGTCGTAATCTGCACTCATGGTTTGTCTGCTCCGGTAGTCTGTCTTGGAGCTATCGCACAATACCTACTACGTAACTAAAAGATTGTCGATTCTTGTGAACACTACCAACTACTCTAAGCCCGAATTGAGGCGCTGAATCGGAAATACACTCTATATAGGTGCTCTAGTCCGGTTGAAGCGGAGGGTAGCCCAGAATAGTATTGTCCGAAGATGGAACTACTATCCAAATGCTTTTGTGCGACCACCCAGTAGAAGCGACTGCACAACATGAACGCCGACGATTTCCCGACTCCGGACGCCGACGTGGAATCCGTCGACCCGGAATCGCTCAAAGATCGCATCGACGCCGGCGAGGACGTCACGCTCCTCGACGCGCGAATGACCAGCGACTACGAAGAGTGGCACATCGACGGTGAAAACGTCACGTCGATCAACGTCCCGTACTTCGAGTTCCTCGAGGACGACATCGACGAGGACGTCCTCGCCCAGATTCCCGACGACCGCGAGGTGACCGTCCTGTGTGCGAAGGGCGGCGCCAGCGAGTTCGTCGCGGGCACGCTCGCTGAGCGTGACTATGACGTCGACCACCTCGAGGACGGCATGAACGGCTGGGCGCGCATCTACGACGCCGTCGAAGTCGAAGGCTACGACGGCGAGGGGACGCTCCTCCAGTACCAGCGCCCCTCCTCGGGCTGTCTCGGCTACCTCCTCTACGACGATGGCGAAGCCGCGATCATCGATCCGCTGCGGGCGTTCACCGACCGCTACCTTGACGACGCCGACGACCTCGGCGTCGACCTGCAGTACGCCCTAGATACCCACGTCCACGCCGACCACATCTCCGGTGTTCGAAATCTCGCTGAGGAGGGCATCGAGGGCGTCATCCCGGAGGCCGCTGTCGACCGTGGCATCACGTACGCGGACGACATGACGACCGCCGCAGACGGCGACACCTTCGACGTCGGCGACGCTACCATCGAAGCTGTCTACACGCCCGGCCACACGACCGGGATGACCTCGTACCTCGTCGACGACAGCCTGCTCGCGACCGGCGACGGGCTGTTCATCGAGAGCGTCGCCCGCCCCGACCTCGAAGAGGGCGACGACGGCGCGCCCGACGCCGCGCGCATGCTCTACGAGTCGCTCCAGGAGCGCGTGCTGACGCTACCCGACGACACGCTCGTCGGGGGCGCGCACTTCAGCGACGCCGCCGAGCCCGCCGCCGACGGCACGTACACCGCGCCCATCGGCGAACTCGTCGAGGAGATGGACGCGCTCACGATGGACGAACAGGAGTTCGTCGACTTGGTCCTCTCGGACATGCCGCCGCGGCCGGCCAACTACGAGGACATCATCGCGACGAACCTCGGCCAGAACACCGTCGACGACGACGAAGCGTTCACCCTGGAACTCGGGCCGAACAACTGCGCGGCCAGCCAGGACTCCCTCGCAGGTGACTAACGACGCCGATGGTAATTGACCCACTTCCACTACAGGTCGCCGCGGAGCTGTTCCCGAACGGCATTAGCCGCTATGCTATCGGCGGGCTGCTGGTCGGGCTCGGCGTCACCGTCATCTACCTCGGCACCGGCATCAGCGCCGGCGCCAGCACGTTCCTAGAGTCGACGCTGTCGTACGTCTCCGACCAGTCCCGCTTCCAGCAGTACGTCAGCTCCCGGGACTGGCGACTCGTGTTCACGCTCGGCATCGTCCTCGGCGCGGCCGTCTACGCCGTCGTCTACCAGGGCGGCGCGTGGACGACCGACGTCCAGCCGTGGCGGCTGCTCGTCGGCGGAATCTTCGTCGGCATCGGCACGCGCGTCGGCAAGGGCTGTACGTCGGGCCACGGCGTCTGTGGCGTCGGCTCGGCGTCGAAGACGTCCATCGTGGGCGTCCTCGCGTTCCTCACCGTCGCCATCGTGACCGCACAAGTGGTCGCCGCACTGGGGGTGAGCCCGTAATGAGTGACCGGCATCCAGCGTTCATGCCGTTGATTCTCGTCGGCGGCCTCATCTTCGGGTTCGGGCTCGCGTACAGCCAGATGGCCCGGCCCGAGGTCGTCTTGAACTTCCTCCAGTTCGAGGACTTCGGGCTGGTGTTCGTGATGTTCGGCGGCGCCGCCGTGACGGGCGTGACGTTCTTCGTCGCGCCGCGGCTGTTGGGCCGCGCGCCGCTGACCGGCGATAGCTTCGAGCGCCGCCTGAAGTCCTTCGACCGGAACGTCCTCATCGGTGGCGCCATCTTCGGCGTCGGCTGGGGGCTCTCCGGCATCTGTCCGGGCGCCGCCTACGCGAGCCTCGGCATCGGCAACATCACCATTCTCTGGGCGCTCGCCGGGATGTTCCTCGGCGCGTACGCCCAGGGCTTCTGGCGGAGCCGCAGCCAGGCGCGTGACGCTGCCGCGACGGGCGCAGACTAACTCACTGTTTATGGACCCCGCTCTCATCGCCCTCTTCGTCGGTGCAGCGCTGGCTAGCCTGTTCATGGCGTGGGTTATCGGCGCCGGCTCGAGTGGGGCAACGCCGTATGCCCCTGCCGTCGGGGCGAACGCTATCTCGACGATGCGTGCCGCCCTCCTCGTCGGTATTTTCGGCTTTGTCGGCGCCGTCACGCAGGGCGGGAACGTTTCGGAAGCCATCGGGAGCGGCCTCGTCGGTGGGATCAGTCTCCCGATTGCCGGCGTCATCCTCGTCCTCGTGTTGGGTGCGGGCCTGATGGCAATCGGCATCACGACCGGCTATCCCATCGCGACTGCGTTCACCGTGACCGGCGCTGTAATTGGCGTCGGCCTCGCGCTGGGCGGCTCGCCGGTCTGGCCGAAGTACCAGCAGATCGCCGCCGTCTGGGTGTTGACCCCGTTCGTCGGCGGTGGCATCGCGTTCACTATTGCGAGTCTTCTCCCACGTCCCGACGTCCCCGAACGGTACAGCATCTCCGTTCTCGCAGGCCTCGTTGGGGCCGTCCTCGTGAACATCAAGTTCAGCTTCCTTGGTGCGGGGAGCGCGGCAGGCACCGTCCGCGGTATCGGACAGCGGATGCTAGCAGTTGACGGACTCACGTCGGCGGTCGGGGTTACTGGCCTGGCGGCGCTGGCCGTCGCGACGGTCGTCTGGTGGGACGTCAGTCGCGACGAGCGCGGTGGCCTGCGGCGCGTGCTGCTCGCGCTCGGGTCGCTCGTGGCGTTCTCCGCGGGCGGAAGCCAGGTCGGGCTCGCTGTCGGACCGCTGTTGCCGCTGCTCGACGAGGTCGGGGTGGTGTCGACGTTCGCCGTGCTCGTGGGCGGCGGTCTGGGGATGCTCGTTGGCTCGTGGACGGGTGCGCCGCGGATGATCAAGTCGCTGGCGCAGGACTATTCATCGCTTGGGCCGCGACGCTCTATCTCGGCGCTCGTCCCCTCGTTCCTGATCGCACAGCTGGCCGTGTTGCTGGGAGTCCCAGTTTCGTTCAACGAAATCGTCGTCAGCGCCATCATCGGAAGTGGTGCCGCTGTCGGCGGTCGAGAGGCGGTAGACGCCCGGAAAATCGGTGTGACGATTGGTGCGTGGATCGGATCGTTCGCCCTCTCGTTCGCCCTCGCGTATGCCGCTGGTGCGTTGCTGCTGTAGTCTTTGCCGACCGTCGTTAGTCAGCGGTCTGTTCGGTTCGTCGACCGCTCTCGACACCCAGAGGGTTGGTCGTCGAGGTCGCGGTGACCAGCCGGAGGAATTGGCCCGCGTTCGTGAGCAGTTTATTCTCTGCCTTCCGGAGGTGTTCTTCGTACGTCGAGCGAGCGACGGCAGTTTGTTCGGCGAGGTCACGGAGCGACGTCTTCCGTGGCTGTTCGTAGTACCCGCTTTCGAGGGCAAGCTGGAGTGCGGCTAGCTGCCGGTCAGTGATGTCTTCGAACAACTGATTCGCCGGCGCCAGCATACTATGCGGAATCTGTGTCTCCGAGATTGACGTTTTCGAGAGGAGTTCGATCTCTCTGTCGGATCGAAGCGATTCGAGCAGTTCGCGCACGTCCTCGCTGTCGAACGCGACGACCGTGTAGTGCTCCCAGCCCTGGCGGTAGATCGTCGGTGACTGGTACAGGCAGTTGTGCTCCTCGAAGCGGTCGATGACGGAGTCTTCGAGCGAGCAAAGACAGGACTGAGTGACGACGTGATACCCGTTGTCGTCCGCCGATTCGTACAGTACGGTGCCGATCTCGTTTATCTCGTCGAGTAGTTCGTCGGTTGGCGTCGTCTCCGTCGTGATTTCGAGCACTTGGCAGTCGCTCAACGGCCACTCACGTATTGTCAGATCCGGGTATCGCTCCGAGATCCGTCGGTACGGGCATTCGTGTTTCACTCGGATGGAGGCCTCGTACAGTCCCATACGCGTCGTTTCGAACTCGACGTAATTAGCGGTGCCGGTCATGGCCGGCAGTACCCATATGCTAATATATCTGCTAATCCGGACTACCGATGCAGGAACTCTCGCCAGCGGAACTCGGCGAACAGTTACAGGATGATGGTGGCCCACTCGTCCTGGATATTCGCCACGAAGAAGACTTCCAGGAGTGGCACATTCCGGGCAGCCGTAACGTCGACGTCTACGACGAACTGACTGACGACCCGGAACAGGCCATCGAACCACTCGACGACCTGCCCAGTGACGAACAAATCGTTACTGTCTGTGCAGCAGGCGTCGTCTCCCAGACTGCGACGGCCGTCCTCCGAGAGCTGGGGTACGACGCGGTGACGCTGACGGACGGGATGAACGGCTGGAGCCGCGTCCACCGGCACGCGGAACTCCCCGTAGACGTCGATGGGACCCTCGTGCAAGTCGCCCGTCCGGGGAAGGGCTGTCTCTCTCACGTGCTTGTCTCCGACGGCGAGGCTGCCGTCTTCGACCCGTCACACTACCTCGACGAGTACGACACTGTCCTCGACGAGTATGATGCCGAGCTTGTCGGCGTCTTCGACACGCACGCCCACGCCGACCACGTTTCAGGGGCGGCAGACCTCGCTGACCGCCACGACGTTCCATACTATCTCCACCAGAAGGATGCGCTCGCCGTCGACGCGACACCGCTCGAGGACGGGCAGACTGTGACGGTTGGGCGCCTCGACATCGAGGTCGTCCACACGCCCGGACACAGCGAGGGAAGCGTCTCCTTCGACGTCGAGGGGGCGGCGCTTCTGACTGGCGACACGCTGTTTCACGACAGCGTCGGCCGCGTCGAACTCGGCGTCGAGGCCGGCATCGAGGACGCCGACGTCGAGGGGAACGCCGCGACGCTGTACGAGAGCCTCCAGCGGTTGCTGGACCGCCCTGATGACGCGCTGGTCCTGCCGGCGCACGATCCGGGCTCGCCCGAACCGCCGGTGGCCGCCACGCTTGCGGAGGTCAGAGAACGGAACGACGACCTCGGTCGCGACCGGGAGGCGTTCGTCGCGGAGCTCGCGTCGGACATCCCGGACCATCCGCCGAACTTCGAACGCGTCAAGCGGACGAACGTCGGCCAGGAGTCGATCCCCGAGGAGAAACTAGCCGAACTGGAACTGGGCCCAAACAACTGTGCGGCCGAGTAATTCATGAGTACGACAACTGAACTCCGCCAAGGAATCCACGAACACCTCGGGCAGTTCTCGCTGCACGTCCTGCTCGTGTTCGCGACCGGCCTGACCATCGGCTCCGAACGGACAGTCGTCCCCGTACTCGGGGAGGACGTCCTCGGCGTCGAGTCGTTCCTCGTGATTGGCTCGTTCGTCGTTTCGTTCGGCGTCGTGAAGTCGATCCTCAATCTCTACGCCGGCAAGTGGGGCGAAGAGTACGGCCGCAAGCCCGTCCTCATCGCCGGGTGGGTGACAGCGCTCCCGCTGCCGATTATTCTCATCTTCGCCCCGAGCTGGGGCTGGATTACAGTCGGGAACGTCCTGCTGGGGATCAACCAGGCGTTGACCTGGAGTATGGCGATTAACGCGAAGATCGACCTCGCGGGCCCCGACCAGCGTGGACTCGCGGTCGGCATCGACGAGGCGTTCGGCTACACGGGCGTTGCCGTCGGCGCCTGGGTCACGGGTGTCATCGCTGGCCAGTGGAGTCTGCGGCCCGAGTCGTTCTACTTCCTCGGCGTCGTCGTCGTGCTGGCGTTCCTCATCTCGATCTTCCTGATCAAGGAGACTGTCCAGTACGCCCAAGCCGAGGGTGACGACGACCACCACGACGCGAACCTCCCGTTCAACGAGGTGCTGAAGCGCGCAACGTACGGCGACAAGACGCTGTTCGCCGCTGCGCAGGCCGGCCACATAGAGAACTTCGTCGATACACTATTCTGGATCGCCGTCCCGCTGTACCTGACGGGTCAGGGCCTCGGTATCGCGGCGGTCGGGGTAGTCGTCGGTGTCCACAGCGCGATGTACTTCCTCCAGATTGCGACCGGCGGGCTCGCAGACCGCATCGGTCGCCGCCCGCCCGTCGTTGCCGGGATGTTCCTCGCGGGCGCGGGCGTCCTCGGGATGGTGGTCGTTGATGGCTACCTCCCGTGGGCCGTCTTGGCTGGCGTCTCCGGGCTCGGCATGGCACTGCTGTACCCGAACCTGATGACGGTTCCGAGCGACGCCGCGCACCCGACGTGGCGCTCGGCGGGGATGGGCGTCTACCGGATGTGGCGGGACTCCGGCTACGCTGTCGGCGCGGTCCTGATCGGACTCTCGATGGAGTTCGTGAATGCAGCAGCCGCGTTCTACCTGACTGCGGGCCTGATGTTTGCGTCGGGTGCAGTAGTGTACGTTTGGATGGAGGAGACTCATCCGGAATTCGGTACTCACGAACCACCTGCGCCTGCGCCCTCAGATTGATAACTGAACTATCGAAGCCTCCCTATTTCGATAGTATCTATAATTTCCTCCGAGCCCTCACTTTGGTGTTTACCTACTCGTGTTCAATCGATAAGTTATGGAACGCTGCTGGAAATAGTATTGTATAGTCGTCCCAAAAGCGTTAATACACGCTACCGGTTACGGTGCCGTGTGCAGAAAAGTATGAATCGCACAAACCCAGATTTGGTGGGTGGACAGCGACGATGATCGATACGCTGTCACTCCCGCCAACCGTACAAGCAGCTGGACTGATCGGCGCCGTACTGCTCGAAGCGATGGTCCTCCACGTCGGCTATGGCGCCGTCACGAGCGCGCTCGGCCCGAGCGTGAAGCGCGCGCTCGGAGGTGAATGAGCCGTGGAACTGCTCGGAATGAGCCTGCTGCTCGTCGGGTTCTTCGTCGGGTTCGGGCTGCTCATCGGCATCCTCTTCGGCTTCTTCGGCATGGGCGGGTCGTTCCTCGTCACGCCCGCCCTGCTCGTGATGGGGTATCCGTCCCGGGTCGCCGTTGGCAGCGGGCTTGCGTTCGTGTTCGGCACGAGTGTCATCGGCGCACTCCGTCACCGCGACCACGGTCACGTCGACTACAAACTCGCCGTCATTATGACCGTCGCGATGACGATCGGCATCGAAGCCGGCAAGCGTGTCGTCGACGCCCTGCACGCGGCGGGGAACGCCGACATCGTCATTAGCGTCGCGTACGTCGGCCTGCTGGCGACCGTCGGCCTGTTCACACTCCGTGACGCTCGCGCTAGCGGCACCACAACGAGTGTCGACCTCTCCGAGCGCGTACAGGCACTCGAAATTCCCCCGATGGTGACGCTCCGCGGGGACGTCCGCGTGTCCGCGAGTATCATTTTCGGCATCGGCCTGGTTGTTGGCATCCTCTCCGGGCTTCTCGGCGTCGGCGGCGGCTTCCTGTTGATGCCCGCGATGATGTACGGGCTGGGCGTCCCCGCTGCCATCGCCGTCGGCACGGACATCCTCCAGATCACGATTTCGGGAGCGTTCGGCGCCTTCGTCTACGCCCGCGACGGGTTCGTCGCGATTCCGGTCGTGGCGACGCTGCTCGCCGGTAGCGCACTTGGCGCGCGTATCGGCGCGGGCGTCTCGAACATCGTCGACGAGGACGACATCAAGGGGTACTTCGCGACGATGCTGCTGGCGGGCAGCGTCGCCGTCGCCGCCAAGCGCGTCGGCGCCGCCTACGACATCGGCGTACTCAACACTGTGAGTATCGCGCTCATCTTCGGTGCGACGGTCGTCGTAAGTGGTGCGATCCTGTTGGCTGCGGTGTGCCAGCTTCGCGACGACAACGCTGGCTTCTGGTGTCGCCTGTCGGCGACGTAACCCGTGGTTACGGGGATATTCTATCCCTGTTTCTCGGGCCGCTATAGCGCACGATTGTGCAATCCATACAAAAATCTTATAACTGCACAGCCCCTACGATTGAGTGATACTAATGCCAGATTCGATGTCCGAACAACTCCGTCAGGATATGGAGTGTGAGGGGCTGCTGGAATGTTTCCACGGCCTCAAAGAACTCGACAAAGAGTGCTTTCAAGCGCTCGTTGAGGCCGAGGAACCGATGACCGTCGACGAACTCGCGGAGGCCGTCGACCGGGAGCGTTCGACGGCCTACCGGGCCGTTCAGCGCCTCCTCCAGACGGGATTCATCGAGAAAGAACAGGTCAACTACGAGCAGGGCGGTTACTACCACGTCTACTCGCCAAGCGATCCGTCTCAGATTACGGATGACATGCAGCGGATGCTCAACGACTGGTACGCGAAGATGGGCCAACTCATCCAGGAGTTCGAGACGAAATACGAACAGCCGGATAGCGTGCCCCAATCTGCCGAAAGCTAACGCTTCTTGTCCCTTTGACGTGTGCTTCTGCGTTCCCGCAGCCCGAGCTAGTCGCTTAATCCTATCCCAAAACCATATCTGCTACTCATAGCCGCGCGCGGTTACCGTGTGGTAGGTGAGTTACCGAGCAGTAGTATTGTGCAGCCTGTCCAAAACTCTTAACTACTGCACTCACATACTATCGAGTGATGGCAACCGATACTGCAGCCACGACTGGCACCGCAACGCCTGACGAACCGCTCTACGTGAACGGCCAGGCAGCACTCGACGACGTCACCAGCGACAACGACGTCGTCCTCGCGGACTTCTACGCCGACTGGTGTGGCCCCTGCCAGATGCTCGAACCAGTCGTCGAAACGCTCGCCGAGGAGACCGACGCGGCTGTCGCGAAAATCGACGTCGACGAAAATCAACCCCTCGCCAGCGCGTACGGCGTGCGTGGCGTCCCTACGCTGGTCCTCTTCGCGGACGGCGAGCAAGCCGAGGAAGTCGTCGGTCTCCAGGGCGAAGACCAGCTTCGAACGCTCATCGAGAGCTACACCGAGTAAATGACTGAGGACATCCACGACCTCGTCATCGCCGGGTCAGGAATCGCCGGCCTCTCGGCGGCGGTCTACGCTGCGCGGGCCGACCTCGCCCCCCTCGTCCTCGAGGGCGACGAGCCGGGCGGCCAGCTCACGCTGACGACCGACGTCGAGAACTACCTCGGCTTTCCCGACGGCGTCGGCGGGATGGAGCTCGTCCAGCGCGGCAAAGAGCAGGCCGAGCAGTTCGGCGCACAGTTCGAACACGGTCGCATCGAGGATGCGGACCTGGACGGCCAGCCGCTGGAGCTATCGCTGTCGACCGGCGACACGATCTCCACGCGGTCGCTGATCGTCGCGACCGGCGCGAGCGCGCGCTGGGTCGGCGCCGAGAACGAAGACGAACTGATGGGCCAGGGACTCTCGACGTGTGCAACCTGTGACGGCGCGTTCCACCGCGGCGACGACGTGCTCGTCGTCGGCGGCGGCGACAGCGCGATGGAGGAGGCGTTGTTCCTCGCGAAGTTCGCCGACTCCGTGATGGTCGTCCACCGGCGTGAGGAGCTGCGCGCCTCGGAGATCATGGCCGACCGTGCTCGCGAGCACGAGGACGTTCAGTTCCGCTGGAACACGGAGCTCGAAGCCATCCACGGTTCCCAAGCGGAGGGCGTTACCGGCGCGACGCTCGTCTCCCATCCCGACGGATACCCCCGGGAGAAGGCCGAGTCCGGTGTCGACGTCGAGCGAGAGACGGTCGACGTGGGCGGCGTATTCTACGCTGTGGGTCACACGCCGAACACGCAGTTCCTCGACGGTACCGGCGTCGAACGGGACGAGGACGGCTACATCTTCACGGAGGCCGACGACGCTGGGCGGCCCACAGCCCAGACGGCCGTCGATGGGGTGTTCGCTGCTGGCGACGTTGCCGACCCCCGCTACCGACAGGCGATCACGTCCGCAGGCACCGGGAGCATGGCTGCGTTAGATGCCGAGGAGTTCCTCGAGACGCTACAGATCTCAGACGAATCGACCGCTACTGCAACCGCCAGTCCGGAACAATCCGTACCATGATCTCCAAGTTCGCCACGGTCGGTGTTCGTAGTACCGCTGGGTCCGCCCTCGTGTTCGCAGTCACTGGAGTAGCCACTGCTCAGATGGGCGGTGGTCACTCCGGTGGGATGGGTGGCGGAATGGGTGGCTTCGGCTGGGGGCCTCTCCTCTGGTCGCTACTCCTACTGAGTGTGGTGCTCATCGTTGGCTACGGGGCCTACACACGCGGGCGGGCTCCGGCTCCCGAACAATCACAGACGGATACTGCATTATCGACGCTTCGCTCCCGATACGCTCGCGGGGAGCTCTCCGAGGAGGAGTTCGAAGAGCGGCGTCGCCGACTTGAGGAGTGACTGGGGCGGGTCGTCTAACAGGGCCGCATCCTATTTTGACTACTATTTCTGGTCCTAATGGTGTGATAAGTTGTCTCCGAGCGCGTCGATAATCTCTTCTGCTGTCCGACTAATCCGTCCGAGCCGCTCGCGAACGATCTCGGGATCGTCCGACTCCCACGCAGCGAGGTAGAACGCTGACCCGCTCGTGTCGAGCCCGCAGTAGCGCCCGACGACGTACGCGACGGCTTCGGCCTCGACTTCGCGTTTCGCCCGCTCGGTGTCGTCGTCGACATCGAAGTGGAGCAGGGCGTGTGCGTACTCGTGAATCAGCGTCCGCGCAAGGTCGGCCTCGTTCTCCCGATCACGCACCTCGACGAGCGGCTGAACGTCGACGAGACTCAGCTGCTCGCAGATGCCCTTCGCCTCGCCGTGGGTCCACTCCTCGGCTGGAACGATTCGCACCGTCACGCCGAGGTCGTTAGCGGCGCCAGTCAACTGTTCGACGAGGTCGCCGGCGTCCCCGGTCGCTTCCGTGTCCAGGTCGGGAAGCGGCTCACCTTCGGTCTGGGAGACGTCGAACACCGGCGCGGGCTTGAACCCGACCAAGCCCTCGGACCACTCTTCAGGCGGCGTCTCGTCGTACTCACAGTCGCTGTCCTCGTGGTAGCTCGGCGAGTTCTCGCACTCCGGGCACTGCTTGGTGATGATCGGCGCCCAGATCCAGATGGCCGATTCGCCCTCCGTGACGTGCCGGTCGAACTCCTCCTGCCACGTCCGGTAGCCCGCCACCCGGCTCGCCTCGGGACACTGCCGCTTGATGAGGAGCGTGTTCCGGTAGGAGTAGTCGTGGAAACGACTCTGGACATCGAGCCACTCTTGGAACTCTTCGCTGGCCTGCGCGTCGTCGACGCCGGCGACGAGGTCGTCGATCCACTGTTCGATCGTACTGTTCATCTCGTCGGATCGCGTGTCGGTCTCCTCGAAGGAGACCGACGAGTCTCTGGTCGTAGCCATTGTACTCACCGAATCGAATTCACGGCGACTGCGTCTGTTCAGACCGCGCCGCACCCCTCAGGGGCGTTCAAAAACCGAGTCTGTCGGTTAGCGGAGCTCGTGGCGTTCGTCCGCAAAGCCAACCGTAACGAGGTACTCGAGGAACTCGTCGAACCGCTCGACGTCGCTGGGCGTGTCGGTCGCAAGGTGACGCGCCCACTCGATGGCCCACTGGAAGGCGGGATCCGTGCCGCCCTTGCCGTGAATGTACCACCACCGGGCCGCCTTGAGAACCACTATGGGATTCGTCGGCGGCTGCTCACCGGCGAGCCCACGGGTGATGGATTCGATTTCGTCGGGGACGTCGGCGGGATCGACCTCCGCTGATTGCGTGTTGTCGATATCGACCGGGATCTCGTCGATCGAGACGTTGTCGGGACTCTGTTGTTGACTCACTGGAAGTCACCTCTGAGGGCTCTCGAAGGAGCCCTCGCCCTCTCTGGGGGCACGAAAAAACAGGTCGCGAAGTCACGCCGGCGGGAGGTAGACGCTCTGCTCACCGGCAGATACCTTTGTGCTGAACGTGGGACTTCGCTTGTTAGTCAACTACTGGTTGGACTGGCAGCCGTTCGAGGCGGCGGTGGCACGGGATACAGAGAGTCAGCAGGTTACTCGGTACATCTGCATCGTCGACCGACTGGTCTGGGTCGTCGTAGAACCGGCGCCGAGGAATCCGGTGGTGAACCGGGAGATCACGTCCGAATTTCTCGCGGTGAGCTTCGCGGCCCATACCGCAGCGCAGGCAGGACTCGTTGTCACGGGTGATGATCTCCTCACGGAGCTGTGGCCAGTTCGAGCCAAACGGAACTATCTCAGTATCTGACTGACGATAGTTTTCTAGATAGTCCGGGTCGGCCGCTTGAAGGGCCGTTCGCCACGTTCCGAATTCACGCTGATACGGTTTGATGGTGAACTTTCCGTGTTCGTTCATTTCCGTCGTTGTCGGTGGGTGGCCCAGCTCATTCGCAACAGCCCGCAGTTCGGCTAACAACTCCTTCCGTGGGATTCGCCACCGCTCATTCGGCTCGAAGCCGGCAGCTCGGAGAGCTTCATTCCACGAACCGAATCGCTCCTGATAGACTGCTGCACTCCAATTCCCTTGATTCCGCATCTCATCCTTCCGAGGGACATGGCCTAGCTCTTCGGCGAGACCGTTGAGTTCGGATATCAGATCCTCTTCGCTCACATTCCACACGGAGTGGACTTCCAACCCAGCCTGTCGAAGAGCACGATTCCAGGTTCCAAACGCTCGCTTGTACGAATCCGAGGTGTAGGGGCCACTCCGGTCCATCTCATCTGTTGTGGGCGGCCGACCTAGATTTTCAGCGAACCCCTGTAAGGCAGTAATGAGTGTCTCTTCGGAGAGGTTCATTTCGACGTTCGGTTCAAAATCGGCCGCCCGTAGTGCTGAATTCCACCCTCCAAATCGCTTGCAGTATGTCTTCACCGAATACTCTCCATGAACACCGTATTCGCGCTCTGACGGAGTTCCCCCTACAATGTCAGCAACCGATTTGAGATCTGCGAGAAGATCCTCTTCGGGGGTCAGTGGTCGTCCGTTTGGGCCGTTCGTTCCTGTATGAAGTCCGGCAGCCTCGAGTGCGTTATTCCACGACCCGAATCGGTCTCCGTACGTCTTCGAAGCATGAGGTCCTGAATCGTCCATCTCACTCTGCGACGGAGGACGACCGAGTTCCTCAGCGAACTTCTGGAGCCGGTTGAGGAGTTCATCGTCTGAGTACAGCTTCTTGCCCATGATTTCTGAGAGGATTGAGTCACTCAGTTTGGTCCCGGTTCGGTATTTGAATGTCCGTTCTGGTGTCTGTGATCCGTCATCGATGCTGGCTGCCCCGCACCCTTTCAGGGGCCCGAAAAACCGAGGCACAGCCTGTTAACCAACAATAGGGGGAACTCACGCGGAGTGTGTTGGTTAAGAACAGAGCCTACTCTTCGTCCTCACGTAGCTCTTCAGCCTTCCACTTGAGCCGGCGCAGGATCTGCGGCCGGTTCTGGTGGGCATTCTCGTAGGCAACACACTCTTGCAGGGTCTCCATATTGGGAATCGTCGCGATTCCGGCCTCAATCAGTCGGTAATTCGGTGCTTCGAGACGCTTCTCAGGTGGGAATTCGTCGTCACTCCCGTCGCTGATTGTGGACTGTTCTATCTCTGTAGCCCTCCACCCCTCGAGGAGGAGAAAGACAGAACAGACGACTACGTCACCGTCGCGGCGTCAGGCCATCGCGTCTTGGAACCGTTCGCGAAGCGCATCTTCACGCTCCTCGAACTGCTCTACCTTTTCCTGTAGGTCATCACTGACTCGTTCGATGCTCGCCAGGGCTCGTTCGCCGGCCAGCGACGCCTGTGACCCGTCGTCGCCGTCCGCCTCTAACTGTTGCTCGTACGCCTGTTCGACGCGCTCGATCGTGCCTTCCGGGTTGAACAGAATGTCGTTGGCGATGCGGACGTACTGATCGAGGGATGCCCCTTCTTTCCCCTGGAAGAAGTGGGTAATCGCGTACGTCGCACCGGAATGCAGCGTCCACATGTCGATTTCGACCGGGGAGGCAGCGTTGGCCTCCGCATCGCTCGCAGCGCGCTCGGCCAAGTAGTCCGGAAAGTCCAGCAGACTGTAGAACTCCGTGACGGTGAACGGCAGGTCCGAGAAGTCGAGCTCGATGTCCTGAGCGTCCCGGATGAACTCGAAGAGGTCGTCGGCGACGAGTTCGACCTGTGCGAGGATCTCCTCCCACCAGGTTCGGAAGTTCCGCACGTCGCCGACGTGTTTGATGACCTCCTTGTCGGTGAGCGAGCGCATCGTGTTCGAGCAGTAGCCATCCTGGGCGAACCCCTCCACGTAGACGGCGTGCTCGCCGAAGAAGTCGTACCCCGACGTGACGCCCATCGTGATCGGGTCCGACCGACCGGGGAGGCGCACCTCGAGGCCGTCGAACATGATGTCCATGTGGACCTCGCCGCCACCGCGGTAGCGCCGAATCTCGCCGAACATCACGTCACCTAGCGGCATCCCGTCGATGGTCTCCTCACGGAGGACCTCCTCCAGCGGACCGTACACGTCGACGGGGTTGATGATCGAGTACGAGTCGGTCGGGATATGGAACAGGGAATCCGTCTCGGTGTCCTCCTCACGGGCCTGCTCCCGAGCTCGACTCGGCTCAACGAGCGCATTGAACCGCTCCGTCTCGACCCACTCGTCGGTGTACGGATTCTGGTACGCCACGGTCGTCTCGACAGCCTGCGGAAGATCACGAACCGCCTCGGCGAAGGTCACGGGGTCTGCATCTCGATGACGCTCTCGATACCACTCGGGTAGTTCGGTGTCGGTACGTCCATCAACGCCAGCGAAGATGGTTCTGGACTCTGGATCTTTCATCTCAGTCACCTCACTTCAGGAATCCTCGTCGACGTGCGACTGCATCGTCTCGCGCCCTGCGCCCCTCTCCCGGGCGCAAAAACAACACC
>Ga0207754_100153_pt1 | contig 43143 bp, 40 predicted proteins | sample A23E1SouthBayCA_FD_187728 | JGI IMG/M metagenome (GOLD analysis project Ga0207754, IMG submission 187728) | Aerobic enrichment media microbial communities from Eden Landing Ponds, California, USA - A23 E1 (SPAdes) | ecosystem: Environmental > Aquatic > Marine > Unclassified | place: Emeryville...
GGCGGGTACCGCCCCCGCCGTTTATCAACGGTATCTCCGAAAATGTAAAACCACCGCAGAAGCCGCGAAAACGCCCCTTACTATCCCTCAGGCCGTCAAAGCGACTATGCCAGCGGCGGCCGTGGATGGCAGTATGCTCGACGATCCTCCCGGCATCGGCCCCGACGGAAAGTGGCCCGACAGCTGGTCTCCAGAGGAACGCGTCGAAGCGATTGCCGACATGCTACACCAGCCCCGGGACGACGACTGGGTCGCCGACGAAGCTGATGTCGACCCCGAATTTGCTCGCTCGGTGCTCGCCGATCTGGCGGAGTTAGATGACGCATTCGTTCGCGTCGATGAGGGATACTGCTGGGACGAACGAAAAGTACGCCAGCAGAAGCGCGAGCGTCTCGCGGAGAAACCAGTCGCTGAACTGCGAGAGGAACTGAACCGAATCAACAGCGAAATCGCTGAGTGGCGCGACCAGTACGATGCTGACAGCCCCGCCGAGGTCGATGACTCGCGAGTCGCGTATGATTGGCGTCGCTCTCACCACCTGCGTCGGATGATCCGCGGTCTGCTCGCAGACGATGCGTTCCTTGAGACCGTTGGCGCCGTTGCGTGCGGCTACGAGTCGCTACCCGAAGCCGCGAATCGACGAGGGGTCGATGCAGAAGACGTCGCCCGTGCTCTCAGCCGCCACCAGCACCGCGAAGATTACTCGAGCCGACTCTGGGCAGATCGTCGATCTGACGACACGGCCGACATCGGCGAGCAACCAGACTACTCAGACACGCGGTGGTCGAATGATGGTGAGGTCATCGCGGAATCCATCGAGTCGATGTCGGAGCAGGAGCAGACAATAATCGACGACCGTATCGAGGAGATCGAAGATGATGCTCGCCGCTATTCAACCGAAGATGTCGCTGACGAGCTCGGGATTGACCTCGGTGATCGCGTCACGGAACTCGATAACGAGGAAGCACTCGAAGACATCGACGACCTTCTCGATGATCTCCCGGGCAAAGATCGAGACTGAGCCAGACACAAGGACTGTGGACTGCTGGCGATGGCTCGGAACCCCACACCCCCTCGACTTCCGATGTAAAATCACCCTACGGAACGCTGATTCCCAGCCACACGCACACCCCCTTCGGTTCCGATGAACGAATTGGGGGAGGCACCCCATCTCTTGAATGAAAACCCGCGGATACAGAGCCTACAAGCCCTCAATCCTCTCACCACGTCCACTCTCGGAACTCCCGACTGACCTTCTCGTGCCGCTTCTCGTCTGGGGCCTTCCTCGCTACAACACCGCGGATTTTGCCCCGCACGTCCATCCACGGCAACCGCTGTCCGTTGTCAGGGTTCCGGACGCTCTCGATCCAATTGCCGACTGTCCATGCCCACGCCTCCTCCGCGATCTTTTTCGTCTTCTTTGACCGCTTCTCGTTCGCGTCCACCCTCTTACCCAACTCTTCAACTTCCTTGTGGAGTTCCGCGTTCTCCTTCTCCAACTCCTTCACACGGGAACGCCACTGTCCGAACTCGGACTTGAGGTTATCACGCTCATCCTCTGCTTCATTTTCGACAGCCTTGATTGATTCTTCGAGTTCGGAGTGGTTGTCCCGCATCTCGTCGAGGAGATCGCGAATGAGACCCATCTCATCATTCATCTCTCGGGCGGCGTCTAGTACCTCTTCTCGGAGCGCGTAATGGGCGAGGTCACTCCACTGGTCGCTCACGTACCGCTGCCCCTCGGTTGTAAGGTTGAATACTCGAACGTCATTACCAGAGTGCGGGCGCGTTCCACACTGCTTGACGAGCCCTGCGGGTGCGAGCCACTCGTCGATTCTATGCTTGATGAGACGCGGCTTCCCACCGGTCATCCTATTCAGCTCCGTCGTGCTACATCGACCGCGTTTGAACAGCGCAGTAAGTGTCTTCTCAGCGAGGAGATCCATTTTCTCCGGTTCCTCGTATCTCGCCATATTCGTATCGCTTATTTGTCAATAATGCGGTAAGAATCCCTCGGAACAGGGGTGGGAATGTTCGGCCTTAGACGGAATATTTCGGGGGTGGATTCTGAGGGTATTCGGCCTAACCGCAACGCCGTCCGAATACCGCATGCGGGTACCCCTTCCAGTAGTTGCTCCCGGGACGTATGCCCCACCGAGGCGACGAGGGGCGCTCAGGCGCCGCGCCCCAACGAACCCCCCGCTCCAACGTATTGGGGAGTTGTAGATTCCGGCGACGACGGCTCCTGAGCAGACCTGAGAAGTTCCGGAGTAGAGACCCACAACAACGAGAGGATGCATTCCTTGGCGGGGGAGTTTCCCCGCCACGAAAAGCCAGTTTCATCGGAACCGAGGGGGAAGTGGGAGAAATGTGAACTCCACCCGAACTATGGGAGTCTCCATCGGCTTTGACGGTTTCGAGTTTTCATTCAACAGGTGGGGCCTCTGCGTGGCAGCAAGGTCACTCACCTCGTGATGTGTAGTCTCTCCTTGAGGCCACTCCTCCCCATGTAACCTCTAAGTGGCGTAAGTAACGTCGGTGAGGACAGCAATCTCGACTATGTATGGTACGCAAGCATCGAAGGAAGCGTAAGAAACAGAGATGGAAACCTAACGATACTCAACCTTTTTGAGATATACGCGAAGAGTACCGTTGTGTCATTCAAACAGTCTCGTTCTATCGACTCTCTCTATGACGTAGTTGCGGACTACGATCTGGTGTTGACGACTGATGCACCACTCAGTCTCGCCCTAAATCGCCGACTCAATCGTCCACACCTCGGTCGATTCGCGGCCACTCCACGGATGCTCGCGTCGGGTAAGTTTGACCCGCAAGACGATCGCTCTCTGTTCTTGCGCCTCATCGACGAGACGGATTTGAGCTACAAGCACGCCGCCTATCTTCTTGAGAATATCCTCGGGTGTTGGGAAGAAACCGGAGACCTACGCGAGATTCTCGACTACGACCGATTCGATACCGCGGAGACGCGTCAAGCGATCTCGGTGATTGAGGCCGCCGAGAGCTCCCACCGAGATCTCGCCGAGTATCGCATCGAGGAGGGAACGTCGGTCGCCGTCATCGGCGAGAAGCAGTTCACAGCTCTCGACAAGTCGGTGCTTCCGGACTCCTACGACGCGATCGATCCGTTTGCTGACGCCGAGTTCGACCTGCCGGAATTCCACGTCTTCGACGGCCCGACCGCGATCGTCGACACCGTCGTGGAAAACGTCACGCCGGACACCGCCGATGACATCGCGGTCATTATGGACAGCGGCGGGGAGTATCCCGCCCTCGTCGAATCCGCGTTCGAAGCGGCTGACATCCCCTTCTACGGCGGGCCGGGATTCACCGACGACGAGACCATCCGCACGTACCTCCGATTGCTGCGGACGGCGCACAGCGATTCGCGGGCACGCGTCAGCGACGTTCGACCGATCCTCACCCATCTCGGTCGCCCACCGTCCGTCGTCGACGACGAGAAGTTCCTCCACGAACTCGATCACGAGGAGTTCCGTCCGCTGCAGGAGTTCTGTCGCGCTATCGAGGACTACACGTTCGGTGAGACGGTGAGTACGTTCGAAGACTGGAGCGGGCAGACGTTGGACGCGTTCCACGAGGAACTGCGGGAACTGGGACTCCACGATGAACGGGTGACGACCGAGGCGATTGATGACCTCGAGTTCTACCTTCAGTCGTTCGATGTCCCCGTCGAGCGCGACGACTCGGGCGTTCTTCTCGCCGACGCCACCGCCGCGGCATACGTCGACCGTCCGGTTGTGTTCTATCTCGGGATGGACGTGGACTGGACACACCGGGTTCTCGACCGGCCGTGGATCGACGCCGACGCGAAGGACGAGCAGTACCTTCGACAGTTCCAGATTCTCCTTCAGAACGGTCGTGACCCGTACTATCTGGTACAAGAGACGAGCGCCGGCCAACCCGTCACACCATGTCTCTACTTCCACGACCTCCTCGACGACGACTTCGAGACGATCGGAGACCTGCCACACATTCCCCACACTCGCCTCAGTAGTGACGGCGACGCTGGCTTCGAGAAGGAGGACGTGGATGTCGCGCCAAGCGAGATCGATGTGGTCAGCCAGTCGAGCCTGAACACGTTCATCAACTGCCCGCGGGACTATTACTTCGACAGGATCGTCGACAACCCCGACCGAGACTATTTCCAGAAGGGCAATCTCTTCCACGACTACGCCGAGTTCTACGTCAATCACCCCGACGTGGTCGAGGGCGCCGACCGCTCGGAGCTAGTCGATCTGATGCTGGCGGAGATGCGACCATACGTCTCCGATGTTGAACTTGAGCCGCTGGAGACCGAGTTCGAGATCGGCCTCAATACGATCGAACAGTTCGTCGCCGCTGACCCACCGGCCGACCGGGAGTACAGCCATTACGAACGACAGGACGGAGACAACTTCTTCGCCGATCATTTCGAGAAGTCGATCGACTCTCCGATTACCGAGCGTTGGTTCGAGAATCCCCAACTCGGCGGCAAGGGCAAAGTCGACCTGATACACGCGCCGGAAACGCTCCTCGACTACAAGAGCGGCGGCCGCAAGTCGGCGTCAACGGTAGTTTCACGGTCGAACATCGAGGAGATCAGCGACGAGCCCGACTTCCAGGCGTTGCTCTACCTCGCTCACCATCGACAGGAGCATCCGGACGAGCGTCTCGAGTTCGTCTTCTTCCACTTTCTGGAGTTGGTCGACGACGTCGTCGCCGGAGAACCGGATCTCGAGGATGCACTCGTCCGAGTCACCTACCACCCCATGTCGATCGGGACGTATGCTGGCAGTCGTGAGGCGTTCGATGCACTCTGTGAGGGCGTCGCCGAGAGCAACGACCGGCGGAAGACGCTGGAGCGGTTGGGATACGACGCATACGCGTCGTTCTTCGAGCGTCATGACTTCCCGGAGACCGACGACACCGACGAGCTGCTCGGTACTGAGTTCGCGGCCCGCTTCACCGAGTACGCGAAAACAGAGGTCGGAGACTACGTCTATGTCGAAGATGGCACCGAGAGCGCGCTCAAGGAGCTCGTGCGGCTTCGCGGTCGCAACTACTTCGAGGGTGAGGTCGACGCGTTCGAGGACTTCCTCAACGCACAGATCGACCGTATCAACCAGTATCGCGCGTCGCAGTTTCCCGTCGAGGAACCGAACTTCGACCGAGTCACCCACCGCGACCTGATCCGAACCGATGACTGAGTACGAGCCAAACGAGCGGCAGCAGGAACTGATCGATGCGACGAACGGCATCCACGTCGTCGACGCCGGCGCCGGAACTGGCAAGACCTTCACCATCACTCGCCGCTACGCGAACCTCCTCGAACAGGGCGACGTGGAACCCGAGGACATCCTCCTGATTACGTTCACAAACAACGCAGCGGGCGAGATGAAGGAACGCGTCGTGGCCAACTGCGACTACTCGATGTCCGCGTTACGGGATGCACCCATCAACACGTTCCACGGGTACTGCCATGACCTGCTCATCCGCCACGGATTCGACGCGCCGACACGTCTCGGCATCGACGACCGGATCACGTCGTCGACGCAACTCCTCGAGAACGAAGTCATCGAGGAAGACCGCTTCCGTGAGTTCCTCGACCAGTTCATCGAAGCACATCCCGAGTACCACGACTACTTCAGGACGCTGAGCGATGCGACGTCGCTCCTCGATCTGATCAAGGAACTCGCTGCCAAGGGCGTGTTCCCGACTGACGGAGGCTGGTTCCGCGACGGCGAGTCCGTCCTCGACGGCGACTACGAAGCGTTCGAGATGCTCTTCGACGAGGCCAACGAGCCGAACGAGGGTGCGAACGGCCCGACTCAGTCGGACTTGCGCGACGGCCTGAGCGGGTTCGGGCGGGATCGCTGCTACGAGCCCGACTCACCAAGTGAGGGCGAACTCCGGGACGGCTATCCACAAATCGACGACGCGTGGGCCAGCCGAGCGTTCGACGAAGACCGTGACCACCTGAAGGCATTCGTCCACGACGTTTACCTCGAGTACATCGCGTTCGCGCTCCAACGGAACTATCTGAACTTCAGCTTCCTGCTGATGTTCACCTTCGCGCTGCTCTGCGAGGATCATTCGCTGCAGGAGTCGATGCAGTTCGACCACGTGCTCGTCGACGAGTTCCAGGACACGAGCGAGATTCAGTTCAAACTCGCGCTGTTGCTTTCGGGCACGGACAACCTCTGTGTCGTCGGCGACTGGAAGCAGAGCATCTACGGGTTCCAGTACGCATCGGTCGACAACATCCGACGCTTCGAGGAGCGTCTCGAGACCTACAAGCGGGAACTCAACGGCGACTACGCGCGGGTCGACTTCCCGGTCGACGACGTGAACGAAATCTCGCTGGTCGAGAACTACCGCTCGACACAGTCCATCCTCGATTTTTCCGAACACAGCCTCACGCTGCCCGCGACTGGAAGCGAAGAGATCGACCCGGGGATACAGGACGACATCACATCGCTAGCCGCGACAACAGAGCACGACCACAGCAACATCGAGGCGTTCACGAGCGATGATGAGCAGGAGGCGATCCTGACGCGGATACAGGAAATCGTCGGCAATCGCGAGTACGCCGTCAAGGACGATGGCGAACTTCGAGCGCCGACGTACGACGACGTCGCAGTGTTGACCCGGACGCGTGACTTCGGGCGCGAGTTACAGGCATGTGCTGCAGACTACGGAATTCCCGTGGCGTACGAAGGCGGCGTCGAGCTGTTCGGAACTGAGCAGTCGATTCTCCTCCTCGCGTGGCTGCGCATCCTCGAACACGAGGACTCCAAGCGCGGCTGGGCGGTCATCCTCGAGGAGGCCGGCTACACGCTCGACGAGGTGAAACACGTCCTTGAGACCGGCGCGTATCCCACGGGTATGGTCGAGTTCCGCGACCGACTCGCGGAGGCGGAGACCATCGGCGGAATCGCGCGTCGGGTGTTCGATCGATACGGGTTCGACGACGCGTACGCGGATGGGCTCGTCTCGCTCTTACAGGGAACCTTCGACAGCACCCACCACAATCGGGGGGACATCGTGCGATTCCTCGAACGGAGCCTCGACGCCGATGCCACCCACGAAGTGGAAGACAACCCCGGCGGCGACTCGGTGACAGTACAGACCATTCACGCCGCCAAGGGTCTCGAACACCCCATCGTCATCATGGCGAACATGAACCAACACCGGTTCCCGCCGTCCGGTGGTGGCGCGGATCGAATCCGCTACGAGGAGCCAGTCGGTCTGCGACAGAGCAAGCGTTACACCAATACGCACGGTCGGCCTCACCTCTATGATAACTGGCGGTATCGGATTCTCTCAAAATGTCTCGGCCGGGAGTACGACGAGGAACGCAGACTACTGTACGTCGCCATCACTCGTGCGGAGAGCCACGTCTTGTTCTCCGCCGGAGAGTCTCCAAGCCCGCTCTTCGAGAACCTCCCACTCGAGCCGTCGACAGTCGAACCAGATGTTGAGGACGCCGCTGTTGGTGGAACGGAGCAGACGCAACTCCAGATTTCGGTGCCGGTTCCGGAGATGCCGTCCGGCCAGTCCCCCCACTCCCTGATGGACGACAGCGTGTTCAGCGACGTCGAGGACGGGAAGGGGATGGAGTTCGGCACACGCGTCCACGATTTCGCTGAACGATACGCGATGGGTCAGGCAGTTGAGCCAACCAGCCCCGACGAGCGAAACGTGCAGGCCTTCCTTGATTCGCTACCCGGCGAGTTCCGAGTTGAGGAGAACGTCTACCTTCCGGTGTCCGTTGATGGACAGCAGGTGACGATCTCCGGAATCGTTGACTTGCTTCACGTGACCGACGACTGGGCCGAGATTGTGGACTACAAAACCGACCGTGGCCGTCACGCAGAGGCCGAGTACCGGAAGCAGTTGAGCGTCTACTATCACGTCGTCCGGCAGGAATACCCCGATCACCGAGTCTCGACAAGCATCTACTACACCGCTGATGGCGAACGGGTTGAGGTCGAACCGCTCCGACTGGATGAACTCGGAGAGTTTGTCGATCTCGACGAAACGCATGAAGAACGCGGCGAAGACCCACAAATTCGGTGAGAGACCACGTCATCCCCAGTTGGGGCCACCCACACGTTTCAGGTGGGCCGTGCCTCTATTCTTCGACGACAGCCGACGGCCGATCACGAATTTATTTTTGAGCGGGTCTTGCCGGCCGCTCCGAGGAGCCGAGTTGCAAGAGAGTCGGTATCGCGAGTAGAGGCATTAGTAGCGGTGTTCTGTCTTGGTCGCTATCGCGCAACCTCTCTTTTCTCTGTTGAAGATCCTATTCTACTACTTACTACGTCTACAAAATGTAAATCGAGGTTAATTCCGTTGGGGAAGATACCGGGACGAGCGGCTTATATTCACAACTCCGCCAGTCAGTGGCGTAGATGGGTGATAGAACCCCATTCCAACAGCGCGTCGACGAAGACTTGCAGCAGTTCGTCGACGCCGTAGCGCAACAAACCAACCTCTCGAAGGCGGACGTGATGGACGAATCCCTCCGCCGACTCCGCGAGAACTCGACGATAACCGAAGAGGGGCAGTTCCTCGTCGACGACACGTATAGCGCGCCGGACGCCGAACACGGCGACAACCTGCTCGAGGAGTTGCTGGCGAATCAGCAGAAGATGCTCTCGACGATCCAGGAGGGCATCCCGACAACGGGTCGCGTCGACGTCAAAAATAATTCTCAGACACGCAGTCCGAGCGTTGACTCGACGACCCACAACAGCGAGGATGAGGGTGGCCCAGACGGTGTGCCGGTTCGTGACGACGAGAGTGCGGGGAAGATGCCGAAGGTCGCGACCGCCGAAGCCACAATCGCGTCGCTGTCGAACGAGATGAACCACGACGAATGCCTCGATCCCGACGTGGTTGCGGAGATCAGTGTCGGCGGGCCGGACAGCCGGGTGAAGAAGACACCGAGGCACCTCCTCCCGGCACTTCAAGCGATGATCAACCACAAGCAGGCAGACATAGGTGGTCAGCTCGATCGAGAGACGGTAGAGAAACTGATCACGGAGACCCTCGGGCTCTCCGCCGGGTCTGCTCGAAACTATCGAAAGCGACTCGTGGGCGAAGGGATCGTTCTTCCCCACCCGAGCAACGATGAGTCGGTCGTCGGCGATGACGCGTACGAAGACATACTCGTTGCCGCGGCAAAGCAGACTGACCCGAGTGTAACACATCCCTCAGACCTCTCCGTTCCCGAGAAGTGCTACCCGGATTCCGTTCGTGGTTTCGTCGACTGGGCTGTCAAGGTCAACGAGTGGGACAGCAACGAGTGGTTTGCGGACGACGACATCTGGCTGAGGCAGACGTGGAAGCTCTGCAGTGAGATCATCAACTCGGTGGTATTGCTGAAGCCCAACGATAGTCGATACGGCCGGCAGATGACGAACAACGAGAAGATGGCTGGCGCCTGTGAAGTCGTGGTGAAGATGGCCCGCTGGATGGGAGACGTCTCCGACGGACGTGTGGATGCGGGCAAAGTCATCACCCTCGCTAAGGAAGCTACCAAGGTTGATCCATCGGAGAATGACGATCTCGAGGAGTTCGCCGGGTTATCGAACGACATTCGGGTAGAAGTCGAGTCGGCGGTCTACGGCAATGATCAAGATGAATTCGACCGAGAGTCCGTCGCGGAACTCATCGACGTGGACGCTGATGTCGATGATGACGTGATGAAGCAAGCGTGTGTCGACTACATCCTCGAGTATCATCCGGACACAGTCGACTCCCAAGAGAACGCTCTCTCCGCTGAGGAACTTCATCTCCTCTTGTCGGCTAAGGAGAGTCTTAACGAGGAGTAAATATTCCCACCGCAGGAATTTTCTCCCGAAATCGGAGAGTAGAGGTGCTTATTATGGGTTGCAGAACTCTCGCAAGCCTTTATCCGGAAGACATGGCTACCCTTGCCGCGCCGATGAATACGGCAAACAGCGACGACGAACACGAGGAGAACAGCGCGGATGATGAGTACCCCCTCACGGAGGGCGAGCCCTTGGTCTGCTCGAGCTGTGGCAAGCAAGTCGCGGTCATCTACCGTCCGCAGAGCGAGTACCCGATGCGGTCGTCCGGATTCTGGCACAGTGGCGAAGTCGTGTCCGCGGAGGTGGTCAGCGATGAGTAACGACATCAAAGAGCAACTCGAGAACGTCCACGTCATCGTGCAGGCCCGGAACGGCGCGCTGCAGACGGCTGAGGTCTACACCGACTTGGCCGCGGCGCTTGAACGCTACTCGAGTCTCTCGTCGGACAAACAGCACATCAAAACGCTGCTCAGGACGAAAGCCGAGATCGAGGATCTCGACGTCAGAGGGTAGTCAGAGGTCTCCGGGGAGGTGATTGCGGCGGAGTTCCATCCGTTCGGTTTCTGAGAGTTGGTTGTAGTTAGAGTCGATGACGCGAACGCTCACGTCGGCCCTGTCGGAGATGACCTCCTTGGACACGTCCTCGCGCAGGTGCCACGTGATCGACCCGCGGCGGATGGCGTGGGTGCTTTCGCTTGTGGGGCACTTGCAGGCGTCGTTCTTGTTCTTCGCGGCTTGGCACGTTTCTGGATTCTTCTCGTGCGGACACTCGCCTGTGTACTTGCAGGGTTGGGTCAGCGAGTAGGCGTGGTTGCGGAGCGTGGTGAGGGACGCGCGACCGTGTTCTGTGGTAAACAACGGTCTGCGTCCGTCATCGTCAGTCACATCGTGACGATTCTCGTCGATGTAGTCGGCGATGATGTTGGCCGTCTTCTCCCGGATTGCCACCTTGCGTTCGCTTTCGCCCTTCTTCTTGAGCGGCGTTTCGGGCGGTTGGTGGCGGAGTCGGAGGTACTGTTCCTCGGGGTGGAAGTCGTCGACGTCGAGGGAGCGAGCCGCTCCAACCCGGAGGATTGGGTACCAGAGCGTGACGACGAGGGCATGATCGAGGGACGCGTAGCGATACCTGTCGAGGGACTCGAGGATGCGCTGGCAGCGCTCGTCGTCGATCACGTTGTTGCGTTGCTTGTCGTCGCCCTTGGAGGGTGATTTGACGCGGTACGGGAGGGCGAGCGGGACGGCTTGGATCTCGGCGGCGAACTTCAGGAACACGCGGAGTGTGTCGAGTTGTGTTTTGACCGTGTAGACGCTGTAGTCGGTGTTCCAGTCCTTGTCGCTGGCGGCGTTGTTCTCCTCGCCGAACCGCCAGAATTTCCAGAGTTTGACGTCGAAGCCGTCGAGTTCGCTGAGGTGGGTGTACTCGGTTTCGTCTTGGAACCAGTCGATGAACTTGGAGAGGCGCGACCGGTGGCTGCGGATGGTTGAGGGGGCGGCGCCGTCGGCGCGTTTGTCTTTGATATAGAGTTCGAGCGCGTCCGAGGGGGTGATGTCTCTGAGCGGTGCGTCGTCCGTGATTTCTGGTTTTGGTGTGGACATACTCCGATTCCCCGCCGGGGAGATGGATGCCCTGCCGTCCGCCACGGTGTTGGGTGTGAGGGGCCGGAAGCGCAGCGCCCCTGCGCGAGCACCGGGTGCTGTCTGCGAGCCGTGAAAACGACTCCCGGAACGCCCGTCAGGGCGCACGCCCGGAGGTTATTTTCACGGCGAGACGCCGCGGGTTCAAATCCTGCAACGCCCACTTCTCTCCCCCACGGATCGCTGCTAATTGAAAACAGGACGCAGACATCTGTCTTCCGTCCGTTTTCTGGACTTCCGCACCTTTCGAGTACCCCCGCTGAATCTGGTGGGAAACACGTCACGGTCGGCGGCCTCGCGCCATCGGGTGATTCTGAGCGCCAACGGGGTGGTTGGTGTGACGTATCTCGACTTCGAGCGCGTCCGCGACAGTGACTCGAGGAACTGGGCGCGTGCTGATCCCGACGCCGCGCTCATCGAGCGTCGCGGACCCACGACGTTTGCCGTGAGGCTCCGCGACGGCGCGGACGCCCACGACGTCGTGTACGGCCTCGAACGTGGGGCGTACGTTGGCTTCTGTGACTGTGACGGTACAGATACAGCGACGACGCGACGCCGTACGCACACCGCTGCGTTCTCCGTAAGGCCGAGTTCACCGGCGAGGAGTCCGTCGACGGCCAGCGCATCGAGGCGACCGACCCCGCCGTGCTCGGGTTCGTCGACGCCCGCGGTTTATAGTCTGCCTAACGCGTTGTTCGGGTGCGCTTGCGGACGGGCCGTCTGGGGGCTGTCGGACGCGAACGTGTTGACGTCCCGAAGCATCCATGCGAGTTGTGCGCCGGCGGCGACGGGGGCGGCGGCATCGGCTACGAGTGCGGTGCCGATGTCGATCGCGGCGGCGTCCTCAGTCTGCTCGAGCCCAACGCCCCCGACGGTCGACGCGTCCACACCCACGCCAACCGTCTTGATGAGGCCACGGCGGGTCAGCCGCCGCGAACCAACGTCTGACTGTTTGCTCTCGCTCATTGTTAGTTGGAGTAGGAGATGTAGGTAGCTGCGGCGCTCACGGCCATCGTCCAGAGGAGTTGGCTGATCCCGTTGATCATGACGAGATTCTCGAGGGAGAGGACGGGGACGTAGAGGACAGGTGAGGCGAGCGCGCACACGATCACCGCCCATTGCCAGTCCTCGTACGCGGCGCCGTCGATCTCGTTCGTCGCCAAGATCCAGCCGAGCCCGCCAAGGACGACGAGGATCAGGTTCTGTTTCCCGTTCAGGTCGACCCAGCCGCCGGTAGCGGTTGCCATTGCGCGCCGATAGTCGTGCGCTGGTGACTAGTCGGCGTCTAACTCCATTGGAGCTTCAGCTGTCGCTCGAGGGCGTGAAGAAAGACGAGAACGGCGCAGGAGAGTGGTTACTGCGGGGTCGTCGAAGAGCTAATGATCGACGACGAACCGCCCGAGGACTTCCAGACGATCTGGACGTCCTCGTTGTTGCCGAAGACATGGTCGCCGGTGCCCGTCTCCCACGCGCTGAGGGTGTCACCAGCAGTCACCTGACTGTTGCTCCACCCTGTTACCTCGGTGTTATCAGGGGGGTTAGTTGACGAGTCGTTGTAGATCGTATCGCTCCCGACAGTGACGGTGAGCGTTGAGTTGTCGATCGCGTCGCCGCCCTGATCGGTGATGTTGAACCCACGATTATCTGTCCCCCAGTCGTTGTACTGGTAGTCGAACGTCGCGGACGGTGAGTTGTTGCCGACGTTGCTACCGAGACCGAGGACGAACGTGCCGATGACGGCGGCGAGGATCACCGTGATGGCGACCATCAGGATCACGCCGATAACGGGTGAGACACCACGATCGTCACTGAGGAGTTGTTTCAGGTCCATCGTTAGCCCTGATACTCCCACTCGCCGATAATCGAGGACGATCCACCGGAGGATTGCCAGATGACCTGTGCCGACTCAGCACCGCCTTCACCGGTGAAATTCAGCGTGGCACTGTCACCGGCGGTCCAGCGGTCATCGCCAAGGCCGCTGTACGTAACATCACTGGTCGACGGAGTACTCGTAATGTTGATCGTCGAGTTATCGAGTGCGTCACCACCCTGGTGCGTAACGGTCAGGTTCTCCGTCCCGGAGTCATAGTCCCAGTCGAAGGTCGCACTCGGCGCGTTGTTGCCGACGTTGCTGCCGAGGCCGAGGACGAAGGTGCCGATAACGGCGGCGAGGATGACGGTGATCGCCACCATGAGGATTACGCCGATGACGGGTGAGACGCCTCGGTCGTCGTTGAGTAGTTGTGTGAGGTCCATTGTGTATCTGCGCCGGAGTCCGCTGCAGACGCCGATGGTGGCCACGAGGACCCGTTTCGGCGTGTTTAGGGTGTTCCGACGGTATCGACTAGTTGGCCTCTTGATTACTTAAGTCGTATGGCTGAAACGAGGGACGCGTTAAGTTAGAGGATGAGGCGGACGAGTTCTGAGTGTCTATGGCAGAATTCGACCGCCTCGACGGATGTATCGAGTGGATCGACTTGTCGTTTGTGGAGCGAGATCGGACTCCCGAGTGGGCGATTCAAGTGGGCATCCGGTGTCACCTAGGCGGTATGTCATTGAGGAATGCCAGTCAATTTCTCGATGAGTTGGGAGTCCATCGCAGTCATGTCGCTATTCACGACTGGGTTCAGAAAGCCGATCTACAGCCCGCCTCGACGGTGACCGCGGATCAGCTTGCAGTCGACGAGAAAGTGATCCGCATCAACGGCAACGACTACTGGCTGTACGGGGCCGTCGATCCCGAAACCAACGAAATCTTGCACCTCAGGCTATTTCCAGCAACGACGAAACAGACAACACGATGGTTTCTAGCCGATCTTCATCGACGATACCAGCTCGATGGCGTCGAATTTCTCGTCGATGATGCCGACTACTTGGTGAACGTCCTCGACGACGATGGCTACCGATTCCAGATGCTTTCACACGGGAATCGGAATGCCATTGAACGTGTCTTCTGGGAAATAGAACGACGAACCTCTTCGTTTGCAACGAGTTTCAACCATGTCGAACCGCAGACAGCAGAAACGTGGCTCGAGGCCCTCGCCGTCCGGCACAACTCACGCCAAAGTTAACGCGACCGAAACGAGTGGGAAAACGACCCAAGGACGTTGCTCTGTGGGTGTAGTGTGGCTCGCCAACGCGGTGTCGGCGAGTCCGGCGCAGACGCACGGACCGGAGCAGGCCACTCCTCAATGATCCACTCCCGGAGTCTCACCGTACTACTCCGTGCTGGCTCTATCCATAGGTTATCTGTTGTAGCACTTAGGTGTTCTGTCTGTGTGGTTAGCCGAGGACGTAGCCGAGCCGTCGCGGATCCGGTCGCGAAACGTGGAGGTCGGCGCGGGCCCCACTACCGGAGCAACGACTCGCCCGGTGCGTCGTCTGTCGTGTTACTGTCGTCCACTGCGTTGTCCGCGACGTCGGCGCGCGGGAGGGAGACGGTGAACGTCGTCCCACCGGAGCCGGTGTCGGTGAGGGCGACGTCGCCGTCGTAGCGATCGACGAGGTGGCGGACGAGGTAGAGGCCGAGGCCGTGCGTGCTGCCCGTGTTGTCGCTCCGTTCGAAGAGGGTGGCGCGCTCGTCGTCGGGGATGCCGGGACCGTCGTCGGAGACGGTGACGAGAACCTCCTCGGGGCGTTCCTCGATGGTCACGTCGATGGCGACGTCGTCGCTGTCGCTGTGTTCGACGGCGTTGTCGAGGAGATTGGAGAAGACTCGCGGGAGGAGGGCATCGGCGGAGACGGGGGCGTCGCTGGGGAGGGCGGCCTCGACGTGCACGCGCTCGGGGCGGTCGCGGACGTCGGCGATGGCGTCCCGGACGATCGGCACGAGATCGATGGCCGAGAGCGTTTCGGGATCCTCGGTGGTGTGGATGAGGACGCGGACGTCCTCGATGACCTCGGCCATCTCGTCGCTATTGCGCCGGATGACCTCAAGGCGTTCCCGGAGGACTGGATCGTCGACGTCCTCGGCGACGAGCGCGGCGTACCCCTCGATGACGTTGGCCTTGTTGAGCACTTCGTGGCGGAGGAGGCCGTTGAGGTAGTCGAACCACTGCTGTTGGCGCTCGGCGTATTCGGCGCGCGCGACGGCGCGTTCGGCCCGGCGGGCACGCTGGATGGAGCGGGCCTCGATGATGCCGAGGAGGAGGCCACCGAGGGCGCCGAACGTCGCGGTACCGCGCGCCCACGCGACGTTCCCACGGAGCGTCGGCGTGGGGGAGACGGCCATGATGACGAGGTTGATGGCGAGAAAACCGACGATCCCACCGAGACACCAGCGCGCGATGCGGGGATAGAGCTCGAGGGGGTAGTCACGCGTCGTGATCCAGTAGCCGCCGTAGGCGAGTGCTCCCCCGGCGGTGAGCGTGACGAGGAACTCGCCGACGAGTTGGCTCGCGGGCGTCGAGTCACGGAGTATCCCGAACGCGACCCACTCGATGACGAGCGCGACGACTGTGAGCACGCCGAGGGCGACGAGGCCGTGCGGGACTAGTCGTGCCGCGTCGCTGACCGCGTCCCGGCCGTGTTCACCGCCGTCCATCGTTCGTGGCGGGTGAAGGTTCCTGATGTACATAACGTGAGGGGGTCATTTGACTGGGGGACGAGCACGCCGGAACGGCCATGTCCCTTTTCCCGCCACGTCGTCACTCTAGCGACATGAGCGAGGACTACGAACCGGCGTCGCTGGACGGGACGTCGGCCGAGGACGCGTCGCTGTCGCGGCGCGACTACGTGCTGGGCGCCGGCGGCCTCGGTGCGCTCGCGCTCGGTAGCGGCGGACTTTTCGAGATGATGAATCAGGACGCACCGAGCGGGTCACGCCCGGACTCGTACGTCGTCCAGCAGGGCTATCTCCGCTGGGAGGTCATGCCGCTCTCGCACGACGGAGAGACAGTTGCGGAGTTCTACAACTACCGGGCGTCGTCGGCGAACCCACCAGTCGACCTGACCGGAGATCCGGCGGCGTCGCGGCTGTTCGTCTACGACGGCCCCGTGGGATCGTCGCTCGTCTTCCTCCACGGGAGCCCCCGCGCCGACCACGGCGGGACGGCGTTCCTGAAGTTCTCGGGGCTCTCACGCTCGAAGGGCGAGTGGGCGGTCCGGGACGACCCGATGGGGAGCGACGACGACTTCGAGAAGTGGGAAGGTGGCAACGCGAAGGTGAAGTGGGAGTGGGGCGCGGGTGAGACGGACGGCGGCGCGTACTGGGGCGTCGGCGACGGGAGCTCGACGATCAAGGTCACGCCGAAGACGCTCTCGAACGTCGCCGCGTGGCGTTTCGTGAGCAGCGATGGCGACGCGACGTCGTCGTTCGATCTCTCGACGGAGAAGCCGGTGAAGATCAAACCGGCCGGAAAGCGCAGCGTGAAGCGCGCGGACGTCGAGATCATGCCGTCGGACGACCCGAACACCTTCGACCCCTACGAGAAGGGCGACGTCACCGTCGTCGTCCGCTCGCCGCCCGAGGATGTGGACGACAGCGAGTGGGTCGATCCGGGCGACGTCGACCCGGGGAACTACTCCGTCTACTTCGGGTCGCGGGACTATCTCGCCGGGCAGAACGGCGCGTCGCCCCAGAAGTACATCCGGCGGGGCGGCGACCTCTACCTGAAGTACAACATCAAATCCGCGAAGTTCTCCCTTGATTCGGCCTACGGCTTCCTCGTCGGAAAGACGGGGTCGTATACGTGGTTCCGCGGGCGCGATACGGTGCAGCCGGGGGACTTCGAGAACGCGTCGTCCGGACCGTCGCTCGCCGTCACGGAGACGCACGTGGATCCGTCGGGCGACGACGCCGCGAACCTCGCGCGCGAGTACATCGAGTTCACGAACGAGGGAAGCGAGACGCTCGACATGGGCGGCTACACCGTCGCGGACTCCGAGGGCTGGGAGTTCCACTTCCCCGAGACGTTCGCGCTCGAAGCCGGCGCATCCGTGCGACTCCACACCGGCGACGGCCAGTGGAGCGACACCGACCTCTACTGGGGGTTGGATCAGCCAGTCTGGGACGACGACGGCGACACGGTCCGCGTCACGGACGCCGACGGCACCGTCGTCCTGCGCGACGAGTACTGAGCACGACGAGTGCGACAGGCGAGTGGTCGACGCGCCGATTCGGCGAGGACACTTATACGCGTTAGCGGCCAAAGGGACGTATGACGGGTGAGGACACGATCTCGGTGCTCTGTGTCGACGACGAACCGGGGCTCGCCGAGCTCGTCGGGACGCACCTCGAGCGCGCCGACGAGCGGCTGACGACCGTCGCGGTGACGAGCGCGGCGGCGGCGTTCGACGCGCTCGACACGATGGCCGTCGACTGCATCGTCAGCGACTACGAGCTGCCGGAGACGGACGGGATCGAGCTCCTCGAGGCGGTCCGGGCCGACGATCCGACGCTGCCCTTCGTCCTGTTCACCGGGCGCGGCTCCGAGGAACTGGCGAGTCGCGCGATTTCGGCGGGCGTCACGGACTACCTCCGCAAGGAACCGGGCACCGAGCAGTACGCTCTGCTCGCGCGCCAAGTGGTGCACGCCGTCGAGCGCGTCCGTGCTCGCCGGGCCGTGGACACGGCGGAGGAGCGACGACGGATCATCCTAGAGGGAGCGCCGGACTCGATCGTCGTGCTGGTCGAAGGCGAGATCGTGTACGCGAACCCGGTCGCGGTTGCGAGCGCCGGCGCGGCGGGCGAGGCCGACCTCGTCGGCCGATCCATCGACGCGTTCGCCCCGAACGGGAGGCGCGACTCGGTGTTCCGCGCCATCGAGCGCACGGCCGTCGGCGACGAGCGACGCGCCCGAGTCACGCGGCCGTTCGAGACTTTGGACGGCCGACGGCTGATGATGGAGGCGACTGGGCGGCGGGTGACGTGGGACGGCGCGGAAGGTGTCGTCGCGGTCCTCCGCGACGTCACGGACCGCGAGGCGCACGACGACGCGCGCGACCGGTACCGCGCGGTGTTCGAGGAGGCCGCGACGGCGATAGTGATCGCCGACGACGACGGCCGATACGTCGAGGTGAACGAGGCGGCCTGTGCGCTGTTCGACGTTCCGCGTGCGGAGCTCATCGGGAGTCGGGTGAGCGACTTCGCCGCCCCGGAATACGACGTCGAGGGGAAATGGACGTCGTTCCGGGCGGGCGACGGCGTCCGCGGGACGTTCCCACTGGTCCGTTCGGACGGTGAGGAACGGGTCGTCGAGTATGGGGCGACGGCGGACATCGTCCCCGGCGAACATCTCTCCGTCCTCCACGACGTCACCGAGCGCGTCGACCTCGGGGAGCGCCTCGAGCGCGAGCAAGCCACGCTCGAGGAGATGTACCGGATCACGGCCGACGGTGAGGCGTCCTTCGACGGGCAGGTCGAGCGCCTGCTCGAACTCGGCTGCGACTACCTCGACGTCCCCGGTGGCTACTTCATGCAGATCGACGAGGGGCGCCAGCGCGTCGTCACCGCGGTCGGAGACGACGAGGTCTCGCCCGGCGAGACCTGCCCGCTCGAAGAAGCGTACTGCAAGCGGACGGTGATGCGGGACGAACTCGTCACCGTCCAGAACGCCATCGAAGAAGGGTGGGAAGACGACCCGGCGTACGAGCGGTTCGGCTTCGGCTGTTACATCGGCGCGAAAGTGACCGTCGGCGACGACCTCTACGGAACGTTCTGTTTCGCCGGCAGTGCCCCCCGGACGGAGCCCTTCGGCGACGCCGAACGCACGTTCGTCGAATTGATGGCGCGCTGGGTGAGCTACGAACTCGAACGCCGTCGGACGACCGATCGCCTAGCGGAGCAGAACGAGCGTCTCGAACGCTTCGCGTCCGTCGTCAGCCACGACCTCCGGTCGCCGCTGTCGGTCGCGCGTGGCTTCCTTGACCTCGTGCGCGAGGACGACGACCCGGCGGCGCTCGATCGGGTCGAGGCCGCTCACGATCGGATGGAGACGATCATCGCGGATCTCCTCACGCTCACCCGGAAGGGCGAGGAACTCGGAACGGTGGGGTCCGTCGACCTCAATGCCCTCGTGGCATCGTCGTGGGACCTCGCGGTCAGCGAGGAAGCCGACGCGACGCTCGACGTCGAGGGCCCGCTAGGCACGGTAATGGCGGACGACGAGCGCCTGCGGCACCTCTTCGAGAACCTCTTTCGGAACGCGCTCGAACACGCGGGCGACGGGGCGCTTACCGTCACGGTCGGGGCGACTAGCGACGGGTTCTACGTCGCGGACGACGGCCCCGGTATCCCCGCCGACCGACGCGAGGAGATCTTCGAGGACGGGTTCACGACCCGCCAAGACGGCACGGGGCTCGGCCTCTCGATCGTCGAGCAGATCGCCGACGCCCACGAATGGGACGTCGCAGTCACGGAGGGAGAGCACGGCGGGGCGCGCTTCGAGATCAGCGGCGTACGCGGGGCGGACGATACGGACGACGCCGGAGACGCTGCCGACGACGGTGTCGCCCTAGGCGATACGGACGACGAAGGTGACGCCACCGACGAGGACGCCGCAGACGCCGTGAACGATGCCGACGGCGAGGCGCGTCGGACGCCCGAGTAGTCAGAAGTCGCGGTCCCCGTGACTGGGGAGGGCCCGGTCGTCGCCGAGTTCGTCGCGAATGACCTCGATCGCGTCGCGGAGTGAGCCATGTTCGGCGAGGTAGGTGAGGCCGACGCTCGTCTTGATGACGTTCGCGGCCGTCCCGCGGAACACCTCCGGGCCGAGTTGGGCGACGGCGTCGTCGCCGACGCTGATGAGCCAGCCCGGCGTCTCGAACGCCCACTTCTCGAGGTGTCGAACGGAGTCGCCGGTGCGCGCGGCGTCGAGGACGCGCTCCACGTTCCGCGCGACCACCGGCGCGGAGCGGACGGCTGCCTGCGCGCTCGCGGGGACGCGCTCGCCGTCCGCGTCCACGATGTCCGCGGCGTCGCCGGCGACGAACGTCCGCTCGGAGAGTCGGAGATCCGCTCGGACGCCCCGCCGCTCCCCCCCGAGCGCGTCCGGGCCGCGGATGCCGCCGGTCCACGCGAGCACGTCGTACGGGACGTCCCGGTCGTCGGCGACGACGGTCGACGCCGTGGCTTCCGTTACTTCGGTGCCGGTTTCGAGGCGGACGCCGAGCTCGCGGAGGGCGTCGCGTGCCGTCGTCCGGAAATGCTCGGGGAACGTGGGCGCGACCGTCTCGGCGCGCTCGACGAGAACGACGTCAACGTCGGCGGCGAGCCCCTCGCGCTCGGCGAGCTCGGCGAACTCCCCTGCGGTCTGGATGCCTGAGAGGCCCGCACCGACGACGGCGACCGTGCCGCCGTCCGGGTCGACCGCGTCGAAGAAGTCGCGCCGGAGCGTCGCGGCGTGTTCGAGGCGCTTGAGCGGCGTCGCGTGCTCGGCGACGCCGGGGATGTCGTAGTCCGCGGTCTGGGAACCGAGCGCGACGACGCCGGCGTCGTAGTCGATGGTCCCGCCGTCGGCGAGCACGACCGTCCCCGCGTCGGGGTCGAGATCGGTCACGGTCGCCTCGCGGACCGTCGCGCGCGTGACCAGTTCGTCGAGGGAGACCGTGATGTCGTCGGCAAAGCCGGGGTAGCGTATCGTTCGGTGGAGTTCGTGCTGGATGAGGTGCTCGCCCGTCTCGTCGACGAGGACGAGTTCGTCGTCGGGAGGGAGTCGCTCTTCGAGTTTCCGTGTGATCATCAGGCCGGCGTAGCCACCGCCGAGCACAGCGACGCGCATAGTCGACCGTCGTGCAGCGCCCCCTTTGAAGTTCGGGCCGTCTCAGAACAGCGCCGCGTCGGCATCGAGGATCCGCGCGGGGCCGCCGACCTCCCAGACGCGCGTGTCGACGCCCGTCGCGGCGATCGCGTCCTTGACCGCGTCGACGTGCTCGGCGTCCGTGTTCACGTACACGGTCGCGCCGGTATCGGTCGAGAACCACGCGGGCACGCCGTCGTCGCGGAGGTCGCGCACCGTCTCGAAGACCTCGAGGGTCTCCGGCTGCCAGTAGACCCATCCCTCGGGGCCGGTCATCGTCGTCGCGGCGAGCGAGAGCGAGTCGTGTTCGGCGGTCTCGAAGACGCGCTCGCGCTCGCCCGTTCGCACCGCGTCGCGCATCGCCGCGAGTTGGTCCTCGACGTGGACGCGCCGCGCGTCGAACATATGGCTCTCCTCGGCCTCGTCGTGGGCGGCCTGGGTCTCCTTGTACGCGGGGACTTCGGCGATGACGATGCGAACATCGTCCTCGAGCGCGTCGGCGGCGTCGAGGCGGTGGCTCCGGCACTCCGCGTCGCTCAGTCCGCCCCCGAGGTCCGAGTAGCCGCCCGTGACGGCACGCGCGGCGGACGCGGACCCGCGCCGGGCGATGGTGGACATCTCGGGGTGTGAGAGATCGAGTCCCGCGGCCTCGCAGGCGGCGACGGCGGCGGCGGCGAACCCCGAGGCGGAGGAGCCGAGGCCGATGTTCGTCGGGAAGTCGTTCTCGCTGACGAGCTTCGCGCGGGTGTCGATGCCGGCGCGCTCGCGCACCTCGTCGAGGACGCTCGCGATGCGCTCGGCGCCCCGGCCGGTGACGGCGTCGCCGCCGATGACGTACTCGTCCGCGTCGAGTTCGTCGTCGAATGCGACGGTCGTCGTGGTGCTCGCGGGCGCGGTGCAGACGCTGATGCTGTCGTGATACGGATAGCGCGCGTCGTGGTCTCGCATCCCGTGGTACTTCACGAGCCCCTGGATCGGGTGGGCTCTCGCGGTGGCCTTCATACCACGTAGGCCTCCCGGCGCGGACATAAACCGCCCGGATGGCAGCTCGCGCGGTGCGGTCGACGGACGGGACGCGCCGCCCCTCTCCCACGCCCGTCGCGTCCGCGAGCGCAGTCGAACCGCTCAAACCCCGGGCGCCCGAGGTGACCGTATGGGCGAGCCACTCGACACGCGCGCAGCGCAGGCGTCGGAGGTCATCGAACGCCTCCAACGCGAGTATCCCGACCCGGAGATCTCCCTCGACTTCTCGAATCGCTTCGAACTCCTCGTCGCTGTGATCCTCTCCGCGCAGTGCACGGACGAGCGCGTGAACGACGTGACTGCCGACCTCTTCGAGACGTACGACGGTCCCGCGGCGTTCGCGAACGCGGACGTCGACGACATCGCCGAGGCCATCTCGTCGATCACGTACTACAACAGCAAGGCGGGCTACATCCACGACGCCGCCGAGCAGATCATCGCGGAGCACGACGGCGAGGTGCCGGACACGATGAGCGCGCTCACCGACCTCCCGGGCGTCGGGCGCAAGACCGCGAACGTCGTCCTCCAGCACGGCCACGACCTGACGGAGGGGATCGTCGTGGACACGCACGTCCAGCGCCTCTCGCGGCGCCTCGGCATCACGGAGGAGGAGCGCCCCGAGAAGATCGAGTCGGACCTCATGGACGGCGTCGTCCCCGAGGAGCACTGGAAGAACTACACGCACTGGCTGATCGCGCACGGCCGGGACACCTGCACGGCGCGCAACCCCGACTGCGACGACTGCGTGCTCGAAGACATCTGTCCGTCGTCGAAACTCGATCACGCTGTCGACCTCGCGGACGGCAACGAGTGGTGACGAGAGGGGCCGCGCTCCTCGCGGGCGGCGGTGACGCTCGCCCGCGGCGTCAGTCCTCGGTCATCGCGGCGAGCGTCACGGGTTCGCCGTAGGAGAGGTCGACGGGCGCGCCCGGTTCGACGAGGCCGACGTCGGCGTCGTCGATCAGGAGGGCGACGTCGGTCTCGTCGCGTTCGACGGTGAGCGTGCCGGGGAGCGAGACGACCCAGTTCGGACACTCGACGCGGAACGGGGCGATCGGAACGACGGCAACGGCGTCGACGGTCGGCGAGAGCGCGGGGCCGTCCGCCGTGGCGGTGTATCCGCGGCTCCCGAGCGGCGTGGCGACGGCAACGCCGTCGGCCCGGACCGTGTCGAGGGGCGCAACGTCGGCCTCGCCACACGCCTCGATGGCGTACTCGGAGATGCGCGCGGCCTCCGCGGTGGCGAGCATGACGTCGGAGAGCGCGCGATACGTCTCGCGGCGCGCCTCGACGGCGATCGTCGGCCGCTCGCGCGAGTCGTACTCACCGCGGACGAGGCGCCGAAGCGCGCGGTCGCGCTCCGTCGGGGTGACGGCGTCAGCCACCGGATCGGCGTTGAGGGGAAGCACGGGCGTTTCGGCGGGGACGCCGGCGCGGACGAGAGCGTAGAGCGTGCGCTCGGTGAACGCCGCGACGGCGTCGACGTCGTCGTCGAGGACCGATCGGGCGTCCCCGACGGTCGCGGTCCCGCCGGCGTTCTCGACGACGGGGGCGGCGCTCCCGGCCTCCGGGCCGACGAGCCCGACGTGTGCCTCGGTCATCGTCGGAGGGTGGCCCCCCGCGGGCAAAAAGCTGCTGTCGGCGGTCGATCCCCGCGGGGATCAGTAGGGCCAGTCGCCGGTGATCTTCATGCCCGCGGCGAGGTCTTGGGCCTCGCAGGCGGCCGCGATATCGGCAGGCGCGGCGTGCGCGACCGTGAAGCCGTCGTCGGCGAGCGCGACGGCAAGCGCCGTGAGGAGCACCGCCTGTTCGCGGAAGGTGCGCGCTTCGAGTTTGTCGAGCGTGTCCGCGGCGGTGTGGCCCCACCCGCGTCCGCTGTCGCCGGTGTCGCTCGCCACCATGTAGCCCGGAACGCCGCGCTGGACGTAGCTCCAGTGATCGGAGTGGGGCCCGAGTTCCGGGTCGAGCGTGACCGGGTGCGAGAACCGGTCGGCAATCTCGCGGGCGACGCGGCCGAGCGCGTCGAAGCCGTGCGTCGTGCACTCGAGGGTTCGCGCGGCCGCGACGCCGTCGAGGTTCAGGACGGCGCGCACGCGATCGAGGTCGCGGGTCGCGGCGTCGTGCGCGGATCCGACGAGTCCGACCTCCTCCGCACCGAAGACGACGAAGCGCACCCGGGTGTCGAGTTCGTCCTCGCGCGCTGCGAGCGCTCGCGCGAGCTCGACGACCATCGCGGTGCCCGCCCCGTTGTCCATCGCGCCCTCGCTGATGTCGTGGGCGTCGACGTGCGCGGTGACGAGCAACGCCTCGTCCGTATCGGGCCCGAGTTCGGCGTGGACGTTCTGCGAGGTCGCGTCGCCGAGCGACGCCTCAACGTCGACGGTGACGGTCTCGCCCGCAAAGCGCCGCGCGAGGCGCGCGCCGACCTCCTTCGGGACGCCAACTGCGGGGATTTCGCCGACCGGCGCATCGGCAGTGCCGACACTCCCCGTCGGGGCCAATCCCCCGGGATAGTGGTTGGCGAAGACGAACGCGGCCGCGCCCGCCTCGACCGCACGGTAATACTTCTCGCGGCGGTGGACGACGCGTTCGGCGTGGTCGGGGACGGTCGAGTCGACGAGCACCACGGCCCCCGAGAGGTCGCGGCCCGCGAAGTCGCCGGGGAGGCCGTGATCGAGGTCGACGAGGTCGCCCGACGCCGACCGGGCAGGACTGCGCGGGAGCGCGATACAGTCCTGCTCGGTCCCGCCCGCGACGACTGCGGACGCGCCCCGTTCCCACCCCTGGATCTCGAACTCGTCGAGGTGGACGTTCCGGGCGTGCTCGGCGAGAGCGTCGCGCGTGGCGACGGCGGCCTCGCGTTCGCCCGCGCTTCCAGCCATCCGGTTCCCGATGTCGACGAGCGTTTCGAGGTGCGCCCAGCCCGTCTCGCTCGTGAAGGTCCGGCCGATCCAGTCGGTCATGGAGTGAGTGGCGTCGCCGACCGCCAAAAGCGTGGGTGAAAACGGGTGGACCGGTGGGACGGCCTTACAGTTCGCCCTCGGCTCGGAGGCCCGCGACGACGTCGTCGACGAGGCTCTCGACGTCGTCGTAGGGGAACTCCTCGTGACCGGAGAGGAGCTTGGCAAGCTCCATCGCGGAGAAGGTGCGGTCGCCGGCGTGGAACTTCGTCATCGGGCCGCGCGGGAGTTCGGGGACGAGGCTGGTCATGCTCGTGACGGGGTAGTCGGCGTCCTCGAGCGCGGCGGTGAGCTCCTCGCGGAGTTCGGCCTCGGCGTCCGTGTCTGCGTCGCTCATGGGCGTTCGTCGCCGAGATAGCGGAAAAGGATTGCGTCTGCGGGGGCACGAAGGTGGCAGCTTTTTGCCCCGTGACCGCGAACTCGCTCGACATGTCCGAATCGCTCTCGGAATGGCGGCCCGCGGTGGATCGCGAGATCGAACGCGTCCTCCCGCGCGAACTGACCGCCGACTACCTCCGGTCGTTCTTCGGGGAGGGTCGCTACGAGTACGACCCCGACGCCATCGAGGACGCCCTCTCGACGCCCGTCTGGGACCTCCTCGATCGCGGCGGGAAGCGCTGGCGCGCCGTCGTCTTCCTGATGCTCGTCGAGGGGTTCGGCGCGGATCCCGAGGAACTGCTCCCCTACGCCGTCATCCCCGAGATCCTCCACAACGGCACGATCATCGTCGACGACGTGGAGGACGGCGCGGAGATCCGCCGCGGCGAGGAGGCCGTCCACCACCGCTACGGCCAGGACATCGCGCTGAACGCCGGCAACGCGCTCTACTTCATTCCGCTGAAGATCGTCGAACGCAACCCCGCGGACCTCGACCCCGCGACCCGTCTCGCCGTCTACGAGATGCTCACGCACGAGCTGAACCGAACGCATCTCGGCCAGGGGATGGACATCCGCTGGCACAACAGCGACGAGGTGGCGATCACCGAGGCGGAATACATGGAGATGTGCGCGTGCAAGACCGGCTGCCTCGGGCGGATCGTCGGCCGCCTCGCGGCGATCGTCACCGATCAGGACGACGACGTCGAGGACGAACTCGCGGCGTTCATGGAGACGGTCTGTATCGCGTTCCAGATCGCGGACGACATCCTCGACATCGAGCACAGCCTCGATCGCGCCGGCGACTTCGGGAAGGCCGTCGGGAACGACGTCAAGGAGGGGAAGAAGACGCTCATCGCCGTCCACGCCGTGCGCAACGCCGCGCCCGAGGACGCGGCGCGTCTCCAAGAGATCCTCGCCGCGGACGACACGACGGACGCCGAGGCGCTCGCCGCCATCGAGATCATGGAGGAGACGGGAAGTATCGAGTACGCCCGCGAGCGCGCCCTCGCACTCGTCGAGGAGGCCCGCGACCACCTCGACGAGGTCCCGCTCACGGACGAGGTTGCCGCCGAGCTCGCGGCGTTCGCGGAGTACGTCGTCGAGCGCGACGTCTGAGCGGGCCATGTGCAGTCCCGCGTCGACCGTCGTGGCCCAGGGGTGCGCGCCCAGTCTACTCCGCCCAACCCTCCATCCGAGCGCCCTCGAGGAGCGTTTCACGGACGACGTGGGCGTCCTCGATGAGGCGGTTCTGGAGATGGATGCCGCCCGCGCTCCCCTTGTTGATCTTCTCGATCTCGACGACGCCGAGGAACGCCTGCTCCTTCAGGATGTCCCGGAAGCGCCGCACCGAGAGGACGTCCATGCCGAGGTAGGCGCAGATGCGCTCGTACTGGTCGTAGACCTGACTCGTGAGGAAGGCATCGTCGCCCGCGTTGACGGTGAGTTCGGTGAGCGCGAGTAGGGCGGCCTTCGCTTGGGTCGGCGCGCCACTGATGAGTTCGCGGAAGCGGTCCTTCTCCGCGTGCTGCTGGGCTTGCCGGACGTGTTCCTCCTGGACGGTCTCAGCGCCCTCCTCAAAGGCAACTTCGCCGGCGTGCCGGAGAATGTCGATCGCTTTCCGGGCGTCGCCGTGCTCTTGGGCGGCGAACGCCGCGGAGAGCGGGACGACGTCCTCGGAGAGTACGCCGTCGCGGAAGGCGTCCGCGCGGTTATGCATGATCTTGCGGAGCTGATTCGCGTCGTACGGTTTGAAGAAGAGCTCCTTGTGCTGGAAGCTGCTCTTCACGCGCTCGTTCAGGTCGTCGACGTACTGGATCTTGTTGCTGATCGCAATGATGCCGATACTTCCATCGATCTTTCCAGCCTCCTCGGCTCGGGAGAGCTTCATCAGGACGCTATCGTCGTCCATCAGGTCGACTTCGTCGAGGATGACGATCGTGGAGTCGAAGCGGGCGTCGAGCGTCCGCCAGAGGAGCTTGTAGTACTTCGAGGTGCTGAGGCCGGTGTGTGGGACGGAGATGCCGGTCTCGGCCTCGTCGTTGAGCTTCATCGCGAGCGAGGAGACGGCCTGCGTCTCCGTATCGTCCTCCGCGCAGTCGACGTACGCGACGCCGATGGCCACGTCGTCGCGCGCGGCGTTCTGCGCGCGCCCGCTCACGTGCCGGGAGACGAGCGATTTGCCGGTGCCGGTCTTCCCGTAAATCATCACGTTCTCCGGGGAGTAGCCGTGGACGGCTCCGTTCAGTCGCTTCGCGAGCTTTGCGATTTCCTCGTCGCGGCCGACGATCCGCTCGGCCTTTGGGACGTGCCCGGTCTTCAGGAGGTCCTTGTTCGCGAAGATACGGTGTCCGGAGTCGAAGAGCGGGTCGTCGACGGCGTCAGAAGAAGGGGCGTCACGCTCCATTCAGTGCCCGTAGAGTGCACGCACCTACTGATAAATCCCCCGACTCGTCGACCCCACGTTTCCGACGTTTCGGCGGGCGTCAACGTAATCGATACGCGCTATCGGGCCAGTTGAGGACGGGCACAACACGAACCGAATTTCCGACGTATTCGAGGACGGTACGTGCGGAGGACGGGGGCCCACCCACCCCACGTTTCCGACGTAATCGGCGGGAGAGCGGGGAGGGGAAATTGGGGCCGGTCGGCAAAGACGACGGCGAGTACTCAACCCGGGATAGTCGCGTAGCGGCTCGAACAACTGGACCGTGGCCGCGGAGGAGATCCGGCGGTGCGGTGGACAGTCACCGCGGGAGCGCACGATGAGGAGGGCCGCTTCGGGTGACGACACGAAGAGAATTCGTCTCGTCACTCCACGCAATAGAGTCAATGAACTGTTCTCTGTCATCATACATCAAGGCATGGGAAACGGCACGGCATCAAGGAGGCTGGAAGTCCGGACGGATCTCCGACATATCGGCGTGGGACCGTGAGCGACGGCATCCCCGACACGGTCACATCGTGAACGCCGTTCCGTCGCGCCGATCCATCCACCGTCCGTTCCGGAGACGTCGGAAACGTGGGGTGGGGGACCCGGCAGGTTCCATGCACTCACTCACCCCTCGCCGACCCCTGTTCGGTTCACACCCCCGCACCCACACACTCGCCGGCGAGTACGACGGAAACGTGGGGTGGGTGTCAGCGACGAGCGCGCTGGGCCGGGTGTCGAGTATTTAATGGACCGGGCGGCCGTCGCCTCCGAGCATGGACGCCGACTTCGACCTGCTGACGGAACTGACGGAGGCCCACGGCGCGCCCGGCCACGAGGATCGGATCCGGGCGATCGTGCGCCGCGAACTCGACGACGTCGCGGACGAGATTCGGACGGACGCGATGGGGAACGTCGTAGCCACGATCGACGGCTCGACGAATCCCGACTACGAGGTCGCGGTGGCGGCGCACATGGACGAGATCGGCTTCATGGTGAAACACGTAACCGACGAGGGGTTCCTCCGCCTCGACGCACTCGGCGGGTGGGACCCGCGCGTGTTGCGCGCCCAGCGCGTCACCGTCCACGCAGCGGAGGGCGATCTGGAGGGAGTCATTGGGTCCCCGCCGCCACACACGATGAGCGAGGAGGAGCGCGAGTCGACGGACGAAATCGAGGACCTCTACGTCGACCTCGGGCGCGACGGCGAGGACGTCGCGGAGCGCGTCTCCGTGGGCGACGTCGTGACCATGGAGCAGGACACCCGACGCCTCGGCGAGACGGTGACGGGGAAATCGCTCGACGACCGGGTCTGCCTCTTCGCGGTGTTGGAGGCCGCAAAGCGGATCGATCCCGAGGTGACGGTGCATCTCGCGGCGACGGTCCAAGAGGAAGTGGGCCTGCGCGGGGCGCGGGCGCTCGGCGTCGACCTCGACCCGGATCTCGCCATCGCGCTCGACGTGACGGTGGCGAACGACATCCCGCAGTTCTCGGACGCCTCCAAACACGTCACGGAGCTCGGGGACGGGGCGGCGATCAAGCTCAAGGACGGCAGCGTCATCACGAACCCGAAGGTCCGCAAGCGCCTGGAGTCCGTCGCGGAGACGGAGGGAGTCGACTACCAGCGCGAGGTGCTACCGGCGGGCGGGACGGACACTGCGGGGTTCCAGAACACGCACGGCGCGAAGCCGGTTGCGGCGATCAGCGTGCCGCTGCGCTACATGCACACGGTGACGGAAGCCGCGCACCTCGACGACGTGGACGTGACGGTCGAGTTACTGGCGGCATTCCTCGACTCGGAGACCGGCGAGCACGACTATCGCCTCTAAAGTACCTTTTGCTGCGCTCGTTCGCTTCGCTCACTCGCTGACAAAAGCTACGCTAAAAGCACTCCTCGCTCCAGCGCGCCTATCGGCGCTTAGTCGCTCGTCGGCCCGAGCGCTCCTTACGTCGCGCTCGGCGAACCGGCGACCTACCGGGCTCTGGCGAGCCGCTCGGTCGCCGGACGCTAGCCCGGTCGTCTGTGAAGTGCTACGTCTCTATCTAACGCCGGCGGTCACGGTGCGGTCCAGCGTACTCGCACTTTGCGCGAGTTTCCGGAGCGGGTCTGCCGCTCCGATCACGCTCGTTCGTGGTGCTCACTCACGAAGCCACCGAGCGACTTCGTTGCTCGGCCTTTTTCATCGCCAGAAACCGTGGGTTTCTGGCTGTTCAGCCAGAAGTCTCCGACTTCTGGCGACACCCATGTTTTTGCGGGGACGGGTACGCGGAGCGCACCCGACTCGGAAAAAGATGGTTAGTGAACGGAAACATCCAACTCGACGTCGCGGTACTGGCCCTCGAGGTCGGCGACGACGCGTTCGACGACGCGACGGCCCTCCTCGACGACGAGTTCGGAGGCCTTCTCGATGACCCAGTCGAGGGAAGCGAACAGTGGGAGATCGAGGACGCCGCGCGCGGACCCCGGATCGTAGGTGACGACGAATCGGACGCGACAGGTGTCCGCGTCGATGCTGTCGTCGTCCGCTCCGTCGTTCTCGTTCCCGCTCTCGTCCGCATCGGCGGTGTCGCCGTCACCGTCGCCCCCTTCGATCGGGTCGACGAGCCACTGCCCGGAGGCGTCGAGGTCACGCGTCACGCGCCAGTCGATGCGCGTCGGGCGCTCAACGTCGGTGACGCGCGTGTGGGCGGTGTAGTCGAGTTTCCACCACGAGAACGTGAGTTGGTACTCGGTGCCGGGTCCGCCGTCGCCGTGAGCGCGGACGGACTGGAGATGTTTCGAGTACGCCGCGTACCCTGGGAAGTCGAGGAGAAAGTCGTAGACTTCCCCCGGCGGCGCGCGGATGGTCGTCGCGACCTCGACGGTCTTCACACGACGACGTGGACGCGCGGGCGGCATAAGTGGTGGCGTCGCCGTTCCGGAACGGTTGTGATGCGGGCGGTCCGAAATAGGAGTATGAGCCATCCACAGAACGCACCGAGCGTGATCGTCGTCGGCGGCGGCGTCGCCGGCCTGAACGCCGCGCTCTACACCGCACGCGCGGGCTTCGAAACGACCGTGGTGAACGCCGGGGAGTCAATCCTCCGGCGCAACGGCCACCTAGAGAACGTCCCTGGGTTCCCCGGCGGGGTGAATCCCCGGACATTCCTCGACCTCCTCGACGAGCAGGTCGCGGACGCCGGCGCGACGCGCGTCACCGGCGAGGTGGTGACGCTCGACGAACTCGACGGGCAGTTCGTCGCCGAGACCGAGGAGGGGGTTTACGAGGGTGATTACGCGATCACCGCGACGAAGTCCAACCCGGGCTACCTCGACGCCTTCGACCTCTCCCTCGATCAGCAGGGGTCGAAGACGTACGTCGACGTCGACGAGCGCGGGCGAACGGACGTGGACGGCCTCTACGTCGCGGGGCGCCTCGCGGCGGAACCCCACCAGACGACGGTCGTCGCCGGCCACGGTGCGAAGGTCGGGCTGACCGTCGTTGAGGACTCCGAGGTGCCGTACTACCACGACTGGGTCGCCCCCGAGGGCTACTTCACGGGCCGGGGACGCGAGGTGCCACCAGGCGTCGAGGAAATCGACGAGGGCGAGCGCGAGGCGCGCGAACACGACTCGATGGAGCGGATGCGCGCGGCGTTCGCCGAGCGCCACCCGGACGAACCGACGATGCACCCGAGCGTCGCGGACGACGACGAGTAGCGCAACGCGAGTGGAGAGGGGGCGACTGAGGTGGTGTGTACCGCAGTCACACGCCGACGAGCGCCGTCGCGCACCGTCTCGTGTCGCCGCGGTAAAAACGGGTGGAGGCGGCCGGACGACGCGCGAGTCGGTGTCCGGGGTCGGCGTGGACCTTATTTTCCGTGGCGTCCGAAGTACTGACCATGCCGGAGAGTGAGCGCGGGGTTTCGGCAGTCATCGGTGTCGTGTTGTTGCTCGCCGTCGCGGTGCTGTTGGCGGTCACGGTCGGGACGCTGGCGCTCGGACTCGGTGAGCGGACGCAACCGACCGCGCCGACGATTTCGGTGTCGCACGAACTCGTCGACCGTGGCGACGGGAGTGGCGAGCAGTTGATCGCCATCACCAAGCAGTCGGGCGAGCCCGTGAAGACGGATTACCTCTACGTCGGCGGATCGAAACCGCTCGACATCGGGGCGGGCCCGGATTCGGAACGCCCGACCGCAGACGCCGACAGCCAGGCGAGCGGCTTGGAGGCGTTCACCGAGTCCTACATGGACGAGCCGCCGCAGGTCGGGATCGGCGACACGTGGGAGGCCGGCGAAACCGTCTACATCGACCCCGTGGGGGAAGCGAGCGGAACGGACGTGACGCTCTACTGGAACACCCGCGACGTCGCCGGGAACAACCCCGGCGAGGTCAAGGGATCGGACTCCTACGACATCGGATCGTTCACCGCGTGAGCGGCGCTCGGGCCACGACTGGATCGAAGGAGGGCGCAATGCTGTCACCGGAGCAAGTGTTTTACTCTTACACGATAACACAGGAGATGTGATGGGAGATACCACGAGTCGGGATCGGGGTGCGTCGTCGGTCATCGGGGTCATACTGCTCGTCGGAATCGTGATCGTGCTCATCGGCGCGATCACGCCGTTCGTGATGAACCTCGCCGGGGAGACGCAGGCGAAGGCGCCAACGGTGTCGGTTGACCACCGGATCACGAACGCGACCGGTGGGACGGACTACAGCGACGAGGGGGGCAACTTGATCGCGGTCACGCTCGAATCGGGCGGGCCGATCCAGACGGACCAACTGTACCTGACGTCGTCGAAGGAGGCCGACATTGGGGCGGCAACGAGCGGCGATGGCAAGAATGCGACCAGCCAAAACGAAGATGCGACCTCTAAGCGCGAGGTGTTCTCCGAAGGAGACGGCCAGACCGGCATTGGCGACACGTGGGAGGCCGGCGAGACGGTGTACCTCGAGCCCGAGGGGAGCGCGACCGGCACGTCCGTCTCGATCTACTGGACCTCGAAGCCCGTGGAGGCCCAGGACGATGGCGAGATCAGCCCCGGCGACTCCTACGAGATCGCGTCGTTCGAGACGTAATCGCCGTCGCTGACCGCCTCGAAGGCGGACGCTTTTACTGGCGGGGACGCGGAGGGTGAGCCATGTTGGAGGGTGTGAACGTCGCGCTCGGGGTCTCCGGAAGCATCGCGGCGGTGAAGGTCGTCGAACTCGCCCACGAACTCCGGCGACGCGGGGCGTCCGTGCGCGCCGTGATGACGGACGGTGCACGGGGGATCGTCCACCCATGGGCGGTCGAGTTCGCCACCGAACACGACGTCACGACGGAACTCACGGGCGCGGTCGAGCACGTCGAACTCTGCGGCCGCGAGGGGTGGGCTGACGTCTACCTGATCGCGCCGGCGACGGCGAACACCGTCGGAAAGATCGCGGCAGCAATCGACGACACCCCGGTCACGACGACGGCGACGACGGCCCTCGGGGCGGACGTCCCCGTGGTCCTCGCGCCGGCGATGCACGAACCGATGTACGACCATCCGGGCGTCTTGGAGAGCCTGGAGCGTGTCACCGCGTGGGGCGTCAACGTCGTCGACCCGCGCATCGCGGAGGGAAAGGCGAAGCTGGCGAGCCTCGACGCCATCTGCCTCGACGTCGCCCGCGCCGCCGGGGAGCGTCCCCTCGCCGGCGAAGGCGTCGTCGTCACGTCCGGGGCGACGAGCGAGCGTATCGACCCCGTGCGCGTGTTGACGAACCGTGCGTCCGGGCGAACGGGTCGCGCCGTCGCCCGCGCGTGCTACGTCCAGGGCGCCGACGTCACGCTCGTCCACGACGGCGATGACGTCCCGTACGCCGACGTTCGGCGCGTCGAGTCCGCCGCGGAGATGCTCGCCGCCGTCCTCGACGCCTGCGAGGACGCGTCCGCGCTGCTCTCCGTCGCCGCCATCTCAGACTACACCGTCGAGCCGGCTGACGAGAAGATTCGTAGCGGCGGCGACCTCACGCTCGACTTGGAGGCGACGCCGAAGCTCCTCGACACCGTCCGCGAGGAGTACCCGGCGCTCACGCTCGTCGGGTTCAAAGCGGAGACGAGCGGCGACGACGACGCGATGGTGCGCGAGGCACGACGGATCATGGAGCGCGCCGGCCTCGCCTTCGTCGTCGCCAACGACGCACGCGTCATGGGTAGCGACGAAACACGCGCGCTCGTCGTGCACGCGGACGACTACGCGGAGTACGCGGGCTCGAAAAACGGGTTAGGCCTGCGGGTCGCCGACGAACTCGTCGACGAACTCTGAGGGCTCCGAGGGATGTCGCAGTTCCTCGCAGCCGCTCTCCACGTCGCGCGCTCACGGGTCGCACGGCTCCCCGTTCGCATTCCCGCGGTTCCTCGCAGCCGCTCGGAACCGCGCTACTCTCCCGGACTGTAGTTCGGCGCTTCGTCCGTGATCATGACGTCGTGGGCGTGCCCCTCGGTCTGACCGGCTGAGGAGACGCGGACGAATTCGGACTCGTTCTTGAACTCGGCGATGGTCGCGGCGCCGACGTAGCCCATACCCGATTGAATGCCGCCGACGAGCTGGTGGAGTTCGCTCGACAGAGGCCCCTTGTACGGCGTCGCGGCCTCGACGCCCTCGGGGACGTACTCCTCGTCCGCGTCGTCTTCCTTGAGATAGCGCTCGCCACCACCGGACTGCATCGCGCCGACGGAACCCATACCTCGGTATTGCTTGTACTTCTTGCCGTTCATCGTGATGACGCGCCCCGGAGCCTCGTCCGTGCCGGCGAAATAGGAGCCGAGCATCACTGCATCCGCCCCCGCGGCGAAGGCCTTCGCGGCGTCGCCGGAATACCGGATGCCGCCGTCGGCAATGACAGGCACGTCGTAGTCGGCCGCGACGTCCGCGACCTGTGAGACAGCGGTGATCTGAGGCATCCCGGCACCGGAGACAACGCGCGTCGTGCAGATGGAGCCGGGGCCGATGCCGACTTTGATGCCGTCCGCGAAGTCGACGACGTCCGCGGCGGCTTCCGCGGTGCCGACGTTGCCGACGACGACGTCCGCGTCGATCTCCGCTTTGATCTCGCGGGCGGAGTCGATGACGTTCAGGTTGTGCGCGTGCGCGCAGTCGATGAAGACGACGTCCGCACCGGCCTCGTCGGCGGCGTTCGCGCGCTCGACGTCGAAGGGACCGACGGCCACGCCGACGAGCAGGTGGCCGTCGTCGTCTCGGGCGGCCTCCTCGTGCTCGCGGCGAGCGAGGACGCCCTGCATCGTCACGAGCCCGACGAGCCGGTCGTCGTCGGCGACGATCGGGACGCGCTCGATCTTGTGCTCGTACATGAGCTCGAGGGCCTCGCGGGCGTCGACGTCCGCGCTCGCGGTGATGACCTCGTCAGTCATGGCCTCCCGGACGGTGTCCTTCTCGCCGACCTCAAGGTAGGGGCGGATGTCCGTCCCGGAGATGATGCCGAGCACCGTGTCGTCGTCGTCGACGACCGGCGCGCCGGAGACCCCCTCGCGCTCCATCATCGCGTCGACGGACTCGATGGTTTGCTCCGGGGCGGCGGTGACGACGTCCTCGCGGCGGATGACGAGTTCGTCCGCGCGCTTCACACGCTCGACCTCGGCGACGAGTTCGTCGTCGTCGAGGTTCTGGTGGAGCACGCCGAGGCCGCCCTCGCGCGCCATCGCGATGGCGAGCTCGCCCTCGGTGACGGTGTCCATCGCCGCGGAGAGAACGGGCACGTTGATCGAGACGTTCTTCGAAACGCGCGTCGAGACGTCCGCCTCGTCGGGTTCGACGCGGCTCTCTGCCGGACGGAGCAGCACGTCGTCGAACGTGAGCGCTTCGGGGACGTCGAGCTTCTCGGAGAAGGTACCACTAGATCGCTCGTCGTTCGCCATGTAAATCGTGCTCGCGCGATACGCAAAAACGTTCCGTAACCGGCCTCATAGTGCGTCGAACATCGCCACGGTCGTGCATACCGATCAGGGTTCCGGCTCTCGGCGAGCGGACGGACGGCGGAATGGAGGTACGATGTAGTGGGACGGACGCCGCGTGCGGCCACGCCCCACACAACGCTTATGTCTCTCAACCAGGAACGTGAGGGTATGGACTCCCTCAGTCCCTTCGCAGTCCGTATCGCCGGTGATCAGCCTCAGCGCTCCGGCGACTTTACAAAACTCTGCGAGGCAGGGACGTTTACGGGAGCCACCACATTCTGGCGGCGACAGATGGCCCCGCGGCCGTCGTCGTACCATCCCGCCTATCGCCGTTCGGCCGGTGGTCACGGCCATCGTCCCTGAGATGAGTATCTCCGGACACCCGGTCGCCCTTCGGTTAGAACGGCGTGTCGGCGGCGCGACGCGTCTCCTCGCCACCGTCATGCTGCTGCCGCTCATCGACGGAATCTTCGCCGCGCTCGTCCTCAGCGGCGCGCTCACGCAGACGACGACCGTCGGTCCGCTCGTGATCCCGACGGGTGCACTACAGGTGGGCCTCCTCGTCTTCGGCGGGAGCGCTACCGTCGCGGTCGTCCTCGTCGAGATGCAGGGCGACCGCCGCGAGAAGGCCCATGCCGTCCTCACCGTCGGCGTCCCGCTCGTCGTCGGCGCCGTCGCGGTCGCCGCACTCGCACCCACGATCGAGAGCGTCCTCGATACGGCGATCTTCGAGCGCTTCGCCGCGTTCGTCGTGCTCGCCATCGCCGCGAAGACGGCGAGTTCGCGCATCGGCGATTATCTCCCCAGTCCCGGCGTCGTCGTCGGCCTCGGCCTGCTGGCGAGCGTCAGACCGACGACCACGACGCTCGCCGTCCACGTCGAACCGGGCGTCGTTGCCGCGGCCGCGGGGGCCGCTGCCATCGCCGTGGCCTTCGCGCTCGGCGTCGCGCTGCTCGAACCGCACCTCCGCCACCTGCTCGACATCGACCGCTTCCGCTTCGGGAGCGCCGTCGCGCTCGGGACGCTCGCCCTCTCCCTCTTCGGCATCGTCCCTGAGGGGGCCGCGCTCCCCGTCTTCGCGCTCGCCGGGCTCCTCGCGATCGATCCCGGCCAGACGGACGCGGCGGCAACCGGGACCGACGACCACGGCGATACGGACGCACCCTACGGTTACCCCGGCGAGAACGGCGAGGAACGCGCCCCCTGGCTGTAACAGGGCGCACCGGGTAACGGTGCGTTTACGGCGATCCCGGTCCTCAACGAGCGTATGCCAGCGAACCGCGTCGTCCAAGGACGGATGGTGACGCCGCACAGCCTCGCCGAACTCATCGAGGACGACGACGTCATGGAAGCCGAAACCATCGAGGACACCGAGCGCGACTGTCCCGACTGCGGCGGCGACGTCGTCTCGGTCGGCTACATGCCGAGCGTCACGGAGTACGTCACCGGCTACAAATGCCAGGAGTGCGACTGGCGTGAGACCGATCGGTAGCGGATCGAAACCCATTTAGGCGGAATCGACCTACGACGGAACGCGTGGGGCTGTGGCCAAGCCAGGGATGGCGACTGACTCCAGAGGCCACGCGCCCGGGACGAAATTCCAGACTGGTATACCGAGTGGCGGGCTGATCACCTCGCCGCGACGACGACCCTCTGGAGTTCCGAGGCGCACCGGAGATATCAGTCGATCGGGGGTTCAAATCCCTCCGGCCCCATTCTCCGTTTAGTAATTTCGGAAGCTCTTGCTGGGTTCTACTAACCTCGGGTAAACGCGACAGACACGACTTCCCCGCGAGGTGGTCGGCGTGACGGACGAGTTCGTCCGTGCGTCGCGTCTCCAAGCCGACGGCGGCCACCTCAATGCACGTCCCGAAGGCTACTGGACATCACTCGCCGAACGCGCACCGGAAGGCGACGAGTGCCGGCTGTGCGGCGCGGACGGCGACGAGCACGACGTCCGTCGCGTCCGCCCACCAACACGTGACGACACCGGACGTATCGCACTCTGCGCCTCGTGCCGCTACTGGGAGGGGTCACAGTGAGCGACGAGCGTCGCATCTGCCTCGACCTGTTCGCGGGATCCGGCGGGTTCTCGGCGGCGTTCGCGGATTCGCTGAATTGGCGGGTCGTCACGGTTGACAACCGCAGGGACACCGATCCGGACGTCCTCGCGGACGTGATGGAACTGCGGCCGGCCGACCTGCCGGATGCCGATGTCGTGCTCGCTGGCCACCCCTGCACGCTCTTCAGCACAGCCGGGAACCACGACGAGTGGGATCACGAAGCCCGCGAGCCCGTCGGCGACCGTGCCCGCGAGCACGTAGCGATGGTCTACCACACGCTCGGGCTGATTCGCGCCACAACACCGGACTATTGGTTCTTAGAGAACCCACGCGGACGTCTCCGCTGGGTGCTCGGTGAACCGACCGGGACGGTTACTTACTGCCAATATGGTGCCGACTACCAGAAGCCGACCGACTTCTGGGGGAAGCATCCCGACGCGATGACGTATCGGTCGTGTCCGCGGGGAGGTAGTTGTCACGCTCGGAACGGGGCAGACGACGGCCACAGCGCAATCGCCTCGATGCCCACCGACTACGACGAGCGCGCCGCAATGCCGTACGCGCTCTCTGAGTCCATCCTGAGGGCTGTTGAAGGACGGAGCCACCAGCAGACACTCACGGGGGTCGTTGGCGATGACTGACCCGGTCACCGTCCGCGTCTCCGAGCACGCCCGCAAGCAGTACCAGTATCGGGCGGAGCGCATCGACCTCACACCACGGATCGAAGACGCGTGGCGACAGGCCTACGAGATCCCGGGCGGCCCATGGCTCCGCGGTGAGCGAGCCCGGTACGACCCGACGACCCGCGTCGTGATGCCCGTCCGCGACGGCGTGATCCGCACCGCGATCTACGCGCCGAACGCGAAACCCGCAGTGCAGGCCGCCGTTCGAAACGCTGGGTGGTCACCGTGACCGCCGCCCGCCTCGAAACCCGGACGGACGGCTACGAGCGGTGGCGTGCATGGGATCCCGTCGAAAAGCGCGAGCGCTACGTCTACGTTCACCAACTCCTCGCCATCGCCACCGGCGCGGACCCCGCACGCATCTTCTCCAACGGCGCGTTTCACGTCCACCACAAGAGCGGCATCAAGTTCGACAACCGACCTACGAACCTCTCCGTCGAGAAGTCCGACGACCACGCTCGCACGACCTTCGGCCACGAAACGGAGGGATCCGCGTGAAGGCAGTCACGCCCGGGTGGCACGAAGTCGCCGGAAACCTGAACTTCACCGGCCTCGGCGGGTGGTTCGCGCTGGAATCCGTCTTCGATCCCGAGGACACAACTCGGGATTTCCGCGACGACGGCGAGCGGTGGCGCGCGACGATCTCGTATCAAGAGGGGAACCTGCGGCCACCGAGCGGCGGTGAGACACCGGGCGGTACGACGATCGACTTCGACACGATCCGCGAATGGCGTCTTACGATCAAACGCCACCCTGCCGAGGATCCCGTTGCCGATCCCGCCGGCGAAACTGAGGGCCGCCAGCGCTTCAGCGCGCACGTCCGCCCACGCTGGGAACGCCAGCGCGCCGAGAAGAAGACCGGCGAGACGGTGAGCATCCCGACACCCGAAGACCTCGGTGACGGCCTTAGCGTCCGCGTCAACGGCGCGAACATTGACCCACGCCGGTACTGGCCGCTCCTCCGCGCGGCCGTCGCTGCGTTCGGGATCAACCCCGAACACTTTGGGGGCGCGCCGCAGGACGCCGACTACGGCCCCCACGAGACGAGCAACGTACAGGACGCCGCCCGCTACGTCCGCATCGACAAACGCCACAGCGGCCCCATCCACGGCCGCGACGGCCCGCTCGCCCGCATGGGCCACCTCCTTGAGAACGACCGTACCGGCTACCGGAAGGTCGTACAGCACGACGAGAACGACCACGGCGACGCCCTCCCCGGCTACTACCACACCGTCACGCTTGGTCCGCGGCGCGTCGCCGAGGCCTTCCCCGGCCACGAACTCGCCACCGAGGCGAAACACTACTACGCCCGCGAAGCCGCCAGCAAGAGCCCCGACAACCCGCTCGCCCACCCGAAACTCGAAGCCGCCTATCAGGTGAAACGGATGCCCGCCGACTTCACGCTTCGGTGGACCGACGACGGGCTCACCCAGCTCCAACGCGAGTTAGACCGTGTGATCCTGTCGATCCTCGCCGAGGCCGGGCTCGACGTCGCCCCGACCGGCGGCGGACCAAAACGCCTCGGCCCGTTCTTCCGGGATGCCTACTGGCAACCCGACGTGAACGAACGCGGCCCGGATCCCGTCGCACTCGACTTCGCACGAATCCGCGACGAACAGGAAAGCGTCGTCGTTCGCCACCTTGCCGACGGTGGCTTTAGCCCCGTTGAGTGGGACATCGCGGATACGCTCGCGTCCGATGGCGGCGAGGTCTCCCCGGAGAAGATCGCCGAGGAGAACGACCGGCCGCTCGGATCCGTCTACCGTGCGCTCCGCCGCCTCGACGACTTCCTCGAACGCTCGCGTGAGAAGATCGCGTTTGAAAGCCCGTTCGTCGCCGAGATGGTCGTTGATGCCGTCCGGGGCGCACGCGACGGCGTTGAGCGCGCCACTGAGACGGTAGCAAAGAGCGCAGAAGCCGCCCGCCGCGGCGTCGAAGAGACCGCCAGCGCGTTCATCGCATGGGCGTCGAAGTACGGGATCGACTACGAGAACGGCGAGGACGCCCGGATGCGCCTGCGGATGCCCGACGACGACCTCACGAAAGACGAAATCGAACGTCGCGTACAACGCGGCTTCGAGCTGTGGACGGACGCCGGCCGCGATCCTGCCACCTATCGCGGCGCGTTCATCGACTTCGGCAACCGCGGTTCGTCGGCCTTCTACTACCTGTAGAGCGCCGGCGGCCAGTGGCAACGCTCTCCAACACCCTTCTTTTCGGCCCCTCCACGCGCCGACCGACGAGTCTCGATCCCGATCAGCGCGATCGCGTTCACCTGGAGGCCGCCGAGCCTGACGTCGCACCGTCGGCGCGCTACACCGGGGGTGTACAACGCGCCGTTACGGGTGTGCCTAAGGGCACAACACTAACCTACCCCGCGCCGCTACGGCCCGCCTCGCGGGGCGCGCAAAAATTCTAGCGAGATCACTTTCACCCTACTTTGCGAACGATTATGTTTTGTCGTCTATTAATAGTGTTCAGATGCTCCCCAATAATCGGCTAGAGATTCATTGCCTGAATGTAGACCATGGTGATTGCACTATAATCAGACACCCTGGCGATGAACATCGGTCAACTGGGCGTGTATCTGTCGTTGACATACACGATTGGAAGGATCGAAAACAGGACGAAGAAGAATCTGTAGCTGGAATTAGTGAGTGGCTAAAACAACAGGTTTCATCTGATGAGCTCTCCTCAAAAAGCCAGATATCGGAAGAAGAGTATGCTCGAGAATACCTCAACGATCCGATCGACTATTATCAGAACCAGGTAGAGCAAGGTAATGGGGACATTTGGCGTTTCATATCAACCCATCCTGATATGGACCATCTGTCCGGATTAAAGCGTCTCCACGAGGAGGTCGGTATATCTGGTATGTGGGATACTGCACACGAAAGAGAGTTTGATGAGGATGAGGACTTTGGACCCTTTGACCGCCAAGACTGGGAGAAGTATACGAAAATCAGGTCTGGTGATACGGAAGAGTTCCATGTACAACCGACTGAGGGCGCCAAGGCAGACTATTGGGAGCAAGACAATATAGATATTTTACACCCATCTCCCAAGTTTGTTGAGGATATCAATAGTAAAAGCAACCCTAATTATAATGATGTCAGTATTGTATTGAAAATAAATACTCGTTGCGGGGGAGTCCTCCTACCTGGTGACGCAGAGGAAGCGGCATGGGAGGAGATCTATGAAAATCACCGTGATGAGCTTCAGGACATTTCTATATTGAAGGCTTCTCATCATGGGCGGCGAAGTGGCTTCCACCGAAAATCGGTTGAAGAGATGGATCCAAATTATGTGGTTCTGAGCGTCGGCAAAAAGCCAAGTACGGACGCTCATAGCTACTACTACGACGCCTGCGAAAATGCAGAAATAATCTCAACTAGGCAACATGGGTGTGTTCAATTTACAGTTACAGAGAGAGGAGCACTCATAAGGACGAAGGAATACCCTGAAGGCATCTTCGATCTGCCAGGTGAATAGCGGTGATTGCTCGAAGTCTAAGCGCTCTGCGACTGTATGATGTACTCGCGAACTTAGTTCCTGGCGTCGTACTGATTGTCGCCCTCTTGGCAGTATTTCAGATACAGATCCCGACTCCCAGAGTCGGATTAATACTCGGGATCACCGCTATTCTCGCGTTAGTTGTGGGTCATATTATACAATACCTCGCTAGCCGTTTAGATGGAACACCACACCTCTTTGGAGATGTTATAAAAGCAGCACAGGGTCAATCATCCGGGGATGATCTACCGATATCTCTAACATATATTGAACAGAACGCGTGGCCGATGATGCAGGAGCGGTTTGACCTCCCCGAAGGTTTCGAAGATTATGGCGCCCTATTTCGACTATTACTCAGCTATGTGGAATCTACACCTGCGACGCGTGCACTTCGCTTTCAAGCTATACATACTCTCCATAGAAGCCTCTGGGCAACCGGGATACTACTTGTAGCTGTAGCGATTGTAGGTCTACTTCTCAATCAGGTCCTGCCGACATTGGCTAGAGGGTGTATTGTTTCTGCAGCCGTATTGATCAGTGGCTGTCTGATGCTTTTTGTATTTGGAAGAAGGAAAGAGAAATTCAATCGCTTATTTGTACAGTATGCAATCGCGGATTTCTACGCGTTCGAAACTAAAGACTAGGGTCGGTGATGATCGTGTATACGAAGATCCTACCGGCTGGACGTTTCTTGACAGAATGTAGGGGGTTTGGCCGTGCTCTCGTGTCAAATGGGCGAGTTCGATACTATCTGTCTTAAATATACTCCGGCGTGTCCGCCGTATCTGGGACTACGTGGAAGGATTACACCAGCGAGCCGGCTACGTGGGACTACTCGAAAACGTCGCCGAGCGCGATCTTCGTGTGGTTGTGATCGTCGCCATCATCGCTCGCGCCGTACCACGCGCTCACGGGGAGTCGCGTAGCGGGCATTGCCT
>Ga0207754_100154_pt1 | contig 42946 bp, 44 predicted proteins | sample A23E1SouthBayCA_FD_187728 | JGI IMG/M metagenome (GOLD analysis project Ga0207754, IMG submission 187728) | Aerobic enrichment media microbial communities from Eden Landing Ponds, California, USA - A23 E1 (SPAdes) | ecosystem: Environmental > Aquatic > Marine > Unclassified | place: Emeryville...
GAGGCGAACGTACAGTCCAGCCGAACTCAACCAGTCGGTCATCGCCGACCAGCAGTACGATGCGATCAGATACGACGGAACGTTGGTCGAAGTCGACGTCGCGTCAAGCGAACCACGCTCTCTGACCGTCTATCGGTACCGACCGAGGCCCGTTGCGACGACTACTGACGCCTACGCCACATGTCTGCAGGACGAGTATGTGTTTGCGCTGTCGGGGCTCGATCCGAACACGCGAGAGGCTGTGAACGAGGCAGCCAACGGAACGTATCGTGCGGAGAACACCAGCGACACGGCGTTTCGATCTCTGATTGAGACGTTCCACAGCAGCACGGCGGTTTCAGCGAACACCGCATCTGGGTCGTGGATCACTCGATACAAGGGGCGACTCTACTGGGTTGATCTTCAGTACAACGGCTTCGAATCCTACCAGGACTCCCGTCCACGGGTGCGAGCGCCGGCGGCTGTCTGTTCGTGACCACAGTCCGAACATACGACCCCGTGACGGAAGGTGAAACGTACCATGGTGGATGGTAGCGGCCTACAGTTGCCTCCCAGCGACGTTTAGCTGCCGATTCTGCCGACCCGCTCGACGGTTCGGACAAGCGTGTAGGAATCCATCGGGATTACGACGAGTGAGTTCTCACCAACTCGCTTGATCCGGACCGCCTGCCGCCCGTCGACGATGTAGCCGACAGAGCCGCCAAAGCGGATATCCCACCGATAGAAGGAGGGCTGGAATCGCACGCCCACTCCACCGAAATCTGTCGTCGGAAATATCTCCGTGGTAGTGATCGAGTCCATGTGCTTGTAGGGCGGTCTATCGAGAGGTGGTGTTCAGATAAGGATCAAGGATGGGGTGGTGCGATTTCTGAGTGATTCATGCCTGAAATCACACGCCTCAACGGTGATATCGACCGCTTCGAGTTAGGATTTGTGGAGCGAGAGGCGACACCCGAGCTAGCGATGAAGCTCGGTATTTGACTTCATTTGGCTGGACTATCACTTCCGAATACAATCTCGATGCTTGATAGTTTAGGTGTTAAGAGCTGTCGATCCACCGTTCACAACTGGGTGCAGAAGGCTGATTTACAGCCCACAGATGGTGCCGACCCGGATCACGTTGCGGTTGACGAGACCGTGCTCCAGATCAGTGTGAACGGTTCTAGTTGTACGCTGCGGTCGATTCCGAGGCGAACCGATTGCTACATATTAAGCTATCTACGACGAGAAATCAAGCGACTAACGAGATGTCTTTTGTTGAATTCCGTGAGAATCATCTCGTTGATGACGCGCTCTTTCTCGTCGATTCTGCACCGTGGCTGCAAGCAGCGCTCCACCGACACGATCTCGATTACAGATACGAAAAACATGGTAATCGGAACAGCGCCGAACGTATTTTTTGAGAACTAAAATGCCGAACAAACCAGTTCTCAAACTGTTTTAGCCACACCGAAGCAGACGCCGTCGAAAATTGGCTTCAAGCGTTCGCCTTTGCATGGAATCAGCCTATCTGAACACTACCCCTTAGAAGGGTCCTAGATTTTACGACTAATTCTTTGTAAACCTCTGTCGGAACACCGAAAACGATTTTTACTTGATCGTACTTTCTTTCCGTACCAATCATTATGATGTACTCACCCGTCGCCGGGTGGGAAGCTGATAGCGTATCGGTTCCCCACAAGAGCGACACCTTGCTGCATTGGACGATCAATCAAGAGGAGCGCCAGTGGGTATCCGACCTATCCGATATGTCTCTGGTGTGAATATGACTGAGCCAATGTCAATCCCCGTTCAGCACCACGATGGAACGCCGACGACATCCTCAATAGCCGCTCAGGGACCCGTTTCATCCCCGTCATACGATATTCTGGTTCCTCTCCCAGATGCTAAGACGGTCGATTACGACCGGTTGGATATCCATCGGCTCCTACGGACTCCGCTTGCAATTGCTGATGATCGAAACGGGTCGGTGACGATAGCCAGCATTGTAACTGTCCCGAGTGAGATCAGTCTGGACACGGTGGGCAATGCGAATTTCTCGGAGGAAATGACCCGGATTATCGATCTCGCACGGAACCGTGTGGCGAACATCCGGGATGCCGTGGCCGACTGTCGGGAAGACGTGCCAGTGTCAGGTCGGGTTATCGTAGGGCACGTACCCGATGACGTGTTCGCTGAGTGTACAGCGGGTGAACGCTACGATGCCGTCTTTCTCGCTCAGGGTCGTGGGAGTGACCAGCGACTATGGGATGAGTCCCTCTTCAGCACGATCTTGGAGACGGCGGCTTGCGCTGTCTATCTCGAAACACTGGGAACAAAGACGGACCCCTTGGTGGCGGATCCCGAGGACGAAACAGACCGAGTCGAGAGGTCGTCTCCAGACGGTCTCTCTAATATCCTACTTGCCGTTGGCACAGGCCCTCATTCAGTTCTCGGAGCGGAGACTGCGCGAGCCTTGGGGAGCACCTACGGGGCGAGTATTCGTGGAGTTCACCTCTTCGAAAGTACGGACACAGAGCGCCTTCAGCAAGGGCGCAAGGCGCTTGATCTCACGGAATATGTCCTCTCGGATCTCCCCGACGTTGAGTTCGAATCACGGGAATCTGATAATGTCGTCGCTGAACTACTGCAGGAGATCGAAAAGTACGACGTTGCGATCCTCGGCGCGCCGACAAGGCAGCCGCTTCTCCAGCGGTTGTTTGGTCAGTCGGTTCCTGACGAGTTAGAACCGCAACCGACAACCTCCATACTCACCGTTCGCCAACCTTCTCATGCGCTGAATTCGGTTTACTATCGGTGGAAACGGGCCATCGAACGCGCCTCCGTTAGTGAGGAGTCACCGTCTCTAGAGGAGGGAAGTGAGTATGTCTGACTTATCAGGGCTAGCGGACCGATTTCAATCGGCCACTCCTCTGGCGACGCTGATCGATGACTCAGAGACGGACTACCGGCGATTCCAAGAGCTGGTGGCCTCGACTGATTCACTTGCGATTCTCTGCCACGACAACCCCGATCCGGACACGATCGCAAGTGCCCTCGCACTGGAAGCGATTGCTAACGAGTGGGGGGTAGCGACCGTCGATATCGTACACGGCGGGACAGTCACGCATCAACAGAATCGAGCGATGATCAACGTTCTCGATATCGGACTGAAGTCGATTACTCAGGTTACCCTCTCTGACTACAGTTTAGTTGCGTTCGTCGATCACGGTATTCCGGGACGAAATAACTCTGCACCTGAGGACATGACGCCAGACATCGTCATTGACCACCACCCGGCCGACGAGATCGAGGGCCAGTTCGTGGACCATCGGCCTGCGGTTGGGGCGACGGTGACGCTATTGACCAGATACTTGGAAGTATACGATATCGAACTGGATGAACGCCTTGCGACAGCCCTCTTGTTCGGCCTCCATCGTGAAACGCTGGATTTCAACCGTGGGACCACGTCGACAGAACACGCAGCTGCGTGTGTTCTCCACCCGCATGCAGACCACAACACCATTGAAGAGCTGACCAACTCGGTGTTCACACCGGAGACGATTAGCGGCATCGGCGATGCGATTGCCAATCGAGAGGTCCGAGGATCCTGTCTTGTTTCCTCTCTTGGACGGATTCGTGAACGCGACATTATTCCCCAGGCTGCCGATTACCTCCTCCAGTTGGAGGGTGTGAGTACGACTATCGTGTACGGTATCGTAGACGACAACATCTACCTTAGTGGCAGAACGAGTAATACTCAGCTTCATATCGGGGATTTGCTAAAGGAAACGTTCGATCAGGTGGGGAGCGCGGGTGGCCATCACGATATGGCCGGTGGAAAGGTACCCTTGGGGTTCATCGGATCGGTCGACGACGGTGATGACGTCGCGATGGATCTGATCGACCAGTCGATGAATCGACAAATCTTCGATGCTCTACACGGATGGACTGAAACGTGACAATTCCCTCAAAGTCAGAACACACGCAGGGTTCAGTGTATGAGACTGACGCTATCGACGCGCAGATTCTCTCCGATCTCTTTCTCAATGCACGTAATCACTCACCTCCGGATACAGCAACACGAGTCGATGTGACACCGGGAACGATTCGAAACCGAATCGATAAACTGGAATCGAACGGAGTAATCGAGAGCTATGAAACCCGCATCGATTACCAGTTGCTCGGGTTTCTCCCGGTACTTTTCGTTTGCACAATACTGCCAGGTGAATACGAGAGTATCTCCCAAGAAGTCGGACAACTTCCAGCAGTAACCCGTACTCGAATCATCCATAGTGGTAGCCACAACTTCCATATCGTTGCCATCGCGAACTGTCAGAACCAAATCACTGATATTCAAAATAATCTGATCGAGTTCGATATCGAAATCGAGTCGGTTTCGCTGATAAGCTCCGAAGAGACGTTCCAATTCTCGGAGTTTGGAAGCACAGAAGAGGACACCCACGACAAGTTATGACCACTGTAGAAATAATCGCCCCGCCCGATTCAGAATCGGGATACCGACTTCTCGTACCCGCCTCGGAGTAGATGAGCGACGCAGCAGTCGAGGAGTTATTTATCGCTGTCGAGGCCATCGCTCGGGAGACGGTTTCTTGTTAGGTCTGGCCGAGACTAAATCGGACGGACAAGCGACCTCCCTCATCACACATCAGCTGCCGGGGATTATTTGAAAGCCGGGTGTCGTTGACCTAACAACACAATGGTGTCACTGCTAATCGTTGCCGGCATCGCTGTGGCCGTGTTCGTAGGGTTCAATATCGGCGGCTCGTCGACGGGCGTGGCGTTCGGTCCGGCAGTCGGCTCACGTCTCGTTCGGAAAGCAACCGCTGCGACACTGTTTGTCGGCTTTGGCTTCCTTGGGGCGTGGACCGTCGGCCGGAATGTCATCGCCACGATGAGCAGCAATATCGTCCCGGCAACCCAGTTCACGCCCGCCACGAGCGTCGCCGTCCTGTTTTTCACGGGGGTGTCGCTGTTCATCTCGAATCTCTACGGCGTTCCTGCTTCAACCTCGATGACAGCCGTCGGTGCCATCGTCGGACTGGGAATCGCGTCGGGAACGCTCAATCGAGCGCTGATGTTTGTAATCGTCTCGGCGTGGATCGTCGCACCGTTGGTGAGCCTCGCCATCGGGCTCGTGGTCGGTCGCTACATCTACCCGTATCTCGACCGCTACGTCGCGTTCACGAAATTCGACCTCCACTTCGTCCAAGTCGACCGGTCAGGGACGATTCCACGCCCACATCTGAACCGGAACGCCTCGCCACAAGACGTCGTTGGATCGCTCTCGGTAGTCGTCATCGCCTGCTACATGGCATTCTCAGCGGGGGCGTCGAACGCGGCCAACGCCGTGGCTCCGCTCGTCGGGGAAGGCGGTGCTCTCACCGTCGACCAGGGGGTCTTACTCGCGGTTGCGGCCTTCGCGCTCGGGAGTTTCACCATCGCGCGGCGCACGCTGGAGACGGTCGGGGATGACATCACGGAACTCCCGATTCTCGCGTCGTTGATCGTCTCGATCGTTGGTGGCACGGTCATCACCATCCTCTCGTACCTGGGCATCCCTGCGAGTCTTGCGGTCAGCACGACGTCGGCGATCATTGGACTCGGTTGGGGGCGGGCGAGTCGGGCTGCAACGCTCGCGGAGTTAGCGACCCCGACACCCGAGAAGCCGGAGATGGATGTCGCGACGGGAGCGTTAGTCACCTCACGCGTCGAGGAGGCGCCCGCGAGTCCGACCATCGGGGACATCGCTCGACACGAAGCACCTGTGGAGGAAGCGGATGAGGTTCCGGACGTTCCGGACATCGGCACGGAGGAGCCGGCCGATCTTGACGAGCGGAGCCTCTTCGATCCAGCGGCGGCCAAGCGGATAGTCACGATGTGGGTCCTGACCCCCTCGCTGGCAGTTGCTGCTTCCTACCCGGTGTTCGTCGTGCTGCTATGAGCAGCGTTCGGGTACTGATCGAGTGTTGATTCACTTCCAGAATAGGTGGTTGCAAGCGCTGTGACGAAGACACCTGTCCAGCCGACTACGTCACTCGGTGGGTCACCTACAGTCTTGACGGACTCAAACCCGGTTACCGTTTCGTGACTGGAAATCAAATGGCACCTTCGGCGGACAGAAACTGGTCACGCTCGAGTATCAGATAGATTCCGACGCAGAGCAACAAGAGGGCAATAAAGAGTCCCACAGGTTGCTGAAGGAAACTCCCGACAATACCGACGGCGGCCAGTACGATGGCACCTTTCCACGCCCATGACCGGGTTTTCCAGAGACCGATACCGACCACGAGGTAAGCAATCGAGAGTCCGCTGATCAGACCGAGCGGGAGCAAAATTTCGGATGATACTGGTCCGGTGGTCACAAATTGAACGATCTGTACCCCGTTCAACAGACCCATCAGCAACCAGATGACAGAGACAACGCTGATTCCGAGGGGTGGATGCGAACGATCCATAGGTAACTATCGAAACCAGCCCTCATAACGGTTGATGTGCGTTACTGTTGTCTACGGCAGAAGAACCGATACAAATTCGAGTGCCTGAGAAAGCACAATGTGGAGCGTACCTCCGCTGAATCCTAAGGCAACGTAACAACAAAGCACGACGAGTCGGTCACGCTGTGTTTCGAACCCCGTCAGAAACTCATAGAGGAGTAGCGAGACGGCGGAGAGTAGAACCAGTACTGAGACCACGGTCAACGAGAGATAGAACACTGGATCGTTCTCCAGTGACAGGAACGCCCAAGAGTAGGGGTAGCTATCGATGACGAAGAGGAAGCCGCCAACGAGTGTGTATCCGGTGAGAAGAATACTGGTGACGAGGCTCGCAGCTACACCGACGATAGCGAGGCGTCCGAGAACATATTCGAGAGTGCTGGCGATGCGTGCCTGCCGAGAATGTTCCAGTTCAAGATTGTTGTCCCCATTCATCACTATATTTCGACCGTCAATTCGGAATTAGCACTGCGAGCCCTACGACGAGGAACCCAGTACCTGCCAACCAAATTGCATTCCACCGACACCCACACTCTCGTGTCCTTCCCACTCCCCAGCCTACTCCGAGCAGGAGAGAGATGCTGATAAGTACCGCTCCGACGGTCGCCTGGAACCGCGTGATCCAGAGCGGTTGCAGCGTGTAGGGACCGATAGTCAGCGCAAGACCAACCGCTGTGCCTACTGCATGGAGCCTTCGACCCGGGAGTTCGTACTGTTCACCGTCGGACCCAGCCCGATGGCCGATAACTACCTCCCCTACTGCGAGACCTGTCACGGTTGCATATCCCAGTTTGATGACTGCGCGCCCACTCCCGACTCCGATGAGATACGTTGCGACAGCGAGACCCAGACCGACCAGGATTCCCCGGCTGGCCCCCGTCAGAGTGGTGTGCCTCGACGCAGGGTTGTGTAACGGAGATTCAACCCAGCTATCTATACTACGGCTCATCGACCTCCACCTGCACAGGGAAACTCCATCGGGCCACCGCCGTTCTGAGATTCTGCCGCCGTATGATGTCCTTTCGGTTCATGGTGCTGTCAATACGTCATCGGTGATCCACCGTCGTAAGGCGCCGATAATCCACTCACCGTCACCACACTGCTGGAACGCGCTGATTGTGTTTGCAACACGAACGTGAAGTGGTCTCTCCTTCTCGAGGCCGCTGTCGAGTCGTTCGGTGAGATATTCGACGAACTCTCCAGCACTTTCGACGGCAGAGTCTGCTGACCCATACTGACACACTTCGTAGGCGTTGGACTCGATGAGAGATTCTGGATCGTGTGTCGCAACTCGAAGCCGGAAATCCGACGCCTCGTTTGGCTCGTCCCGCTCGACGATCCAAACAGAAACGAGTGTTCCTCCGGCTCGATGCCACTCGTATCTGACTTTCTCGTCTGCAGAGGTGGTGTCTACGGCTTCCCAGCCGCTAGGGAGGTCGATCATTGCGGCGGTGTCCGAGGTGTCGGTTCGATCACTCATGATGGTGCCTATTTGCAGTCGATTTACCGAGTCCGTGTACGTCCACCCGACGGGGATGCTCGACAGCTCGGTGGCTTCGCCTGGATCCCAAGCAGTCGGCCGTCTTGCGGAGTGAACGGGCCTCGCGGACTCAGGGGAGTGAACGTGTGTTAATTATCACCGGGTATTCTCCAAGTCAGCAGTGACTCCTCGTGCAACGGATATCCATCGGTCTTCCCGTTCTAGATCGGCGATCACGAACCGATCGCCATCGAGGGCTCCCATAACAGAACGGGCAGTATCCGAGTCGGGGTCGGTCTCTTGGGTAATGTACATCGTTTGGAAATGCTCCTTGTTCGTCGTTACTCTCTCCGGCTGAATCTGTTCGAGACGAGTCGGCTCACGCGTTGTTGACGCCGGCCGCGTTGCGTGACCCGGTCACAGCGGGACTCAGGACTCCGGAGGCACCTCCCCCTGCCATTTGTGCATTAGGAGCGAGCACTGGGCTTCTTTGGCGATTTTGTCGGTTTTGCGGCCAAACAGCGTCTTCCGAAGCCACCACCCACGTGAAGTCCCGATAACCATCACATCGTGATCGCCGGACAGTTCGCCGAGTGCGCCGACAGCATTGCTTGCACTCTTGAGTTCAGTCTCAGCTTGAACCCCGTATTCGGCGAGCCGCTCAGCCGACTGATCAAGGAGGGCGCGTCCCTCCTCCTCCGTTCCCTCGTCGCCCGCGACGTACGCGAAGGTTATCGAGGCGTCGGTTCGCTGGCTCATGATCGCAAGCATTTGGAGCCGATTTTCGTCCGGTTGGACGACCACCGGTACCAGTATCGAGTCAGTGTCTATCGGGTCCCGGTCGGCACTGAAGACGATGACGTCACAGCTCGCCTTCCGGAGGAGTTTGTCGACAAGACTCGACACCGAGTCCTTGTCTGTCCACCCGATGAGGACGACATCCGCTTCGTACTCCTCGGATTCCTCCAGGATGCCGTCTAGGGCTGAGGAGGCAGTCCGGATCGTCCCCGTACTCTCGATCCCTTCTTCGCGAAGGGTGTGCTGGCTTTCGGCGACGCTATCGGACCCCGTTCGCCAGTTCTCCTGGCTTCCGACGAAGCTGCGATCCGTCGTCACGTGCGTGAACCGAACGGCGCCGCGCCTCGGGTCTACGAGGATGCTCGACAGCTCGGTGAGCCTGTTCGGATCCGACTTGTCACCGACTGGAACGAGCACGCGCTCGTAACCGATTTCGTTTCGTTTTGACATTAGTGATCACCGTTCGCTATTTCGGACGCGTTCATATCCGTGTTCTGGTCAGTCCCGTTCTGCTCCTCGAGTGCGTCTCGGACCATGAGGTTGAGTTCGAGCACGTTCACGCGCTCGTGACCCCAGATTCCGAGCCACGGCTCCTTCGTCGCTTCGTCGATCATTTCGTTCAGACGCTCCTCAGAGATTCCCGTCTGATTAGCGACGCGTGGTACCTGATACTCTGCGGCTGCCGGCGAGATGTGGGCATCGTACGACGATCCCGACTCGGAGACGAGGTTGACCGGGACGGAGTCGTCCGGCGTCTCGTACTGCGAGATGTTCTGGAGGTCCGCGCGGACCCGCTCACTCAAGAGCGGATTCGTCGGCCCCCAGTTGGTGCTGGCAGATGTCATTGCGTCGTAGTCGTTCGCCGAAGGACGCGACCAGAAGTACTGGACGTCCTCGGACTGACCGGGCCGGAACTGCTGGCCGATCATCTGGGAACCGACCGGCTCCTCCTGCCCGTCGATGTAGACGGGACTCCCTGCCGTGTTGTTCGGGAACAGTGCGTCGCCGATGGCCATCAGCGACCCCTGGTAGAGTAGCCCGAGGACGAGCAAACTCACGCCGAGGAGCCGCAGTGGCACTGTGAAATCTTGGCGGTTCATTATTGGAACACCCCCAGGGCGACGAACAGCATGTCGATCGCCTTGATGAAGATGAACGGGGCGATCAGGCCACCGCCACCGTAGACGATGAGGTTCTTCCGCAGCAGCTGTGCACCGCTCTGGGCCTCGTAGTCAACACCGCGCAGCGCGAGGGGGATGAGCAGCGGGATGATGAACGCGTTGTACACCAGCGTCGCTGTCACCGCACTCGCCGGCGTGGACAGGTTTAGAATGTCCATCGCCGCCAGACCGGGAATCGCGGCCGCGAGGATCGCCGGAAGCAACACGAAGTACTTCGCGACGTCGTTGGCGACGGAGAACGTCGTCAGCGACCCACGAGTCATCAGTAGCTGCTTGCCGATCCCGACCACCTCGATGATCTTCGAGGGGTTCGAATCGAGGTCGACCATGTTGCCGGCCTCCTTCGCAGCGTTCGTCCCTGCGTTCATCGCAAGGCCCACGTCGGCCTTCGCTAGTGCCGGGGCGTCGTTCGTCCCGTCACCGGTCATCCCGACGAGTTTCCCGTCGTCTTGGATGTCTTCGACGAGTTCGATCTTCTCCTCAGGGTCGAATTCCGCGTGGAATTCGTCGATGCCGACCTGATCGGCGACCCAGCGTGCCGTCCGCTGGTTGTCACCGGTCGCCATGATCGTCTCGACACCCATCTTCTGGATCTCGGCGATACGGGCGGCGATCCCCGGCTTCAGTTCGTCCTGCAGCTCGATGATGCCGACAACCTGCTTGTCGACGGCGATTGCAAGCGGCGTCCCGCCGCTCTCACTGATTTCGTTCGACTTCTGGCGGAGTTTCCCCGGAACGCTGGTCGCGTACTCTTCGACTGCGTCGACGGCACCCTTTCTGATCTCCGTGCCGTCGGAGAGGTCGATCCCGCTCATCCGCGTTTCCGCGGAGAACGGGACGAAGTTGCTTTCGGACAGCCCCTCAGCGTCGAGGGTGACAGATACGTCACGGGGTGCGTCGACGGAATCGCCGGGTTCGTCGAGCTCTTCGGAGCCAGACTGCCCGCCGTCGGCCTGTGACTCCCCGTTCATCTTCTCGGCGAGCTTGACGACCGAACGACCCTCGGTCGTCTCGTCGTACAGCGACGACTGATAGCTCGCACGGACGACACCTGCGTCGTCCGCGTCACCGAGCGGGTGGAAGTCCTGTGCGACGCGTTCACCAGTCGTAATCGTCCCCGTCTTGTCGAGGATCAGCGCATCGAGGTCACCGGCCGCCTCGACTGCTCGACCGGACTTCGCGATGACGTTGCGCCGCGTGACGCGAGTCATCCCTGCGACACGAATGGCTGCCAGCAGCGCACCGATGGTCGTCGGCATGAGCGCGACGAGGAGCGCAACCAGTTCGGCGACGTCTAGGCCAGCAAACCCGCTGGTGAAGCTGGCGAGATACTCGCCGAAGAAGAACATCGTCGCCACGGCGACGACGAACACGAGCGTCAGTCCGCTCAGGAGGATCGTCATCGCGATCTCGTTCGGCGTTTTTTGTCGCTGGGCGTCCTCGACAAGGCCGATCATCTGGTCGAGGAACGATTCGCCCTCCTCGGAGGTCACTTCGACCTTGATCCGGTCAGAGAGCACTTCGGTCCCACCGACCACTGACGTCCGGTCACCTCCGGACTGGCGGATGACCGGTTCGGATTCGCCCGTGATCGCGGATTCGTCTACCGAAGCACTCCCCTCAACGACGGTCCCGTCGCGCGGGATGATCTCGCCTTCGTCGACGAAGACGATGTCGTCCTGCTCGATTTCGTCGCTCGCGACGACCTCGTAGTCGTCTTCGGTGACGTCTTCGATGTCGACATCTTCGTTTTCGAGGCGTTTCCCTTCGGTTTCCGTCTGCAACGCACGCAGACTGTCTGCCTGCGCTTCACCCTCCAGCTCCGCGTATGCTTCTGCGTAGTTCGCGAAGATCACGGTGAAGCCGAGTAACACCGTGATGACCGCGTAGTACACGCGCGAACCGCTCGCGCCGAACAGTCCCGGAGCGATCGTCATCACCAAGCCGATTATCGTCCCGAGTTCGACGACGAACAGTACCGGGTTCTTGACCAAGTACCGCGGGTCGACCTTAGCGAACGAATCGCTGATCGCCTGCTTCTGTTGTTCCGTGTCTATCGTGACTGTGATTTCTGCCATGTCAGATACCTCCGCTCAGCAGTTCACCGATCGGGCCGAACACCAGCGCCGGTAGGAACACCAGCGCGCTGACGATGATGATGACGCCGATCAGGAGTCCGACGAACGCCGGCGTGTCAGTGTCGAGAGACCCCTTGGACTCGGGACTCACCTTCTTGTTGGCGAGGTAGCCGGCGATTGCGAGCTGTGCCGTGATCGGGACGTACCGGGCCAGGAGCACCTGGAAGCCGTCAACGAGGTTGAAGTACATCGTGCCGTCGCCGAGGCCCTCGAACCCGCTCCCGTTGTTCGCGGATGCCGAGAAGAACTCGTAGAGCACCTCGGAGAATCCGCGGAACCCGGGGTTGTTCATCGAATCGATCGCGCCCTGATACACGACGGCGTGTGCCTGTGGTATCAGGACCAGTATCGGGAGTACGAGGATAGTGACGAAGACGTACCGCATCTCCTGCCACTCCAATTTCTTCCCGAGATACTGCGGGCGGCGGCCGATCATCAGCGCGCCGATGAAGGCGGTGAGGATGACGAACATCAGGATGTTCAACAGCCCGGTTCCGACTCCGTTACTGACGTTATTGGTGGCGAACGCGAATAACAGGGAGAACCCACCGAGCGCAGTCCAGCTGTTGTGCATGCTGTTGACACCACCATTCGTTGTCGAGGTGGTCGTCAGCCCCCAGATGGCGCTGGTGGTCGGCCCGAAGCGCGTCTCCTTACTCTCCATATTCCCGACCGAGTGATCGACGGTCAGGCCGCTCTCGGTGACCTGCATCCCGGCGTTCGCGCCGGTCTCACCGACGACCGCGACACCAGTGAGAGCCATGTAGATGACGAAGAACGCGGCCACGATTGCGACCCCGTGGCTCCGATTGCCGACCCACGCGCCCCACGCGTAGATGGCGCAGAACGTACTCACGGGCATTGCCAGTGTCAGGACGAGGTTACTGAACGGGGTGGGGTTCTCGAACGCCGTCGAGGCGTTCGCAGCGTTGATCCCACCGCCGTTCGTCCCGAACATCTTGATCGCCTCGATCCCCGCATGGGGGCCGATGCGGATGTTCTGGATGCCCATCGTGAACGTCTCGGCAGTGAGTTTCCCACTGAGGATCGTCTGGACGGAACCCTCAGCCATCAGGATGACCGCGATGATGAACGAGATCGGGAGCAGGAATCGAACCAGCCCCTTGACGACGTTCTCATAGAAGTTCCCGAGACGTGGGTCCTCTTTGTTGGTGAACGCACGGGCGAACGCGGGCATGAGCGCCAGCCCCGTCGCGGGCGTCAGGAACATCGCGATCCCGATACCGAACGTGTGAGTGAACACCGAGAGGTTCTCACCGCTGTAGTGTTGCTGGTTCGTGTTCGAGGTGAACGAACTGGCCGTGTGGAACGCGAGGTCCCAGCTCTCACCGCCTACTCCGACGTAGTTCATCGGGAGGATGTCCTGGAACATCAGCACAACGAACAACAACACCCAGATGAACGCGTTGAACACGAGTACGGATTTCACGTACCCCTTCCAAGTCATCTCCCGTCTCGGATTGATGCCGGACAGGCGATATATCCCGTTCTCGATGGGGGTGAATATCGTGTCTAGTCGCTCGAACCACGAGAAGTAACTCGGTGGTCGATGGTCGCTGTTCGCCTGATCGCGGTATACCCACGCGAGGTACTCGCCCACGACGAATATCAGGATCGCCGCCAAGACGAAGAACACCGCGTACTCGACGATCGGTGGTGGACTCGCCATTGTTAGAACCTCGTTGGGTACATCATGACGTACGTCAGGTACGCCACGACCGCTACAGTCACTACTGCCAGTACCGCTTCGCCGATTAGCATGTGCAACTGACCTGGATGCTGGTTCCTTATTTATACTTGTCGGAGCAGAACCGAGATTTTACATCAAATTCAACGTAAACTGTGGGTGCGGGACACCCCCTAATCCGAGCCCAAAGCAATATCTCATTTAAGAGGGGAGTCCAGTAAGCCTCGATCTTTGCCTCGCTCCCGATTGTGCATCTACCAGTGTTTTATATTACCCCTCCGTGAAGTCGATATCACTATGACGACAGTAATCGTTGGCGCCGGCAGGATAGGTTCGAGTGTAATCGAACTAGCAGCCGATGCCGACGTTAGTACGACCGTAATCGAACAGGAGGACAAGCGAGCTCACGAGCTTGAAACGGACGCGAATTGTCGTGTCATCCACGACGACGCCACCGAACGCGAAACCCTCCACGAAGCTGAGGTGGGCGACGCTGATGCAATCATCGCAACGACGGACCAGGATACGACGAACCTGATGGTGCTGATGTTAGCCCGTGACTTGGGCTGTGAAACACTCGTCAGTGTCGTCCACGATGAGGAAAATATTCCACTGTTTCGACAGCTAGGGGCCACTATCATCGAAAATCCGCAACGATTGATCGCAGAATATCTCTTTCGAGGTACCCATGATCCTGGCATTCAGGGCTTCATGCACGTTGGCGATAGAGAAGGTGGGGCTGAAGTCTTTGAGATCTCGGTTGCAAATGGGGCTCCAATCATCGGGAAGACGCTTGAAGAGGCAGACGTAGCGGGGTTTCTTCCTCCAAGTATGGTTGTCGTCGCAGTCGAACGTGACGGTGAAATAATCATTCCCCGGGGTAGCACACAGATAGAGGAAGACGACCTCGTCACCGTGTTTTCCAAGGAGGGGATCAGTAACGAAGTGATTGAACCGTTCAAACCTGAAGCGGAATCCCGTGATACCGATACGGAGTAATTTCCAGGCCTTTTACAAAAGATTCGTTGTAAAATGAGTCAGAGCGTCGAATCGATTACTCCTCCGAGACGAAACTCGCGGAGATAACAGCGGTCTGGTCGTCACCGAGGGCGTCTGCGTCCTCGGGAAGGAGAGCTACAACCAAATAGGGTGCATAATCAGCGAAGTACTCAACCAGCGCAGCAATCCGCTCGGCGTCGATTGCCTCCAATGAATCCAACAACATCATCGGAATAACTTCGTAAACATCATGTACGAGATAGCCCGCTAACGCGACTATCAGTCCCACTACTTCTCGTTCACTCTCGCTGAGGCTCTGGACAGTATCTTCGTATCCGCGTCCTTCGTCAGTTTCTCGAACGACATGTAACTCAAATTTGGTCGCAGATCCACCTCGATACCCCCCGTGGCTCGAATTGAATTCTGCACCCTCTTTTCGTTCTATCCAGACACGGGCAATGTTTTTGTAGCGAAGTACATCCAGAATTTCCTCCATGTGATCATTGAATGCGGTGATTGCGCTCTCCTCGAGATCCCGAATTTGGGTTCGTTGACTCACTAGTTCCTCTTGAATCTCATCCTGTTGTGCCTGTAGTTGGTCACGTTCGTTTTCAAGCCGGTCCAACTCTGCGAGTTCTTCTCGAACAGAAGATAATTCCTCCTCGAGTTGTCCCCGCTGGTATTCGAATTCACTAAGCTGCTGGTACTGCTCGGTGAGTTCGCTCTCTTGGAGCGCTTCTCGTTCCGAGACGAATTCTTCGAGTTTAGAGAGTCGTTGGTGGACGTCCTCGCGCTCTTCTCTTAGTGATTCCAGGGTCTGTTCCCGCTGTGCAATCTCCGATGAAATTTCGTCAAGACGCTTCTCGATTTCATCCAGTCGGTCGATCGCCTCTTGTAACTCCTGTTGCGATTCACGCAGTTCCTCGATCTCTGTTTGCACCTCGGCCCGTTCTGTCCGTTTCTCATCAACCAGATCGCGGAGTTCGTCCAACCGACCAGCAATCTGGTTTCGTTCGACTTGCGTCCCGCATGTCCAACATTCGACGGTCTCCGACATTGGGTTGAGTTTCGAGACCGGTGATTCTGATGCTTCTCCAGAACGGAGAACGTCTGAATTAGCGTTCGAAACCAGATCTTCGTTAAAATCGACAATGGCAGAGAGATCATTGATCGTCGTTGCAAGCGAACGCTCACGAGAGGTGAGTTCAGACAGCCTCGCTTCGATCCGCTTCAGTTCCTCCTCTGACGTTTCAATAGACTCTCGTTCTGTTTGGAGCTCACTTTGCTCATCTCGCAGGGCTTCGCGTGTGTCTTCCTGGGTTCGAATTCGATTTGTGATCGATTCGAGCTCCTGCTTTCGTTCTTCCAATGACGTGAGTGCCTGTTCGACTTTCTCTGCTTCTTCCGGGTCGGCATCAAACTGTTCCAGTTGGTTGCGTAACTCATCGATCTCTTGGTCACACTCTTCTAGCTCACCCTCCAAGGTGGTTTTTCGGCTCGTGAGCGTCGTGCGTTGTTCGAGGTCGTTTTCAATCGCTCTGATCCGCTGTCCGATTCGGTTCCGTTCACTCTGTAGCTCCTCGATGCGGCGCTGGATTGAATCAGTATCGACAGGCCGCATAATCACATCCCGTAAGTTTCCATCCTGAACGATTGCCCGGCGGGCAGGGTTCTCCGCAGTTAAACAAACGAACAGATCGACCAGATCACTTCGTTCTGTGACGGGCTGGCCAGCGGTTTGTACTGTCCCATCCCTGCGTGTATAATGCTGGTTGTACGTGGTCCCATTGAACTCAAGTCGGACCTCCCCCTCTTGTTCGTCTCCTTTGAGTACGGGAGCAGTGCCTCCAAGCACACCAGCGAGGCCGTTGAGGAGTGACGTTCTACCTGTGGCGTTCCGCCCCCGTAAGACGGTTACTCCGGGTTCGAACGTCACTTCACACTGCGAGATACCGCCGATATTTTCGCCGTATACAGAAATACGTCCTTCCGTGTTATGTTGACTCATATGATCCCCTACTCGATAGCGGTAAATAAGCGCCACGGCATCCGTCTCCGTCCCGCTGGTTCACATCGCATCGGCCTGGCAGTCGCATCCCTGCTGTTCGAGGAAGTCTCCGATTCGGTAGGTCCGCCCACAGGCGGAACAACCCACTCGAACTGACAGGGTGACCTCAGTCGGGGTGTCGGCTACGTTCCCTGCGTTCCGAAGACGTTCGAGGGTCTGCTCGATCACACCTTCCGACCGTGCCTGAGCCCATTCAATGGTTTTCTCGGCACCATCAATATCAACCGTCGATTTTCGTCCGGTATCGATTGCTTTGCAGTCGTGCAGATGGTTCCGAACCGTCTGATGAGAGACGAAGTCGCGCTCGACCGCCTCAATATCGATTCCGCTTCTGTCGAGCTTCGAGCGCAACTCTACCTGACGGCTTCGATTAACGTCATTCCCCCTCAGGACCTCATAGATACTGTCTGCATCACCGACCACCTCTCGCGTCCCAGTATTGAGAGATTCGGAGAGAATCTGCTTGTTCAAATATGCGGCTAGGTCTCGAAGGCTATCTCCCTGCTCCCGTCGCTCAATCAGCTTCGCGTCTATCTCTGAAATGTTGTAATCGTCAGCAACGCGGGCGATTTTACAACAAGGTTGGGTCACCTCAGACTTCATTGGTATATCACGACCCCGCTAACTAACGAGTGTAACGGTTCTTAGCGGTGTTCCGATTGAGACGAATCAGAAAGACGCACTTCGCTCTATTGTGGCAAGTGGGTCAGACTACTCCTACCGACTTCGTCAATAGATGTCCAATCTCAGCGTTCAGTGGTCGTTGGTATCCTCAGCAGGTCCAACATACGTCCAATGGAGAGACTCAGACCCGTCGATGTGTTTCTCGAGAGTCACACGATAGAGACTGGGCTGTGGGTCGTCGGGCAACTGCTGAACGACGAGGAACCCCTTCACGCCGGAATCCAGGCGCAGAATCTCACCGGGTGCTTCTTCCCGAATCCGGGCCGCTATCGACTTTTGACTTTCATTCAAGCCCATTACTGTCCTCCATACCTTGTTCCCAGCGGTAGAGGAGCGACCGTATCGTCCGATCCGAATCTCTGGCCATAAGCACTGTTACGTCACTCCGCTGTGTGAGCGTTTCCTGAACCGGTTCAAACACGAGGTGTTCCAGTCGAGATTGCTGTGCTGGGGCACCGATCGAGGTAAAATCGTGCGTCTGGGCCTTCTCGACGATTACCTCCGTGATGTCTGTCGCTTCTTGAATTTCGATTTCCACTGTGACCTCTGGACCCAGAACGTATTCCGCAAATTTGAGGAGGTCTTTGGCGTCAACCCTTGACGTTCCTGAGGCGCCGGGATCAATCACGTGTAGAACCGTGACTGGCGCGCCAGCAGCGTTGGCTACTGCGCGAGCTGCTTCCGCAGCGAGCGCTGAGTGTGGCCCGGTCCCAACAGGCAGCAGTACTGAGTCGATGGTCTCTGCTTCGGATTCGGCCAACGAAGCGACCGTGTGCTCGTCGACATCAGGGATATACAACGCATTATTTCCACTTTGGGTTCCGAGATTTTCGACGAATACGTCGCATTCGGCCTCTTCTAGGATTGTATCTATCGTGCTACGAGAGAGGAACCATCCTTCATCGAGACTCGTTCCCCGAAGCAAGAGGACAGCCATGTCACTTCTGGACTCGAGTATATCCAGTATGCCGGTCGTTGTATCGGTTACAACGCGAACAGTCGCGTTGACTGAGACATCTGGGCCAAGGTCTTGAACGATATCGACGATTTGTGCCAGCTGAGATTGCCGCTCTTCGACAAATTTGACACTAGGTGACGAATCAGACGTGTTCAGTTCACCCGCTTCGATATGCCTCCGAATCGGTTTGAGCGAGGCTTCATCGTCGAGGGTTGCGACTCCGACCAAGAGAACTCGGCCATCGTTGTCCTCGGCGAGGGCAAACGCCATCTGTAGAAGTCGTCGAGCGTTAACTCCCGTCTCTGGCTCGAGAAGTTCACCAGTCACTGGCACGACGATCGTGTAATCCGGGGTGTGAATGACTGGACCGCTTCGAACTGGCTCGTCCGTTTCCGAATCTTTGGGTGGATCCTGAACGGCGATTCGGACCTTGGAATCCGTACCGTCAGTCGCCATAGTTAGGTCCTCGCGAATGCATCCGTGACTCGATCTGTCGCCCCGTTTCTGGCGAACACGGTCACGGTGTCGCCTGCCTGAATCTCGGTTCCACCTCGCGGGATGAGCAGTTCTCCATCTCGGACAATTGCGACCATGATTGTCTCTTCGGGGAGGAGGTCGTCCTTGTCCGCGTTGCTCAGACTGAGTCCGGCGATTGGTGCGCCCTCATCAACCGTTAGCTCGAAGATTTCAGCTTCTCCGGCGATGTCCATGAAGTCCCGTATCTGCGGGCGCTGGACGGCTCGATAGAGATACTGGCCGTTGAGTTCGTGCGGACTCTCGACGATGTTCACACCGAGGTCGCCGAACAGTTCTCTGTGCTGTGGGTCGTTGATCGAACTGACGAGATTGTCGACGCCGTATTGCTTCCCGAGCATCGAAATCATGAGATTCACCGAGTCGCTCTCTGTCGTCGAGATGAGTGCGCCGGCCTCTTCGATGCCGGCTTCGAGGAGAATTTCCTTTGACGCGGCATCGGCGTTGATGACCATACAGTCGTAGGTTGAGCTCACCTCTTCGGCCAGCTCTTGGTTGCGCTCGATAACGACGACTTCGTGATCGTCCTGGGTTGCGAGTTCGATTACTTTGCTTCCGGTGCGGCCCGCGCCGACGATGATGATGTACATTGTGATTGTGTGATGTGGGTGTGTTTACCGGGCGAATCTCTGGAGCTGTCGCGCGCGGTATCGGTGGTCCCGGAACGTCGAGGATGATTAGGTTGGAAACTCTCTGGTAGTCCATACGATTTACCTCCGGAATATGCTGTTTATCAGGACAAGGACGGGAATGATCTCAAGGCGACCCATCCACATCTGGAGGATGAAGAGCATCTCCGCGACGACCGGCATTCCGGGACCAGTAATACCGGACGATAACCCGACTGTCCCCTGTGCGGTTGCGACCTCGAAGATGGCGTCAGCGAGCGTGAAGTCCGACGGGAGGATCGCAAGCAAAACGAACAGAGAGAGGGTCAGGAGGGTGAGGTACGCAAATGCGAACGTCGCCGCAGCGCGTATCTCATCGTTCGCCTCGTCGGCTTTGAAGATCCGTTGACCGATCCGGAGGTCGTCGATTGCGTGTTCAGAGCGGAACACGCGTGAGACTTCCCAGCTGATTCCGCGCCCGATGATGTAGCCCCGGAGAATCTTGATTCCCCCAACCGTCGCACCCGCCGATCCACCAAACAGCATCGCACCGAAGACGATGAACATGACCGCCCCACTGTTCCAGTCACCGATTGCGGACGTCTGCCAGCCGGTGGTCGTGGATGCGCTGATGAATTGGAACAGCCCGTCGCGAAACGCCTGGCTCGTAACGACGCGTGGAAGATATCCAATAAGATCGCCGTTGTACGGGATGCCGACCCACCGAGCGAGAAACGCTGTTAGCCCGATGACGCCGACGACGAAAAGCGCAAAGAGCGTTCTGATCTGCGGGTCGCTCGTGAACTCCCGAATATCGCGTTCGGAGAGAACACCGTAGTACACGGGAATCGAGATTGCGCCGGTAATCATCGCCGGGATGTGGACGAGTTCCATCGCGTACGAACCGTAGCCCGCAATCGAATCGTCGAGCGTACTGAACCCGCCCGTCGACTGCCCGGTCATCGCGTGATTGATCGCATCGAAAATCGTGTTCTCGATGCCGTAGCCGGGCTGGACGAGAAACGTCGCGACAGCGAGATACACGGCGACGACAGCGGTTACACCGACGTAAATCTTCCAGATCGCTCGTGCGGTGCCAGCGATGCTCGGTCGCAGTTTTTCATTGCGTGCTTCGGACTCGTATAGCGAAATCCCCGCTGTTCCGTGTGGTTGACGCAGAATGGCTAGGGAGAGAACAATCATCCCCGCGCCGCCGATCCACTGTATCTGTGACCGGTACCAGAGGAACCCGTGGCCCACGGACGGTTCGTGGACGCTCATCGTCAGGCCCGTGGTGGTGTACCCGCTCATGCTCTCGAAGAACGCGTGCAAGGGGTTCTGGAAGTTCAACAGACTCGATTGATAGCCCGCGCCTGCAGTGACGAAGGAGTCGAGGACCGCTGGGGGGGTGATGTAGGCTGCGATGATGAACGGGAGAGCACCGAAGAACGCAGTTGCGACCCATCCTAACGCGGCAACGATCATCGCGTGATGTTGTTTCGGTTCTGGAGCGTCCTCACAGAGTTTGTACGCAAGTCCACCAACGACCGCGGTGATGCCGGCTGCGATGAGAAACGACAGCCCGGAGTACCACTCTTGATAGAGGAGAGAGACCAAGACGGGCACGAGCATCGATCCACCGATGAGGACCTGAAGGCCGCCGATGTCCCTGATAACCGTCTCCGATGCAGTGGCGAAATTCAAGCGACCAGCGTTAGACGTCGACGATGAGTTGGGAGTAGACATAGTTCGGTGGTCCGTGTGTCAGGGGGCGGTGACTTGGGTTCTGTGACAGAGGGGTCTGCATGATGCACCCCAGCCTTGTTGCCGTACTCCATCGATGCTCCCGTTACACATAAACAAACCGATCCGTTTCGTGAAGAGCAAAATACTGCGGTGTATATTGGGCAAGACGAAATGGAGGCGATATCCACGCAAGTTCAAATCGATTATGTCCCTTCGAATCGAGGGGTGTGGTATGAGCGACCGATTGGATGAAGTAGACAAGCGAATCCTCTACCACCTGGTTCGGGACGCGCGGAATACGTCTGCACCAGAAATAGCTGAGGAAGTAAACGTCTCGGCGGGCACGATTCGAAACCGAATTTCACAGCTTGAGGAGGCCGGTATTCTCCGCGGCTATCACGCATTCGTCGATTATTCGCAAGCAGGTGGTCGTCTAACCAATCTCTATATCTGTACCAGCCCGGTTCCGGAGCGTGATCGGCTCTCAAAACAAGTCACCGAAATCCCCGGTGTTGTCGGCGTTCGACAGCTGATGAAAGGGAGGAATAATCTACATATAACCGCCGTCGGTGACGATATGCAGGAGCTCAACCGGGTGGCGAACGAGCTCTCGGCGATTGGGTTAGAGATTGAAGAGGAGAACTTGCTCCAGAGCGAACAACTTCTCCCATACCATAATTTCGGTCCGGAGGAGTCACAGGATGGACATACGATTGCGGACTTTATGGAGCTCTCTGGCAGCGCCGAAGTCGTGGAGCTTACTGTCTCCGCTGATGCCGACGTTGCAGGTCTTACGCTGAGTGAAGCGAACGAAAGTGGTGTGATTCAATCGGACGTTCTGGTGGTCTCGATCGAGCGTGACGACGAAATATTAACTCCCCGTGGCGATACGACGGTTCGCTCTGACAACCTAGTAACACTCTTCTGTCGAGGGGGGCTAACGCAGGAAACCGTTGAAGCATTCGGCGGCCATACGTAAGCACAGACTTGCCGAAGACCAGCCGTTTTAACCTGCCGCTGTCTCTTGAGTCTATTAATGAACTTGTCGTGGATTTTGGCTCTACGGGAGGTTGACTAACAGATGCCGAAATCACTTGAACGGGACCTCGGCCTCTATGCAACGATTACGATCAGTATCGGTGCGATGATTGGGAGCGGCATCTTCGTCCTCCCTGGACTCGCTGCCAAGAAAACGGGGCCGAGTGTGATTTTCGCCTACCCACTTGCGGGCTTGCTCGTCTTACCGGCCGCGCTCTCGAAAGCAGAGATGGCGACAGCAATGCCGGAGGCCGGCGGCACGTATCTGTATATCGACCGGGCAATGGGCCCACTTCTCGGAACGATTGCGGGAATCGGCTCTTGGTTTTCGCTCGTCTTCAAGAGCGCCTTCGCTCTCGTCGGACTCGGCGCCTACGTCCTCCTCATCGTCTCGATTCCGGGAGAGTATTTACTGCTTTTGAGTCTTGGGCTCGGTGTCCTACTCGTCATCGTCAACGTCGTCGGGGTGAAGCAGAGTGGCCGCTTGCAGGCCATCGTCGTCAGTCTCGTATTGCTCTCACTCGCCGCATTCGCGCTCTCTGGAATCATTAACGTCGACAGTAGCAATTTCGAGCCGTTCACCACGCACGGAAACGGCGGTGTGCTCGCAGCGACAGGATTTGTGTTCGTCTCGTACGCAGGCGTCACCAAAATTGCCTCCGTCGCGGAGGAAGTCGAGAATCCGGGGCGGAACATCCCAATCGCGATGATCGGCTCAGTGATCATGATGATGCTCGTCTATACGCTGACGGTCTTCGTCGTAGTCGGTGTCTCACCGCCGAACGACCTGATGGCGAACGATATGCTCACGCCGATGGCACTCGCTGCCCGACAGTTCGCGGGTCAGTGGGGTGAACTCGCCCTCGCGGTCGTCGCAGTCTTCGCGCTCGCGAGCATGGCGAATGCCGGTATCCTTTCGTCGTCCCGGTTCCCGTTCGCGATGAGTCGTGACGAACTGGCTCCCCAGCAGTTGAGCTCGGTCAGTTCCCGTTTTAAAACGCCGGTTGTTTCCGTCCTGCTGACCGGCGGGTTACTGCTCGGACTCATCGCCTTCGTCCCGGTCGTCAAACTGGCGAAACTGGCGAGTGCGTTCAAAATCCTTATCTTCTCGTTCATCAACGTCGCCCTCATCGCATTTCGCGAAAGTTCTCTGGAGAGCTACGATCCGGATTTCACCACTCCGGGCTATCCATGGGTGCAGATTTTCGGCTTCGTCGGAGGGCTGGTGTTACTCACACAGATGGGGCCAGTCGCAATCGGCGGTGCGATCGGGATTATTCTCGTCGGTATTGTCTGGTATCTGGGCTACGGCCGGACGAAAACGGAGCGACAGGGAGCGGCACTCGATGCAGTTCGGCGATCTGCCGACGCACAGTCACTTTCCCAGGTTGAACAGGCATTCGTCGACGACGGCGGAGCAGTTCTCGTGGCTATGGACAAACAGACGACACAGAGACGAGAACGGACACTTCTCACAGCCGCTGCAAGCGTCGCCGCCCAGCGTGACGGTCAGGTTCACGCTGTCCGGTTTGAGCAAGTGCCCGAACAGCTCACGCTCTCATCGGCGACCGCCATGGACGAATCAGACCGTGAGTTTGAGCACAAAACACAGGAACTCGCTGAGGAACTCCCTGCTCCGATTCGCGCGCAAGAAATCGTCAGTCACGATCTCCGACGTGCTGTGATCAACTACGCTGCAGACATCGAAGCGGACCTCCTGTTAGGGGAGTGGGAGCCCGACCGATATCACGCAGAGCTACTCGGCAGCGACGTCGATTGGTTCATGGACCATGCACCTTGCGACACGGTGTTCCTCCGTGACAGAAACGTCGCCGCCATCGACGAAATCACCGTCATTACCCGTCGCGGCCCCTATCGACCACTCAAGGTCACCCTCGCAGACGCCCTTGCCGTCCACCACGACGCACGAGTCCGATTCCTTACTGCTGTCGACGAGGACGCCCCCGAAGAACAGGTGACTGCGACTCGTGACTATCACCGTGACCTCGAAGCTCTCTGTGAAGCCCCGACCACGAGTGAGGTAGTTCGTACTGCGGATCTCCTTGACGACCTCGTTTCAGCGGCACAAGGGACTGATGTGGCCGTCATCGGAACCGTCGTACATTCACGGATTCACGAGTTCGCATTCGGCGATCCCGCAACAGAGATAAGCGACCGGGTGGACGCAACGGTCCTGTTGGCCCACCCGCGAGAGCTGAAGAGCCAAAGTTTCGTTCGGGGTGTTGTAGAGAAGATCGCCTTCTAGCTACATGCACGCCAGAAACACGATCGCTCCTCGCAGTGGACGTTCCAGTGTCTGTCAGCATGACAGGTCAAATGGGTTAGCAATACGAGAACCGGTACGTCGCTCTCGTTCACGAGTGTTGTCGTCACGTCTCCAGTGAGTAGTTTCAGCCAGCGGCTTCCGCCTCGGAGGATACATACGATGGCGCTGGCGTCCAGATCGTGCGCGGCTTCGATAATTGCGTCACCGACGTCTGTCGTATCGATGCTCGGTCTGGTGGTCGATATCGGAACCCTGGAGTCAATCTCTAACGATCTGGAACATCCCCTTGGCTGCGAGTTCCCGGCTCGACGGACGTCTTTCGGGGCACCACCAGCTTTCTCGATAACATGAACAGCAACACTGTGTGAGGACTGCTCTCTCCGTATCGCAGTAGCGCCTCGGCTGTCGCTGCAGCATCGTCCTTGTTAGTGATTGGAACAACAACCCAACTGAACCGGGATTGTAGCGTTTAAATCACACTACGAAATCAGGGTAGTCGTGGCATAAAACACGTGCCGGACAGTCAGAGTAACGTCGTAAGAACTGTCGAATAGGTCATCCGAATCAACCCACCTCCGAAGCCAAAGCCGATGAATGAGGTCAGGATCGAGACCTCGTTGTGGATTCGGCCTTCACCCTCCGTCAGGAACGCGAGACCGATGAGAGAGCCGGTCCCGAAAGAGATGACCAAGCCCGAAAGGAACCCAAGCCACGCAAAGTAGATGTCCCCGGCGAGGGAGAGAAACTCGTACGACGGCATCCAGACATCCAGTGCTATGAGTGCGTACCCGCCAATTAGGTAGACGATGAATACCCCTCCAACAGGAACGAAAACCGGTATCGAAACACGCGCTCCAACGATACAGAACCGCTCGATCGCTCCGGCAATTTTCCCGCTCAGTGACTGTTTCGGCGGGTCGAACTCATCCGAATCAGTTGGAGAGTGCATGCTTTCCTATTCACCCAAATTAGTTGCTCTCGCGCCTTTTCGGCTCGTCTCGCGAGTAACTCTCGAATTGCCGATTGGACGGGTTGGTGTTCCCGAACTATCACCGTCTCTCCGCCGAACCCTTCGCTCTACAGTCCCAAGCACTTCATCGAATAGAATGCGACGGAGAATTCCCTTGCCTGCGATACCAAAGATGATAGATTCGGACCCTCCCTTGTTCCCGTGTATGATTGCGACTTGAAGACAAACCCACGCTAGCAGCGTAAGTGTCGCTCCGAGAACCAACACGGATACCATGTGCTACGATTCCCAGCACGCACAAATAAAAACTGGTGTGTAGACTATACTACCTATATATCCCGATAGGGGAAACACAATAAGCGGAGATACACTGAAAGCTGGGCGTTGTGTGCAAGATGTATAGGAATGCAACATTTTTCTGTTCCGTAATCAGGCGAGCGCGCAATCCGGACTAAATCAGCCAGTTTAAAGTTCCGTTCAGCGAACGGAAACTGTATGGCCAATCGTATCGGGACAATTGCTCGTGACCTCGGGCGGATGCTCGAGGCGCTCGCAGGTCTTATTCTCATTTCCGTTCTCATCCCGCTGATCTGGCGAGAGTGGTGGGTCGTTCCCGGAATGATCCTTTCAGGAATGATCCCTCTCCTCGTTGGATTGGGGCTTTCACGAACGTTTCGAGACGCAGACGATCCAGGCCGGTTGCACGGGATGATGATCGCCGCCTCTGGATGGTTCTTCGTCGCAGTCTTTGGCTCTGTCCCATTCCTACTTATTGCTTGGACAGCGCGGTTCGACCCCTCTGTTCTCGAGGTTCCGGCCCGGTTTACTACCGGCGGTACCAGAACGTTCAGTACACTCGCAGCGTTTCAGAACCCGCTTAATGGGTTCTTCGAAAGTATGAGTGGGTTTACAGGGACAGGGCTGACGATGACCGACAACGAGGCAGCGCTTCCACACACACTACAGTGGTGGCGTTCGTTCATCGAATGGGTCGGTGGAGTGGGAGTCATCGTCCTCACGACTGCTATTTTGGCACGCCCAGGGAGCGGATCACTCACACTCTACGAAAGCGAAGCCCGTTCGGAGAAAATCCATCCCAGTATCGTGTCTACCGTCAGAACGATCTGGTGGATTTTCCTCCTATTCACGTTCTTTTCGGTTCTCCTCCTGTGGATCGCAGGAATGCCGATGTGGGATGCGATCAATCACGCGATGACCGGCCTCGCAACCGGCGGATTCTCGATCACTGACAATTCGATTGGAACCTACAACAGTATCCCAATCGACTTCGCGTTGATCCCGGTAATGATTCTCGGGAGCATCGCCTTCCCGATTCACTACCTCATCTTGCAGGGCGACCTCCGCAACTTCTACAAAGACCTGCAGACGCGGTGGGTGTTCATTTTCTTCGCCATCGGCACACTCGTCTTGACAGCTCTCCTGTTTGACCAAGGATTCTATCAGACGGAAACGATTGCTGTCGCGGGGTTTGTGTTACAGGGACAAGCAGCGACCCTGTTCCAGACGTTCCGGTATTCACTCTTCCAATTCGTCTCGGCGGCCTCCTGTACCGGGTTCCAAACTGCGGGTTCCCTGGGACCAGGATGGACTGCACCCGCCCAGCTGACGGTGACATTCGGAATGGTCGTCGGTGCCGCGGCAGGGTCAACCGTTGGCGGTATCAAGCTCATTCGTCTACTCACCCTCGGCAAAGGTATTCTCTTCCGGATTCGTGGGATATTCTACCCGTCGAGCGCAGTCCGGGCGTTCCGTCTCGACGATCGGAACTTGTCCGATGAAGAAGCTGCACAGGAGTTCGAAGAAGCTGCGATTATCACATTCCTCTGGATCGTCTTCTTGGGACTCGCCGCGTTCGTATTTATGCTAGCGCTCCCGCTCGGCCCAGGTCCCGACGCGTACACGGTCGAAAACGTGCTCTTTGAGGTAGCCTCTGCACAGGGGAATGTTGGTCTCTCGTCGGGTATCACGGGCCCGGGAATGCCGACGGTTACAAAAGTGATGTTTCTCTTCAATATGTGGATTGGCCGTCTTGAGATCATTCCCGTGCTGGTACTGCTCCGCGGTGTCTTTGCGTCTCTGGAGGTGTATGAATAATGCAACTCGACGATATCCCGGTTATTGGATCGCTGCTTGCAGCCGGCGCTGATGACCACGTTTTCGATGCGCTGTTGGTGTTGGGTCCGGTGATCATTATCACAATCTCCGTTCTTGGACGAAATCTGGTCTCGATAACTCTCGCTGTGGCTTATACCGTCGGTTTCAGCGTGTATATTGGATACAAGGGGATTCGCGCCACTCCGGAGAGAAAAACTTAGCAGGTGGGAGATTTACGCTTCAGTATGTACGTAATAGTCGTCGGTGCTGGTGACATAGGGTCACAGGTCATCGACCTACTTACCAAAACCTCGAACGAGATTGTGGTCATCGAGACCAACGCCGACGTCGCTGAACAAGTCAGTCGCGACTACGATTGTCTCGTTTTGAATGACGATGCAACAAAGAAAGAGACTCTAATCGACGGAGGATCCGAGCAAGCAGACGCTATCATCTCAACGACCGATAGAGACCCGACAAATATCATGGTCATGTTGTTGGCTGACGAACTCGATATCGAATCGAAGGTCAGCGTCGTTCACGATCCTGACAACATGGAAATATTCCGTCGGATTGGGGTGAACGTTCTCGAAAACCCGCAACGCCTCATCGGCGAATATCTCGTCCGGGCCGTGCAACGTCCCTCCATCAAGGACTTTATGTCTCTGGCAGGGGACGCTGAGGTGTTCGAAATTACCGTTACTGAAACGGCCCCACTTGCGGAGAAGACATTACAGGAAGCGGACAACGAAGAGCTGCTTGGGGACGACGTTTTGGTCGTTGCAATTGAACGCGGTGACGAAGTCATCACGCCACGCGGGGACACTACAATACATGCTGGCGACCTCATTACAGCGTTCTCTAAAGACGGAATCACAAGCAGTGTCATGCACACATTCACAGGGTCTAAGTGACACCCTCCTCGGGGAAAACGGCACGTTGACTCGTCCGTAGGTGGAATATTTGCTGGTTTACGATCTGTTACCTCGTGCTGAACGCTCCGCTCCCGCGATTGCACAGATCTCATGTTGTATTTAATATATTTTTCAATTCAGAGGAGATGGTGCGAGAGCGGTACTCGCACATCGAAGCCAATCGTGGAATCATAACCTCCCGCACGACGATGTCGTCGAGATCGAAGACGCGCTCGATCATCGTCACTTCCGCAACGTCGATGTCTCCTTCCTCGCCGGAGCGAGTCAGTACCCGAAGAAGTTCCCGCTCACCGAGCGTCTCGTCCGTTTCGGAAGCGGGTGGGACGCCGAGTGCTCGCGTGAATGCGTTGGCGGCCCCATTGAACACGACAATACCCGGATAGAGGAGGTAATAGAAGATCTTCATCGGCGGGGCGAGGAACAGTGAGAGGCGCTCGGTCTGAGCGATTGCGAGTGTCTTCGGTGCGAGTTCACCGAAGACGACGTGGAGAAACGTGATGGTACTGAAGCCAATGGCGAACGCGACGAGATGGATGAGACTCACTGGGAGAGTCGGTTCCAGGACGGACTCGATGAGCGCCGCCACTGCGGGTTCGCCGACCCATCCCAATCCGAGCGAGGCGATGGTGATACCGAGTTGCGTCGTCGCGAGATAGTCGTCGAGCTTCTCCATCACTTCTTGGAGCGTCCCCGAACCGGGGCGCCCCTCTTCAGCAAGTTGTTCGACTGAGGTCCCGCGTACCCGGACGAAAGCGAACTCCGCAGCGACAAAGAAGCCGTTGAGTACCACGAGAACCAGTGCAACAACAACCTGCGCCAATGAGATCGCGACGTTTACTATTGGGGGGCTGGAAGCGATGGCTGTTCGGTTGTCGTGTGTCCATACTCGTGCGTCTTGTTCCATCTACTAAGATCATTTAAACGAGGCTCGAGGCGAGCTGCCTGTTGTGATCATCGAACCAGTCCGGTAGATCTCCTGACCGAGACTGTCCCGTTGAACATCTGCTGAATTCACCCTCTCTATTCAGCACGCCGCTTGTATCGACCTGCGGTGATTTCCAACAGAGTGGCTCTGTTGAAATCCTCAGAAATTGATAGGAACGGCGTGCAAGATACAGAGAGTCAGACTGACGACCCATTGGCTGAGTCGCGATGTTCTACCATTCTCAGTGTCGGTCCAAGTACTACTCGCGCCTCGCCTGCCAACCTTGGCTTCTCCTCGCTCCCGCGGCCTTCATCTGGCCCCACTGGAAGTTATTGGCCCCGCCCTGGAAAGCCCGCCGGCGGCAACATCGGGGAGGCTGTTTCTCTGCCTCCTCCATCCCCCACACCCACTCCTCTTCTCCCCCCGAACCTATCCGGCCCTCCCAGCCGTTGCGGTAGTCGTCGATCGCTGTCGGTGTCGTGCCGTCGGGGGCCGCGTCGTCGTCTTGGTGCTGTCGCTTCCCGTCGCCGTCGCTGTCGCCATCGCCATCGCCGTCGCCATCACCATCGCCATCGCCGTCGACGTCGTCGTTGTCGCTCTCGCTCTCCCCAGTGCCGTGTCGTCGACGTCGGCTTCTGTTCCATCGTCGCATCGCCTTGCCCAGCCCTGCACTTCCGTCTCTCCACACTGACCCCCTCGTCTCTCACCGCCGCCCCGCACACTGCAGTCTCCGCTGCCGCGCCCACACCGACCCCCGCGCTCTCGACGCTGCATCCTCTCCCCGCACTCTCGCGTCGCGATGTCGGGTCGCCGCTTCGCTTCGCCCACTGCCTGTTCGCTGTTGCCGCCGCGCGCCGCCGGCTGTCTCCCGTCGCTGTCGTGCCCCAGTCAACTGCCGGTGTCGGTCGTCGGTCGTCGGTCAGTGTTCTTCGTCGCTTGCCTGTAGTGCTCCTCGTCCTCTCGCCTTCTCGTCTCGTCCCGCTCGTCTCCCGTCTGCCGGCGTCCCTGATCTCGCCTTGGCTGGTCGACTGGCTCTTTCGGGTGCTTGTCTTGTGTTCGTCTCCTGCTCGTCGGGTCGGTGGTGCTTCGTTGCTCTGTCGGGAGTCGGCTCTGGTGCTTCTCGTGCCGGCGTGGTCTGTCCGCTGTTCGATGCCCCTCTGTGTCCGCCGTCTCGAGCCGTTCTGTTTCCGCTCTGTGTGCGCCCCGGCCAGGGTTCCAATCTCTATCATTATTCTGATAGTCCTCTCGTTGTCCGCCCCCTGATCCCCTGTCCCCGCAACGTCCGTCTCTCGGCTTCGCCCCGAATCGTCCGCCACGCGACTATCTACTGAAGTTCATGCTCCCTGAACCCTATTTGTGTAAATTCGGCTGGTTATATTAGACAGAATGAGAATCGTGTATAGAGTCTCTAAAGCAATCTGGTGGCGTGGCTGAACGTATGTGGCTGGTTTCGGGGGTGCTGAATTAATTACAACCCCCGTAAATCCCGCCGCCGTCTTGTCATTACAGGAAATGACAGATTAGAATGGTTATTAAATATAGGAGCGTCGAATCATGCCGCCGTCTTGTAATTAAGGCAGATCCGAGGCCGAAATTCTACTTCATTAAGCACACCCTGTATCCCGACGCCGTCTTGTAATTACAGCTTTCATTACACACCCCCCAAAATCCCGACGCCGTCTTGTAATTATAGGGTTCCATGTAGTGAGCGAAATGCCGATCAGCACTTCATTATATGCCCCCGAGAATCCGCCGCCGTCTTGTAATTACAGTCTTCATTACAACACCCCCAGATTCGCACGCCGTCTTGTCATTACAAGGTTTCGTGTGGTGAGCGAGTTGCTGACCAGCACTTCATTATATGCCCCCGAGAATCCGCCGCCGCCTTGTAATTACAGTCTTCATTACAACACCCCGGAATCCCGACGCCGTCTTGTAATTAATGTTGAAAACAGTCGCTTGAATCATATCGATTGTGATAGGTAGGGCGATAGTGGTGGACACACAGCACCGCTGACCACGGGGGACGGAGGCAGAGATGGTGGTGGTTGACTTCTGGAGGCGGACTAGCGGGAACTTGTGTTCGAAGTTGGGCGTGTTCGGGGACGACCGTCGTCAGAACTGTACTGGTTGTGGGATCGGGGGTTCGTTGAGTTTTCTCACGTCCGTTGTCGTTGAGGATTGACTACTGTGTTCGGTTGTCGTTCGTACGGGAGCGTTGTGGGAGGAGTATACGGCCGAAATTGGCGGTTCAAAGGAGAGCTCTGGCCCAGCGGCGTTGCCCCCACCGAAGACGACCAGCATACGTCGGTCGCGTGGCTGCGAACACTTGGCGGTGACTGCTGGAGCATGGATTCAACTCTCTCGTGTGAGGATCGCGTCGTGTCTCGCACAGCAGTCGTGTGGAGAGCGACTGGCCATACTGGAGGCGTTCGTTTGGAGTGACTGTGGGATCGATGTCTTGCGCGTCTTGTTGTCGTCTGTGTGCGCTGGAGGATTCGTAAGGGACTGGCGTCGGTGACGGCCTGCGCGTGTGGAGAATAGAGTGTGGAGTCGGCTGGTGCGCTGGCGACAAGCGGTGCTGACTGGAGGATGGTCTGCTGGTGGTTACTGCTCAGATGAGGTGGTGTCGTCGCCTTCTTCGTCGCTAGGTTTCCCGTCGGATGACTCGATGGTCACGACTTCGCCGTCTTGGTCGAGGTCGATCCGGAACCCACCGCCGACGTGGTCGCCGCCGATGTCGTCGTCCCACTCTGGCGTGTATCGAATGGTTTCCTCGGGCGCGATGTCGTTGGTCTTGAGGAAGCCTCGGGCCGAGATCGTCTGCGTGTTCCCAGAGCGGTAGGCGTACACATCGCTGCGGTCGTATTTTTGATCGAGTGGGATGATTGCGATCTCGTTGGTGCTGTCGTTGTATGCGAGGATGACCGCTTCGGTGTTTTCGAGGTACTGGTCGGCCACGGTGGAGTTCGGCGCAAGCTGGCCGTCCTCACGGATGGTGATGAATTCGCGCCCGTGGAAGACACCAAATCCTTCGTCTGAGAGGGAGTTGGAGATTTCGTCGGTGGGCAGAATGACGTTGTCATTGTTGTGGCTTAGCCCCAACTCAAAACGATTTCGTGAGGAGTGTGCTCGTTTTCATTGAGTCTCCGAGCGTTGCCAGAGTTTGTTTTAAGCTTGTTCTCAGAGCGCGATTCCAGTCTAAACACTGGGAATATCGTACTACCCCGACTGCCTGTGAGAGCGACTTGAGGGAAGACTAGTTCATCAGTGGTTCCGACCTGCCTCTGGACAGTCGTGCATCTGAATCCGTTCCGGCAAGCCGGTGCGGCCACAGACCGGACACTCGACGAGCGGCGTCGGCGGGAGGGTACGACACCGCTTCAGTGCAGCCTCCAGATGCGCGCGGACGACAGCCGACTCACACCGGGTGAGCGCTTGCGCGAGATGCATCTCGAGTTCCTCGCGGGTCGTCTGTCCCCGTGTGGGCCGGTCCTGACCCGTCATCACACCCCTCCCAACGGCTCACTGGAATCTTTCAAGACTCGATACATCGTGGTGGCGGTGCGTTGCCACTGGGTGAGATAGGACATATGTTTCAGAGGCGAGAGACAACGGGACGACCACGCCAGCGACCGATCGTGCTGGTTCGTGGCCAACACACCCGTTTGCAACCCACCTCACCCCACCCGGGAGATACAAACAGTTCGTCTCGCGGCGACCTCATCCAGCAATCTGCGACCCACGCCATCACTTCCTTGGGTTTACCATATTGCGACGTCTGTCCTCAGCATTTGCTGTGACCACTGCAGCAAACTACATAACTGTCCTCGCACCGCTGACCCAACCTCATAGTTCCCAGCATCGGATCTGTAAGTCCGTCTGGGATCACTCCCGTCGCCAGTGGGGGGCGCAATCGACAGCCTCTCGGCTGGGGTGGTAGCTACGGTGTTGCTCACTGTCCACGGGATTTCCCTGTCGACATCCGCCTCGGGGCCTCGCAGTCGGTGGCCCCGGGTGAACCATGTACTCCAGATTCCTTTGGCAGCCGACCGACGCTCGGGACGACCGCTCTCCAGCCGGCATGACCGGCCCGAACCACGGTGACGGCCTGATCGCTTGTTAGGCGACCTACATGGGCTGCAACCTTTGTTGTCCTCCTCCTGCCGCACGCGACAGGTGGCTTCTCCACACTACCAGGGCATACTTATCTAGAAATTAGCCCTAATGGTATAAGAAAGGTCGGAGTTCATCAAAAATGGGGATTATTCCGGTAAAGAGCCTATTCCGAGTAAATTGGTGTTGAAGAAGGCCGTTACGATGTGGTATCGCCTCCATCACAGTCTACATCAGTGTGATCGTTGCTGTCGTCGTCTGGGACTGTCTCGTCCTCACTATCGTCGTTGGCGGTTGGTTCCTCGGCGATATCCGCAGCCTCAAACTCGGAGGGGTCGAAGTCCTCACGTTCGTGTTTGAGGTATTTGACGCTCTCTGGAATACCTCCCTCGTCACCGAAGCGGCGTTCGGCTTCTTCACGAGTCAGGCGCGGGCCTTCATAGTACTCGTGATAGTGAGCGTTCCAGGCGTGACGGTGTTCGATGGGGAGTTGACGATGCCACTTTCGATAGGGTGGTTCGTCGACTTTGTGGATGTGGACGTGACAGCTCTGACACAGCGGAATCAGATTGTCAACGCGGTGATCAGTATCGTCGCCATTGACATGGTGCAACGACAGTTTGTCTTGGACTCTGTTCCCCGAGTCGGTCTCAAGCCATTCGTCTGGGGTTCGACTGCAGACCACGCACTCGCGGCCCCAACGGTCAAACACAGCTTCTTCGATATGTGTTGGTCGCATATTCGATGATAGTGGCTGCTCGCGTGGCTGGGCGTCCTCAAGCACAGTGAGTGCGACAAGAGAACACCACTACACAAGCCGTACTGCGACGCGAGCGATAACTGCTGATTGAATCTCGATGCCTCAACAGAGGAGTTGACTCCCGATCGCGGACCTGGTTTTAACAACTCACCTCACCACCCTCGGGAGATACAAACAACTTACGAGGACCGGGCTTCCACCGCAGGAATTAGGAGCTCACTCAGGGAGACAGGGTATTCGCCGAACAGCAAACCGTGGGACTCGAAGAAGCCCATCGGGAAATTATCAAAGCGGGGTTGGGAACGGTGGAACATCCCGCCGAGCCGTAGCGCGTGGACTTCCTGGCTATGCTGTCGCTTACACCCACCCGTGAACAGCTGGGCGACGAACCGGGGGAGGGCGCCCACACAGACTCCTAACCGGAGTCGCCAGCTACACCTCGGGAGGCACCTCTCGCGTCGGTTTATTGTCCCCGGCAGAGGTGCGAGAGCGCCCCCGTGAAGTCGAGACACTGCAAGCTTCGACGACGTCGTTGACTCCTCTACTGGTCCAGTCTAGCAGCTACGCTCCCTCGTCGGCGGACATAAGCATCTGCGTCACGTCAATAGCGAAATCAAGGGGGCGAGTCCCGCGACTGGATGGCCAACTCCCGACAGATGCTAACTGATCTTGATTAACCAACAGACCGTCCTATCCACTTCTGTCGTTGGTTAAGAATGAGTCGCGATTTCATCCGCCGTCACGGGAGTTCTTCTGTCACATCGGCGGGTCTCTCCTCAATCTGCCAGCGATACAGGCGCCCCTCCCGCTCAAATAGCTCGAAGACGCCGTCCTGCATCCAGCCGAAGGGATGCTCTTCATCCTCGTACACCCGCTTGAGTACGTGGCTCTTTGCGAAGAACTCCGTCGTGCCGACGAGGAAGTCACTCGGTTCCTTTTCGGCGACACCGACGAGATAGGTCACGATGTCGGCGATCAGGCAGAACTTCTGGATGCTGTTGTCCCACTCCCCGCGGATATCGGCCGAGAGCGGGGAGATGAATCGAATTTGATTCCGCGCGGGTTTCTCCTCTGCTGCGACGTTGTGGCGGATCGGTAGTGGGTCGAACTCCGGTGGCATCCCACAGGTACTGACTGTCGAAGGAATTAGAGCGGCATCGTGCGTTCGTTCGTCTCGAAGCGCTCCGTTTCAGCATTCCAGATAACTCTAAACTGCCGAGAATCGTCCGTAGTCCAAAGCATATACTCGCTTCGCCACGTCCCCGCATACTCCTGTCTCCGTAGCGAGTTGATCCTCGATACGTTCGTCCACACTTCCAGTAACTGTGCAATCTCTTCCTCAGTCGGCGGATAATCGGGGAGCCCTTTCGGAAAATCGGCTGGCGCCTCACGCGCACTGATTGGTGGGTCGTAACTCATGACTGCTACTAGCGATGCGGGGTCAATAATTATTGAGACACAGGAGTGACTCTAGCCGATGCAGAGGGAGACTCGGCCGTTCGATTTTGACTTTAGCGGGAAGCCGTGATAGCGACGGGGGTTCGTCGACCGCGTCTGTGTAGCCGAACGACTCGCCGAAGAGTTGGCCGCCTACGACCCGGTTGTTTTGCTCGGACGCCTGCACTCCGGGACCACGGCACAGGAGCAGGTTGTTGCGGAGGCTGGAAAGGAAGCCACCGACCTCGTGATCGCAACATCGACTGGCCGACGAATTGGGCAAGGTCCCAACAGCGCAGGAGATGAAAGATCACGGAGAGTTCTCACATCGACCCTACTTTACTCGCTGGGAGGGGTGGCAAGCTGCGATCCGAGCGGTCGGCTATGAACCGGTCGGTCGCCCAGCCGGCTCAGACCATCACAACTGGAAAGAGCAGCCAGTCCACGAGTGGCGCGAGTACGGGGACAACTGGGACGAGCAACGACAGAAAGCGCTGGAACGCGACAACTACACCTGCCAAACACCAGGCTGCGAGTGGGCCCAAGAGGCTCACCGCGAGGAGTTCAGAAGGGGGCTCCATGTCCATCACATTCGGCCACTAAGTGCGTTCGGGATGGACGAAAGTGAGGTTAACTTCGTGCTGGCCAACCGACTGGACAACCTCGTTACCGTGTGTATCGAGCATCACCATCTCTGGGAACGGGCCTCACCGCTTCGACTCGATATGCGGTGAGCTGTTCGGCAGTCCCAGCTGACTCCAGGTCGACAGAGAACTAGCTATTTATCGCCGTACCAGCCTAAGCCCCACCGTTCCTTCCTCCGCTCCCACCCTTGATACGGGAGTGAGCATCGAGGTGTGGCTGTCGGCCGACTTGCAAGACCGATTCACGGTCGACGAAGAGCAACCTCTCCAAGTATTCCGAACGTGTGTGATGAGGACAGGTTCTGCCTACCCCATGAGAATGATTTTCCCTTCGTCGATCTTATTTTTAACCGAGGAGTTAAACGCCGGATACATACCGAAGTCCTTGGCCTCACCAGCTTCCAATTTTTTGTCTTATCGTCATCTGCGATGACCTCGCCATCTGCATTGTAGAATTTCACGACGACGTGCACCCGGCGGTCAGTTCCAGCATTAGTGTTCTCAATACGTCCATGAACACGAATAGTGGGATCGTCGTCCGTTGGGAGATCGATCTTCGAGTCCACGAGGTGTACGCCTTCCCACGGTGTCGCTGCCTTGTTCGTGTCGGGTTCAAGCACTTCCCGGAGTTCAAGATCGCCCTGGGTCAGGCCATTCTCAAATTCCAACGTAGCTTCTGTCTTCCAGATTTCACCGGTATCTAGTGCAGTGATCTGCATCGGCACTGCTTGGAAAAAATTCTCTGTTGAAACACTATCCTGAAACACTTCTATCCGAGCATTGGGATATCGGAGCCGTTGACTACCCCTATTCTTGGCCTTTCCTGTTACCCGGACTGTACGCTCGTCAATCCAATCCTCATCATACTGCTCCAACGTGAACACAGGATTATTCGAAGTAACCCTATCCCACAGGTTTGCGATCCATTTTTTCAATCGCAGCCATTTCCCGGGATAAACGTGCTCAACTTCAATATCTTGGTGCCCGACATGGTAGAGAATTTTTCCTGAGCGTTCCTTATGTCCTCGACAAGCAACAGTATAGTCTAACTCGTAGGTTCGACCCCGTTCCATTTGCGTACCACCGAAGAAGATTCTGAACTGTGCACCGCGATGTAATACCGTATGGACGAATACTTCGTATATCCGGCCCGGTGCTCCGACGTACCCGGTCTGGCTCTCATTGATACTCAGCACTGAAGACGGCCGTTCATCGGATTGACGGTGAAATTCCCAGTCCTCCAGCTCAATGTTGATATAGATATCTTCAGCCTTTTCTCGCCCGTGATTCTCAAGATACATCGTCGGCGTTACCCGCATAACATCAAAGGCCTGCAGCCGTGAAACTGCCTCTGCTTCGGACTCTAATGCCAGACTCGGCCCAACGAGGAAGAATCGATACAGGACAACAAGCCCGGCAGCTGCTCCGAGCAAAGGGGCCCAGTGCCGAATCCAGTTTGAGATCCCGGAAAAGGTCTTGAGGACATCCGGTAGAGCAGAGGCCTGTGCCAGTAATTCAGACACTACCTCTGGAAGCATGTTTCACTACTCCGAAGCGATTTGCGAAGTAACTTTGGACCGCACCCCACCGTAATCACGGTGCTTCTTTTTTGTCCCCAAACAGTGAATACCGGCCAAGCTGCTAATGGTAAACATGCCTCAAAGCCTCAAAGCCGCTACCTTCGACTATACAGACGAAGGCCGGTGGAGCAGCTATTTCGATACACAGATACGGAATTTCGCTGAAGAGGCGAAGACCCTCCACGAGTTCCGGCGGGAGATAGTCCGAAAATGCGACGGCATGCCATATGACGAGCTACAGGAGCAATGGGACTACAGTCAGGTACTGCTCGGAGGTGTCGAAGAGAACGGCGAATACCGAGAGCGTAGTCTAGCGAAGCTCTACAAAGAGTTGCTCGGCCTCCAGTTCGAGAATCTAAAAGACGTGGTCGAGAAACAGCGGCAGGGTATCTCCCCGTCAACCAAGGTCGTGGTCGACGACACTCCGTTCGCAACATTCGTGGCCGAAGCACTGGACAAGGCAGAGACCGCGCTCCAGCTGGCGCATGAGAATGACGTAATCTATAAGCCAGATGTGAAAACGGAGTACGATTTCTATGACCTGTTGTCCGACCAGGAGAACTTCTCGAAGCTACTGTCGGACTTTATCTACAGGTTGCAGGGCTTCCTGCCGAACTATGATAAGAAGGGGTTGTTCATCTGGACGTTGGACAAGACCACCAACCGGTACCTGTCGATCGCTTATCCGAAGCTCAAGGACCGGAAACCGTGGGGGTGGCTAGACGAGACCTTCGGGTTGGAATCAGTGTTCGTTCCCGAGATAGATGAAACCGGTGAGAACGTTGAGGATCGAGAACAACAGTACACAGTGTATGCGTATCGGAATGGGTCGCTTGGCGACACGTTGACCGATCTCTACCAGTTAGTGTGGCAAGCCTCTGACGGTGAGGTCCGTGAATCGCTTCGGCTAGTGTTTCCGGAAGTTCCGAACTTCAAGCAGGAGTTTGTGGACGACGCCTACGATAGCCTAGATCAGATCGGATGGAAAGTTCCGGACACTCTCAACGTTGTCGGAAAAGGAGAGAGGTATTCGGGGAACCGTGGCGACACGACCAAAGCAGAATACCATATCTCCGGCATAACGCTTGATTCCTGCAACCACGCCGGATATAATACAAGTGGAAATCGGTATTCGAATTCCGAAGACTGCAATCTCTCCCTGCTACGGATTCTCGATGATCTTACGCCAGGCTTGTTCCTGCTGAATGGTCTCGAATACGAACTGGATATCAATCAGCAGTCGCTGGAGATGAAGAAACTATGAACGACGACGATCGCGAGCAGAAGGAGGCGACTGATGAACGTGAGCTGTCCGATGACCGGGAAGAGCGAGAGTTCCGGAGGGTAGATGACGATCAAAACGCAGCAGGCGACGATAAGATAATCCAACCGAACCAATCCAGTGACTTCGACACTGAAGATGTCGGTGAAATTGGCACCGGGAAGGACGAAGAGCAGCTGTACGTACCACAGATCACGTTTGGTCAATCCTCGAGGTTAGACACGGTAAGCCAAGTTGAAGACCCGCCTGCCGACCGAACCGTCAATGTGCCGCAGATTAGCCCCGGCTCTAAGGATATTTTGAACGCCGACAATATGGAGGCGAGTGTACTGATTGAGGCTGGGGCAGGGACCGTAACTATCCCGCAGTTCACGATGAATACAAGAAAGCGGTTGACTCCAGCTGGATTCGACGATGATCAGTTGGAGGGCATCGAACGGGTACAGCAAGTGCAGGTCCCACAAGTAACTGTGGATCACCGCCACCGGATACAACCGTTTGAAACCTTTCTCGAAACGGTACCTGAGGTCACTGCACAGACTTCCGATACGGAGACGCAGGTGGCAGCTGGTGCGTCAGCGGATGAGGAAGAGACCGCTGAAGCAATCGAAATTGGCGAAGGCACAGTAGAAGACCTCAACGAGTTGGAAAGAAGAGATGAATGGATCACTGGTGAGTGGCCCGATCCCTTGGAACTCATATTTGGATCCGGAGGGGCCAGCGTCAAATCAGATAATCCCATAGTCGTGCTGGTCGATGATGATGAGCTTGTAGGAGTCGTCGAAACTGTGGTGAAACGGCTGTATCGAGAAAAAGAGGGTGGAGAACCAGACTTGACGCGGTTCAATACTGCGAATCAGCTCGCGGACGAAGAACGGTGGTTGTCGGCCGACAGCCGGATATTTACGGCAGAATTGTCCGATGAAGAGTGGAAAAAGATCGAAAATAAGCACCAAGACGAGTGGCGGAGCATCTGGCAGAATCGGTTTGACCAGTTATTCAGCGGGCAACAGTTTGGAGCTATTGTTTTCAACCGCGGCCAGATTCCCGGTCCTGAGGTCACCTCGCTGCCCCACCACCCACCGACACTGGTTGAACTTGAGAGCAGGGTTCCGTGGAAAGACGTAGCCAAGGTATTCTGGAGTTCGAACCCTGTGGATGCACAGCGAGCGCTGACTTTCAGCCAATTGTTGGATCGGGACGCAAATGGTGTGGCACAAGACCGATGGATACAGATCTTGCGAGCTGCGGATGGGAAGTTCGACCTCGCGACCGAAGATGATGAAGCGGCATCCGACGAGCACTACGCGTTGAAGGTTTTCGTCGTGAAGTGGTTGGCAGAGCAGTTGTGGGAAGCTGATGACGAGTTTCTGGCGTACGACGACGTAACGGAGATTGAAGACTACCGAGAGATTGAAGAGACGATTCTGACGGAACAGCCACTGCGGGTAAGGGATAACGATCCGATACGACCTGACGTACGATATGGATCACAAGTGTTCGAGGTCGAGATGTTCTTTGAGGAAGCTGACAAAAGTGGGATCATAGCGAAACTGCAGCAAACCGTCCGGAAATACGAAGATGTTGAATATCAGATTGATACAATAAGTATCGTAGTGGATAATCTAACCTGCCTCCTGCACATAAAGGACCTTGCCCGATTCAAGCGGAACCACCAGGCATGGGAAGAGGATCATACGGATATTAACATCTACACGGTGGATCTAGGCCAAGAGGGATTGATTCCGGTGAGAGAGATTGTGAGTAGGATGGCCAGCTTATTTCCTGAGTAAACTCTCCGGCACCTCATTCCACAGGCGTAGCTGAGTATCGCGTAGTTTCTATTGTCCCCTCAATGGTTGAGGGACTCGCTGTACTGGAGAGTTCCCGAAACACGGTGAGAACGATGGCAACTAGAGACATCTACGAGAGCGGATTCGACGAGGACGTCCGAACAGAATCGAGTGCGAACCAGTGTCCCGAGTGCGACGGGCGGGTCACCACGAACGTGGTCGAAACGGTCTGCGAGGACTGTGGCTTAGTCATCAACGAACAGCGTATCGATCACGGGCCGGAGTGGCGAGCGTACGACGACGAGGAGTGTGAACGAACGGGCGCCCCATTCACGGCGGCTCGCCATGATCGCGGCCTGTCGACGGAAATCGGTCGTGGCACCGACGCGAAGGGGAACGAGATCTCCGGGAAGAAGCGACGGCGACTCGCACGGATGCGCCGTGAGCAGACCCGGGGTCGCTGGCGGTCGAAAGCAGAACGGAATCTCGCACACGGGTTGGGCGAGGTGCGCCGGTTGGCGAGTGCCCTCGTCCTCTCCGATTCGGTCCGTGACCAGGCGTGTCAGCTCTTCCGGAGCGCCCAGAACGAGGATCTGTTTCGCGGCAGATCCATCGAGGGCATCGCCGCGGCCAGCGTCTATGGGGCCTGTCGGTGTAACGGCCTCTCACGGTTAGTGGACGACGTCAGCGAGATGGCCCGCGTCGCGGAGTCACGGGTCACGAACGCGTACAAGACGCTGAACGAAGAGTTCGGGCTCCCTGCCGAGCCCGTCTCCCCCAGCATGTTCATGCCGCCCCTCGCCTCGGACCTAGGGTGTCCGGACGAGATCCGACAGCGGGCCCGAACCCTCGCAGAGCTGGCCGAAGAACGCGGCGTGACGACGGGCGTCCATCCCGCCGGATTCGCAGCGGCCTGCCTCTACAAAGCGGGAGAAGAACAGGGAAAGTGGGTGACGCAAAGTACCGTCGCGGAGACCGGGAACGTCACGCCAACCACGGTTCGGACGCATCACGAAACGCTCGAAGAACTCGCTGTCTAGACTGGCCAAGTCGGAAGCGAGGGGATCCCATTTTCCCAGTGAATCGCCTCTACCGCCGCCGGGAACTGCTGCTGTCGCTCATCGAGGACAGCGAGTGGGTGCGCATCGAGAAACGTCGCGCTATGCCGATTGATCGGCGTGTCTTCGTAATTAAGCTGGATGTGGCAGGGTCCGAGGTCCGGGTGGTCGGCATCTTGGTGGAAGCCGAGCATCAGATTTCGGTCCGGTTCGACCCAGTTGATACGGTAGTATTCGTGGTCGACGCCGTCGGGGTACCAGAAACGAATCTCCAGCCGTACGGTCTCCGCATCGTAGGAGTCACTCAGGAACGTCGTCGGATCGACATCCGCGATGACGTACCGGGGTCGGCGTCCAGACGGGCGATAGCGGACTTCTTCACACCCTGGTTGGTTCGTCAATCGGTCGTGAACGTCGCGGAGGAGGGTCCGCTGTGTATAGCGGTCGCGACCGGCAAGAAAGGTCATTCTGTGAGAGAGGAGGATTAGCTCGTGGCGCGGTCAGCCACGTCAGTCATCTGCTCGCGGGCGGCTTCGACGTCGGAGTAGAGTTCCAGTGCGTGCTTGATGAGGCGGCGATCCTCCTCGTTCTCGCGCCAGAACGTAAT
>Ga0207754_100155_pt1 | contig 41976 bp, 41 predicted proteins | sample A23E1SouthBayCA_FD_187728 | JGI IMG/M metagenome (GOLD analysis project Ga0207754, IMG submission 187728) | Aerobic enrichment media microbial communities from Eden Landing Ponds, California, USA - A23 E1 (SPAdes) | ecosystem: Environmental > Aquatic > Marine > Unclassified | place: Emeryville...
GCTCCGCCAGCAACTCGACGAGCACGACCAGGAAGACATCGTTCAGCTCGAAGATCTCGACGGCGAAGACGACGACGACGCGTCCTACCGCATCGGTAGCTTCGACGACCTAGACTAACTCGTCTCTGCTCTCGCGCGCCTGCTTCGCTACGTCCGGTTTTGCGTCTACGTCTGCCAGCGCCTCGACCGCTTCGAGCGTCCTGACCGAGTCGTCCAGGAAAGAGAGCACGTCGCCGGGGTAGGCGTACAGCATGTAGTCGTCGCCCATCACGTCGACGATGGCGTCGGGGCCGAGTCCCTGTGCCCGCAGCTCCAGGAGGTACCGGACGAACTTCTCCTCGGGACAGCCACAGTGGGGATTCGCCTGACAGTCACAGTCGAGGAAGTCCTCGGCGAAGTCGAGGACCCGATCCTGGCTTGCCTCGTTGAGCTTCGCGAGTCCCTCGCCCTGGAAGAGGATGTCCAGCGTCGCTCCCTTGAACGCGCCCTTCGGGAACGAGGTCTCCAGCTGTGAGGCGAGCTGGCGGTGGTTCTTGACGTAGATCTTGTCGGTGATGGCCACGCTTAGAGACCGTTGGGGTGTGGCGTGTAAAAGCGTCTCGAAGGCCGTACGGAGTCGTAACGTATATGCACGAGTCCCGGTTATCGACGTATGCAAGCGTGTCCGGGTTGGGGTAGTGGTATCCTCCAGCCTTGTGGTGGCTGGGACGTGGGTTCAATTCCCGCACCCGGACTGGTTAATTTTTTGACAAAATACCCGACGGCAGAGTAGCGACCATCTTTATCACCCGGTGACAGATGATTTAAAAACGATGGCGCAGCAACCGGGGTATGGCCACCTACGAGTGTCCGACGTGTGGTGCGGAGTTCGATAGCAGGCGGGGCCTCGGTGTTCATCACAGCAGAGTACATGACGAACGGCTTCCCAATAGGGAGTGTGATCACTGTGGGGAGGAGTTCTACTGTGAGTACGAACGCAAGTACTGCGGAGACCATTGTCGGGAGAAGGCCGTCTCGTTTGCTGGGGAGAACAACCCGAACTACACGGGTGGAAAGAGCAAGTCGACGTGCGAAATCTGTGACGAGACGTTCGAGTATTACGAATCCGAAAAACCCGGCCTCTACTGTCCCGACTGCGTCGAAAACGAGCAGTGGCGCGACCCGCCCGTGATCACTGGCTCCGACCATCCCCGCTGGAACGGCGGGACAGTCACCGTCACCTGCGACGAGTGTGGCGTGACCGTGGAACGGTACCCGAATCAGATCACCGGCGAGGTCACCTTCTGTAGTCCCGACTGCCAGTACGCGTGGCTCTCAGATGCGTTCACTGGCGACGGCCACCCGAACTGGGCGGGTGGCGGCGTCGGTCCATACGGTAAGGGATGGAACGCGGTACGGGAGGCGGCTCTGGAGCGGGACGGCTACGAGTGCGTGCTGTGTGGGATGACGGCCGACGAACTCGGTCGGAACCCCGATGTCCACCACATCGTCCCGGTGCGGGCGTTCGTCGCGACGCCGGTCCTGACCGAGCGGGATGCACACACCCTCGACAACGTCGTCTCACTCTGTCCGTCGTGTCACCGGCGGGCAGAGTTCGGCCACGTTTCGCGCGAAGCACTCCGGTGGCGGGCGGGGCTCGCTGGGCCGGCCAACGGCCGTCAGGCCTGTGGCTCGAAGACGGTCGCTTCGCCTTCGTCGTCGGCCTTGTAGTCGGGGTTCTCTTTGATGATCGTCAGTGCCGTCATGATGTCGCTGCGGGTGAGCAGCCCGCGGAACTCGTCGGCTTCGTCGAGGACGATCAGGCGGCCGACGTTGTTCCCCTCCAGCTCCGAGAGCGCGGTCATCACGTCTTCCTCGGGCGAGAGGACGATGAGCTCCGTCGTCATGATGTCGCTGACGGTGTAGGCGTCCCGTTCGACCTCTCGCACGGCGCGGGCGTCTTCCAGCGTGACGAGGCCGACGATCTCACCGTTGCGCTCGACGGGGTAGCCGGTGTGGCGTTCCTCGAACATCGTCCGGATGAGTTCGCGGACTTTCGTGTCGGGGTCGACGGTGGTCACGCGGTCGGCGGGCGTCATCACGTCGGCGACGGTGACGCCTTCGAAGGCCGCTCGCATGACCGTCTGGCGGGACTCGCCGGCCGCGCCGATGTAGATGAAGAAGGCCAGCCCGATCAGGAGCGGATTGAACGGCGGGAACAGTCCGAACAGCGCCAGCAGGATCGCGAAGCCCTTCCCGACCTCGGCCGCGATCTCCGTGGCGCGAGCGTAGGGGTTCGTCCTGGCCAGCAGCGCCCGGAGGATGCGGCCGCCGTCCATCGGGAACCCCGGTAGCATGTTGAAGACGGCCAGCGCGACGTTCATCAGTGCGAGGTAGCCAAGGACGAAGCGGACGGCAGCGAACGCCGTCGTCCCGCTGGGGACCAGCACGAACCCGACCAGCGAGACGATCCCGACGAGGACGCTGACGACGGGGCCGGCCAGCGCGATGAGAAACTCCTGCCGCCAGTCTTCGGGCATCTCGTCTAACTGTGCGATGCCGCCGAACAGCCACAGCGTGATCGACTCGATCGGGTAGCCGTAGCGGATCGCCACGAGTGAGTGGCCCAGCTCGTGGAGGACGACGCCGGTAAACAGGCCGATCGCGGCAGCGATGCCCAGCAGCCACGGCAGGAGATCGGTGGTGAGGACTGCCGGGTCGAGATTCCCACCGAACTGATTGAGCAACTCGACGGTCGGCTCGACCTGCGAGCCGATGATCCACGCGAACAGTGGCAACACCAGCAGGAAGGTCAGGTCCAACTGGATCGGAATGCCGAAGGCACTGCCGATACGGAATCGTCGCATGGTCGTCGCTTGTCGTGGGAGGGGCTTAAGCCCCCTGCGTGACCGGCCTCAGACGCCGAGCCACTCGTCGTTGCGAACGCTGTACCCGTTCGAACGACAGAACGTCGCGGCTTCCCGGCGCACCGCTCGCGATCCCGGCAGCGTGCCCGTCTCGTCGATCCGTTCGACGATCCAGTCGGCGACGTACTGGATCCCCTCGTCGTCGTCGTCGGCGTCGATCGCTTTGAGTGCCCGGAACGTCTTCTCGTAGGCCTCTCGCTGTGAGGTGCCAAGCGAGGTCTGCTGGATCGACTGACAGTGTTCGACGATGCGCTTCATCGCCGCGGCGATGGTCGGACGCTGGACGCGGGTCCGGACGGTCGCCGGTTCGTCGAAGGTCTCCTGATCTGTATCTGGGAGGAGATCCGCGACCGTGTGGACGCCCGCGTCCGACTCGACGGTCCGATCTCCGAGGGTTTCGACGACTTCCCGCGCTGTCACGGGGAACGACAAGGTGTCCAGTTCCGTCTCCAGTTCGCCCAGTGCCCGCTCGTCGACGGGCGGCTCCGTCTCGTCGTTGCGTTCGAGCGCGGTGAGGATGTCCCGCTCGCGCTGGCGTCGGTCGGCGTTGTCTGCCTGTTCGTCTCGTCCGCTCTTGTTGTCTGCCATTGTGAATTATTATATCTCTGACCTGATAACTCTGTGGTCCGAAGCTGCGACACCCTCTCGTCGTCCAGGGTCGACTGGCGACAGCCGCGTCCGGCGAGGTTCCGAACCGCTCAAATAGCTCCGTCGCGTTCGTCCAGGCGTGTCTCAGCAGGTCGCACGCGTCGATACGCTGTTCCTCCACGAGCACGGCGACGACTACCGGGTCGTCGTTCGGCGGGACGGTGATCGAGTGTTTCACGGCGTGCTCGAACTCAAACAGACCGACGCCGGGCCACGACCTCGCCGGCTCCGGATCAAGCGGGGGGCCAGTGAGGATCTGCGCAGTCCCGACCAGTTCGTCGAACTCGCCCGTCGGGCCTCGCGGATCCGTATCTCCGAGCAGACCTCCGGGCGAGGGCGCGAGGAGCTACAGGCGATGCTCGACGGCTACCAGCTCTCGGCGAAGGTCGTGCGCACCTGCCGGTACTGTGCCTCCAGTGGCCGGTACTCGCCGATCACGAGCGAGACGGCGATCAAGGCCGACGACGAACACATCTGTCCGGACTGCGCTCGCGAGGAACTGGACCGCGAACTCGCACTCAACGGCGGGATCACCGGCGACGCCCAGGCTCGCCTCGAAGAGCTCCTGCTCGACGTTCAGGACCTCGATCGCATCGAGAACCTGCTCGCTGGCGAACTCGATCCCGACCTGACGAAGTTCGACGAGATATCGGCGACCGTCGACGACATCGACCTCGTGCCGGTGGACTCGCTGGATCTCCACCCCGGCATCCAGCAACACCTCGAAGGCCGCTTCGACACGCTCTTGCCGGTCCAGAGTCTCGCCGTCGAGAACGGCGCGACCGACGGCAGAGACCAGCTGGTCGTCTCTGCGACCGCGACCGGGAAGACGCTGATCGGCGAGATGGCCGGCCTCGACCGCGTGCTGAACAACAAGGGGAAGATGCTCTTTCTCGTCCCGCTGGTGGCGCTGGCAAACCAGAAGTACGAGTCGTTCACGGAGCGCTACGGCGACATGGTCGACGTGTCGCTGCGCGTCGGATCGAGCCGGATCGACGGCGACGGCAACCGCTTCGACCCGAACGCCGACGTGATCGTCGGCACCTACGAGGGCATCGACCACGCGCTGCGGACCGGCAAGGACCTGGGCGACATCGGCACCGTCGTCATCGACGAGGTCCACACGCTGGGCGAGGGCGAGCGTGGCCATCGCCTCGACGGCCTCATCTCGCGGCTGAAGTACTACTGCGAGCAGGGCGAGACTGCGGAACAGTCTCGGAAAGGGCGAACGGGCGGAGCCCGTGAGCAGAGCGTCGGGCCGGACGGCACCCAGTGGATCTACCTCTCGGCGACGGTCGGCAACGCCAGCGACCTCGCCAAGAAGCTCCGGGCGAACTTGGTCGAGTTCGAGGAGCGTCCGGTCCCCATCGAACGGCACGTCACCTTCGCCGACGGGCAGGAGAAGACCCGCATCGAGAACAAACTCGTCAGGCGGGCCTTCGACACGAAGTCGAGCAAGGGCTACCGGGGACAGACCATCATCTTCACCAACTCCCGGCGGCGCTGTCACGAGATCTCCCGGAAACTGGAGTACGACTCGGCACCGTATCACGCCGGTCTGGACAACAAACGCCGCCAGCGCGTCGAGCGGCAGTTCGCCGACCAGGACCTCGCGGCAGTCGTCACGACCGCCGCGCTGGCCGCCGGGGTCGACTTCCCGGCCTCGCAGGTCGTCTTCGACTCGCTGGCGATGGGCATCGAGTGGCTGTCGGTCCAGGAGTTCAGCCAGATGCTCGGCCGCGCCGGCCGGCCCGACTACCACGACAAGGGGACCGTCTACCTGCTGGTCGAACCCGACTGCTCCTATCACAACAGTATGGAGATGTCGGAAGACGAGGTCGCGTTCAAACTGCTCAAAGGCGACATGGAGCCGGTCATCACCGAGTACGACGAGGCCGCGGCCGTCGAGGAGACGCTGGCCAACGTCACCGTCGCCGGCGACCAGGCAAAGCGGCTCAACGACCGCATGATCGGCGAGGTCCCGACCAAGCACGCGCTGGGCAAACTCCTCCAGTACGAGTTCATCGACGGGTTGGAGCCGACGCCGCTGGGCCGGGCCGTGACGCGGTTCTTCCTCGCACCCGATCAGGCGTTCGCGATTCTCGACGGGATCCGAAAGGACCTGCACCCCTACGAGATCGTCGCCGAGATGGAACTGCGAGAGCGCGACTGAAGGTGCAGTCTCGGACTGTGTGAGCGGGGAGCCGCGAGAGCGCGACCCCTGAGCTGCGGGAATCCCGGGAGTGACACTTCGCCGACCGCGTGACGGTTCGCGAGGGTGACGTTTTTTATCCCCGCCGGCCCCCTCCTCTGCTGTGACACTGCCCCCGATCACGCCGGCAATGGCGTTCGTCTTCGCCGTCGTCGCCGGTGCGCTCGTCCTCTTCGCGACCGAGCGCGTGCCCGTCGACGTGACCGCCATCGGCGTGATGGTGGCGCTACTGGTCGTCGAACCGCTGACCGCGCTGCTGGCCGACGCCGGACTGCTGGCCGAGCGACTCTACGTCCTCCACGAGCCCGGCGACGCCGTCGATCCGGTGGCCGTGGGGCTCTCGGGCTTTGCCTCCCCGGCGACGATCACCGTCCTCGCGATGTTCGTCCTCTCGGCGGGCGTCCAGCGGACCGGCGTGATCCAGATTCTGGGAGCCAAGGTCGCCGCGCTGACCGGCGACAGCGAGACCAGACAGCTCGGGGCGACCGTCGGCATCGTCGGGCCGATCTCCGGGTTCATCAACAACACGGCGGCCGTCGCCATCCTGCTGCCCATGGTGACCGACCTCGCACACAAGGGTCGGACCTCGCCCTCGAAGCTGTTGCTGCCGCTCTCTTTCGCCTCGATGTTCGGGGGGATGCTCACGCTGATCGGCACCTCGACGAACATCCTCGCCAGTGATCTCGCCGGCCGACTGGCGATCGAGGATCCGGCGCGCTACGGCGACCTCCACGTGTTCTCCATGTTCGAGTTCACACAGCTCGGGGTCATCCTGCTCGTCGTCGGCTCGCTGTACCTCATGACGGTCGGCCGCTGGCTCACTCCCGAACGGATCGAACCGCGTGGCGATCTGACCCAGGAGTTCGAGATGGCCGACTACCTCACCGAAGTCGTCGTCCGCGAGGACTCGCCGATCGTCGGCCAGACCGTCCACGACGCGCTGGAAGCGACCGAACTCGATATCGACATCGTCCAGCTGATCCGGGACCGCCGGACCTTCCTCGAACCGCTCGGTGCGAAGTCGATCCGGGCCGGTGACGTGTTCGCGATCCGGACCGACCGGGACACGCTCGTCGAACTGCTCGACGCCGAGGGCCTGGACGTGGTGCCCGACGTGGTCGTCGACGAGGCCGAACTCGAAGAGGCCGAAGAGCGACAGAACCTCGTCGAGGTCGTGATCGCACCGGGCTCGGAACTGGTCGGCGCGTCGCTCCGGTCGACGAACTTCCGCCAGCGCTACGACGCCAGCGTCCTCGCGCTCCGGCGCGGCGGCGAACTGATCCGCCAGCGGATGGACCGGACGACGCTTCGCGTCGGCGACACGCTCCTGGTCCAGGGAGCCGGCGACAGCATCGACCGCCTGAACAACAACCCGAACTTCATCGTCGCTCGCGAGGTCGAACGCCCCGACTTCCGGAAGTCGAAAGTCCCCGTCGCCGTCGGCATCGTCGCCGCCGTCGTCGCCGTCGCGGCACTCACGCCGGTCCCGATCGTCGTCTCGGCGCTGGCCGGCGCGCTCGGGATGGTCCTCTCTGGCTGTCTGCGCTCCTCGGAGATCTACGACGCCGTCCAGTGGGACGTGATCTTCCTGCTCGCGGGCGTCATCCCGCTGGGGCTCGCCCTGGAGGCGACCGGCGGCGCGGCGCTGCTGGCCGACCTCCTCGTGCTCGCCGCGCCGTCGTTCCCACCGCTCGTGGTGCTCGGACTGATGTACGTCGTCACCGCGGTCCTGACGAACATCATCTCGAACAACGCCAGCGTCGTCCTCATGATCCCCGTCGCCGCCGAGGCCGCCGTCCAGCTCGGGGCCAACGCCTTCGCGTTCGTGCTGGCCGTGACCTTCGCCGCCTCGACGGCCTTCATGACGCCCGTTGGCTACCAGACCAACCTCTTCGTCTACGGCCCCGGCGGCTATCGCTTTACCGACTATCTGCGGGTCGGCGCGCCGCTCCAGGCGATCTTTGCCGTCGTCACGACGCTGGGCATCGCCTATTTCTGGGGCCTGACCCCGTGACAGGGTGTGTCGATGTGCCACCGCAACGAAACCCTTTACTCAGCGACGGCCGCATCTGTTGGTACGGGATCGTGGGTTAGCCTGGTATACTTCGGGCCTTGGGTGCCCGTGACCCCGGTTCAAATCCGGGCGATCCCATCCACCTTTTTCGTCGCCGCCCTTCCTCGCGAGCCTGCGGTGAGGGCCCCTCGAAAAACGTGGGCGAAACAGACTCTCCGCATGCGTGGACAAAGCGTTTGTAACCGGGTACGCAAGTGTGGCAGGGATGGTCAACACGACGAAGTTGCTCTTGGGTCTCACCTTCGCACTGGTGCTCTTGATCGTCGACGTGCTCGCCTCTTATTTCACTGGCACCCTGGGCGACGGCGTTGCAACGTTTCTCATCCAGGCGCTCGGGACTGTTGCCACCCTCCTTTTCGTCGGAGCGACCTTTCTCACGGTCCGTCAAAACCGAACGACGATCCGGGAGCTCAGAAAGGATCGAGAAAAACAGGTCGTCATCGACGAACTCCAGTACGTCATCCAGCCCGCAATCGATCGCCTCACCGGGAATATCGAGAAACTCGAATCGGGGTTCGTCGGTTGGAAACCGGGCGACCAAGCATTTCCAGACCACGAGCAGTGGGAGCCCGACGGTGGGCTTTCGATTCAGAAGCCCCTCTCGAAGACGCAAACAGACGAGGCAGCACTGTTGCGTTCGAAAGAGCGCCATCCGGAGTTACACTCGGAACTGGCGTCGTACGACACTACCGTCGAAGACCTGACTGCAGCGGCACACGACGTGGTGCGGACAGCTGGTCCCGAACTGACGAAAAAAGTCGAGCGTGACGTGCCTCGGTTCGACTTCTCTCGGGGGAGTATGTCTGTCGACCCGCCGCGGCTTTTGTCGTATCTCTTAGACGGCGAGGGGCGGGAGTACCGCGACCTCCACACTGGCTGGTCGCAATTACTCGAACACCACGGAGACGAATTCCGGGCGCTCCTCGACGAGGTCGCTCTCGAAGAGCGCCAGCACCTCCGCGACGAGAAGAGTCGAACGCTCGCCGAGTCACGACGGCTGAGGGCCGATCTCATCGAGAGACGGAACACGCTTCAAGAGGAGTACGGGATCTCGGTCAACGAATTCACGCAGGAGAACCTCGTCGAGAGCGCCAAGTAATACTGCCGGCTGTAACTGTTTCAAGATATTCGCGACTCCGTGGTCGCGAAATTCTTCACAGACTTACAGCCGGCAGTATAACGACCACTGCAGCCCTCGACATCCTCCGAACTGCTAACGGCGGCGCTTCCCGGTTCGGTCCGACCACTGCCACCCCGGTTTGCGAACCTTCTTGAGCGAGGACGCACTATCTCGGTTCCAATGGCTACCGGCGTCGACAACACCGAACTCACCGACGCGTTCGAGGAGTTCTACCGGGACTACTACCGCAACGAGATCGGTGAACTCGCCCAGAAGTACCCCAACGACCAGAAGTCGCTGTGGGTCGACTGGGACGACCTCTATCGCTTCGACCCCGACCTCGCCGACGACGTGCGCAACCGCCCCGAGCAGATGCAGGACTACGCCGAGGAGGCGTTGCGACTCTACGACCTCCCGGTCGACGTGAAGCTCGGCCAGGCCCACGTCCGCTTTCACAACCTCCCCGAGGCCGAGGACATCCGGGAGATCCGCCACGAACACCACGGGATGCTCATCGCCGTCCAGGGGATCGTCCGCAAGGCGACCGACGTGCGGCCCAAAGTGACCAACGCCGCCTTCGAGTGCCAGCGCTGTGGCACTCTCACCCGGATTCCGCAAGTTGCCGGCGACTTCCAGGAACCCCACGAGTGCCAGGGCTGTGAGCGCCAGGGGCCGTTCCGCCTGAACATGGACCAGTCGGAGTTCGTCGACGCCCAGAAGATCCGCGTCCAAGAGTCCCCGGAAGGACTGCGCGGCGGCGAGACCCCGCAGGCCATCGACGTGAACATCGAAGACGACATCACCGGCGAGGTGACTGCCGGCGACCACGTCCGCGTGACCGGCGTCCTCAAGCTCGACCAGCAGGGCGACGACCGCAATCAGTCCCCGATGTTCGACCTCTACATGGACGGGATCGACGTCTCGATCGAGGACGAACAGTTTGAGGACATGAACATCACCGAAGAGGACAAAAAGGAGATCATCGAGCTGTCCAACGAAGACGACCTCTACGACAAGATGGTCGGCGCGATCGCGCCGTCGATCTACGGCTACGAGCGCGAGAAACTCGCGATGATGCTCCAACTGTTCTCCGGAGTCACCAAACACCTCCCAGACGGCTCCCGAATCCGTGGCGACCTCCACATGCTACTGATAGGTGATCCGGGAACGGGGAAGTCCCAGATGCTCTCCTACATCCAAAATATCGCCCCTCGTTCGGTCTACACCTCCGGGAAAGGGTCCAGCAGCGCCGGGCTCTGTGTCACTGGTGACACGATGATCCACACCGACGAGGGATTCCGACCGATTCGTGATCTCGTGTCGTCGGAACTCCCAGAGCCAGTGTCCGAGGAAACGTCGGTGCGAAAGCAGATCGATCTCCAGACGTTCGACCGCGATGCAGGGGAGATGCAAGATGGGACCGCCTCGCGTGCGTGGCGGATGCCAGAGAAGACGTGTCGACGGATCGAAACGAGCCACGGCAAGGAACTCGAAGCGTCCGTGAACACTCCGGTGCTGACGTGTGGCACCGACGGGATCGAGTGGACCGAGATCTCCGAGGTCGAACAGGGCGATCACGTCGCAGTCCCGCGATACGATGCTATCGACCGGTCGGAGGTGCCAGTGAGAGAGTTCCTCGAACTGACGACCGAGAAGGTCCTGCTCACGGACGACTCGATCGAGTTCCTCCGCGAGTCGTTACAGGCAGAGTTCGGGACGCTCAGAGATGCAGCCGCCGCGCTGGATCTCTCGGAGGACTTCATATATCTGCATCTCAAGAACCGCCACGTCCCGCTGGAGAAACTCGACCGGATGCTCGATGCGATCGGGGCGACACGTGAAGACGTAGATTTCGATCGCCTCATGATCAGGCACGGAGACTCGATTACGCTCCCGGAGACGTTCGACGAGGACCTGATGTACCTGCTGGGGCTCGTGTTCGGAGACGGCGACATCTCGCTGGATCGTCGCGGCGGAAACAGAGGGATGGTCCGCATCTCGAACAGCGACGAGGCGTTACTGGAACGGGCTATCGAGATTTTCGATGCGAAGTTCGATAAGCGGCCAGAGATCGAATATCAAGACGAGAGGGTCCCCTGCATTCGAGTCAACAGCGCGACGATCGCTCGGATATTCGCCAACGCCGGAATGCAGACGCCGAAACAGGATCTCGCACTGGCCGACTCCCTGACGGTCAGTGAACACGCAGACGCCTTCATCCGTGGCCTCATGGATGCCGACGGATCCGTCTCGAACCGAGACGACGGCGGTTCGAGCGTTCTTCTGTCGACGATCAGCGACGAACTCGCTCGACAACTCCAGCTCATGCTCGAAACCTACGGTGTGCGGGCGAGGACGCGCAAACGCGACCGTCGCGGGAGCTACGAACGTGGGGACGGGTACGTCATCGAGTCCAAACACGTCCAGCAGTTCGTCGAGATCTACGGTGCAGACATCGATCGATACGCCGAGGCGATCGGCTTCGACAGTGTCGAGAAACAGCGATCGCTCGCCGAGATAACCGCTGTCGAGCGACGCCAGCGTGAGACGCTCCCGATTGGTTCAACCCTCGCTACAGTCGAGGGGGCTGCCGGCCAGTACTATCAGAACATCAACCGGAGTGAAGATCCCGGCCGTTCGCGGGCCAGATCGATGCTCGAAGATGTCGATCTGGGACCGACAGAGCCCCTCGTGAAGGAGGCGGTCGACGCCGATCTGCGATGGGACGAGGTCGTCGCCGCCGTGGACACCGGCGAGAAAGAAGTGTTCGACCTCACCGTTCCGGAAACGCACAACTTCGTCGGCAACGGCATCGTCACACACAACACCGCAGCGGCGGTTCGGGACGACTTCGGCGACGGCCAGCAGTGGACCCTGGAGGCGGGTGCGCTCGTGCTCGCAGACCTCGGGATCGCCGCTGTCGACGAGCTGGACAAAATGCGGTGTGTCACGGGTGATACGCTGGTCCACCTCGGAGATCGTGTGGCGAGAATCCGTGACTTCGCACACGAGGCCGCGGACGACGGCGAAATAGAGCAGTTACCGAACGGGAGAACGATCCGGAACGTCGATGCGACGGCGTGGACGATGACGGATGCCGGTCACATCGAGAAACGGCCGATTACGGCTGTTCACGAATACGACGCACCTGACGATCTCGTCGAGGTGACTCTGGAGACCGGTGAATCGGTGACTGCAACGGCAGATCATCCGTTCTTCGTGATGGAGGACGGGCAACGGGTACAAAAAGGTGCGGCTGACCTCGATGCGAGAGATACCGTCTTCGCACCGTCTGGAACGTTTTACCGAGCAGCCGACGGTGGGTCTGCTACGTTCTCGGACGCCAGTAACGAGTGTCGAGATGTTGTCCGAAAGCGTGTCGAGACAGTTGAGGTCGTCTCATCTGGCTCCTCGGGTAAAATATACGACCTGACTGTCGAGGGAACTCACAACTTCGTCGCGAACGGTATGATCATCCACAATTCAGAAGACCGTAGCGCGATGCACCAGGCCCTGGAACAACAGGAGATCAGCATCAACAAGGCGGGCATCAACGCGACGCTGAAGTCCCGGTGTTCGCTGCTCGGAGCTGCGAACCCCAAGTACGGCCGGTTCGACCAGTTCGAGCCCATCGGCGAGCAGATCGACCTCGAACCCGCGCTGATCTCTCGGTTCGACCTTATCTTCACGGTCACCGACGAGCCCGACGAGGAGGAAGACCGGAATCTGGCGAGTCACATCATTCAGACGAACTACGCGGGGGAACTCCACACCCACCGCACGGAGAACCCCACGTCGGACTACAGCCAGGACCAGGTCGACGCCGTCACCGAGGAGGTCGCACCGACGATCGAACCGGACCTGTTGCGCAAGTACATCGCTCACGCGAAGACGAGTTGCTTCCCGACGATGACCGAGGAGGCGAAGACCGAGATCGAGGACTTCTACGTCGATCTGCGGGTCCAGGGGACCGACGAGGACGCCGCGGTGCCGGTGACGGCCCGAAAGCTGGAGGCGCTGGTCCGCCTCTCGGAGGCGTCGGCGCGGATCCGACTCTCGGACACGGTCGAGAAAGAAGACGCCGAGCGGGCGACGACGATCGCTCGCTACTGCATGGAGCAGATCGGCGTCGATCCCGAGACGGGCGAGTTCGACGCCGACGTTGTCGAGACCGGCACCTCGAAGAGCCAGCGCGATCGGATCCAGAACCTCAAGGGGATCATCTCGGACATCGAGGAGGAGTACGACGAGGGCGCGCCGGTCGACGTGGTCGTCGAGCGGGCGGAGGAGGTCGGGATCGACGAGTCCAAGGCCGAACACGAGATCGAGAAGCTCAAGCAGAAAGGCGAGGTGTACGAACCACGTACCGATCACCTGAGGACGACGTAGATGGACCGCATCTCAGCACTCAGGAACGTCGAGGACGCACTGGCTCGCTTCGAGCAGGGCGAGTGTTCACTGACCGACCTCGAAGCGGAAGTCCGGGGCGTCTTGCGAACCTACGCGACCGACTTCGACGGGGAGTTGCAGGCCTACCGCGCGGACGGCGGCGACGCCGACGGCGTCGTCGTCCTGGCGAGTTCGCGCCCGGACGCTCGCGACCGAGTCCAGTCGCTCGTCGAGTCGCCGGGCCGCTTCGAGGTGACGCCGGTCGATCCCTGATCTGGCAGTAGAAAGGGATTTGCGGGTGTAGTCCCTGTGGTTCCGGTAATGCAGTCCGTGATAGACCGGCTGGACGGTGTCACGACGCTCCTGCTCTGTGGGTCGTGTGCGCGGACCGACGAACTCTGTGGGCGACTGCTGGCCGACGGCGGTGCTGCGGGCCGGACGGTGCTGTGGGTCTCTTTCGGGCAGTCGCCGTCGGAGTGTCTCGACGACACGGTCGCGGCGGACGCCGACCGTGCCGTCCTCGCGGTCGGCACGACTCCGACGGGTGAGCGAGACGACGACGTCACCGTCGAGGTGATCTCGACGCCCAGTGACCTCGCGGCGCTGGGGATCAAACTCAGCCAGTTCATCGCGGAGACCGACGGCGAACTGACGGTGTGTTTCGACTCGCTGACCGAACTGCTCGGTCACGTCGCGGTCGAAACGGCCTACGAGTTCCTGCACACGGTTACTCGACAGTGCTACCTCGCGGACGCCCGGGCCCACTTTCACCTCGATCCGACGGTCCACGACGCACAGACGGTCGCCTCGATCACGTCGCTGTGCGACGCTCGCGTCGACCTCGACAGCACGCCACCGGTCCGCGCTCGAAACGACCGCTAATCCGTAAATTTAAACACTGAAAGCGAGGATCCTGGGCGTATGTTCCTCGTGATCACGTACTCGCGGTCGGCACGGTCGTCGCTGCGCAACGTCACGCGGGCCCACGAGGAGACGACCGTCCGGCAGTTCGGCCGCGCGGCACTGCTCGCAGGGACGGCCTTCGGGGCGTTTCAGGCGTGTCGGCTCCGCGAGAAGCACGGACGGGACGTACAGATCGAGCGCGTCGAACCGTTCGTTCCGGCGGACGTCCCCGCCGACGTTCGCGAGGCTGCCGGGGCCTACGAGGACCGCGACCAGCCGTCGGTTCCCTATCGCCAGTTTTCCGCCGGGACCGACCACCCCGGGCCGTCGGCGCTCCGGGAGCGAGACCTGTGATCGTCCGGACGGCAGACCGAACGTGGTGTGGCAGCGTCGCGGACCTCCGGGCGACCGGCGTCTCCGGCCACCAGGTCGTCGACGCCGTCCGCGGCGACGACGCCGCCTGTCGCGTCCACTGTCCCCCACCGGGGCCGCTCTTCGACCGCGTGGGGCACGTCCATCCGGAGATGGGACTCCGGGTCCGGCCGGCGCTCGCGGCCGCTGCCAGGACTCGCGGCCTCACGCCACCGCAGGCCGACGAGATCGAGCGACTGCGGGCCGAACGCGACGAGATCGACGTGGCCGAGCGCGTGCCACAGCACGCGACACCACCCGAAGACGATCCGGCGGCCCTCGAAGAGCGCGTCGCCGAACTCCGCGGTCGGATCTCGGCGCTACAAGCGCACGATATAGACGCCAGCGACGAGCGGGCGGCACTGCGTGAGGCTGCCGCACGGCTGTCGGAGGCACAGACGACCCGTCTCGCGGCCGCACAGACCCGGCAGGCGACACGCGAACAGCGAGACCGACGCCAGCGTCGCCTCCGCCTCGACGACCGGATCGCCAACCGCGAACGCGACGCGCGCTCGTGGCTGGTCGAGCGCGTCCGCGAGCCCTACGAACGGGCCGTGTTCGCACTCGATCCCAGTGCTGATCCGTTCGACTGTGACCCGACGACCGCCGCTCTGGCGATCCTCCGTGTCGGGACCCAGCGAGCGCCGGTCGTGCTCGCGGCGGAGCAGTTCCCGACGCCGGCCGTCGCGGCCGCCTGGGTCGAGGGGCCCGTCGTCGCCTGCGGCCCGGACGTTTAAATCGCGTGACGGGGCCACCGACCGTATGGTTTCGGTGGATGCGAGTGCGACGGCGATCGACGGTGTGACGCTCGTGACGGTCTCGCTGACCAGCGACGGGCCCGCCCGTCGGGTCCGCGTCGAACAGCGACTCGACGGGCCGGTCTGGCCGCCCCGCTGCGAGGGCGAACCCGAGCGCGGCTGGGACGAGTCGGGATACGAGGGCGTCGTGCCGGCCGACGGACGGCTCGCGCTGGGGTACGCGACGCCGGCACCACCGGCCCAACAGCCGGTCGTGGTCGAGGAACGCGAGGTCGTCCCGGACACGGCGGACGCCGCTGGCGAGGACGCGACGACGGTCCTCCAGCGACTCGGCGATCCGTCACCGCCCCGTGATGGGGTGCCCGAACCGGCAGCCGTTCGAGCCGACTCGCGTCCCGACTGTGACACGGCCCCCGCGGCCGAGGAGACGCCGGACGACCCCGATCACGTGCCCTCTCCCGAGCACCCCGTACGCGACGAGTCGACAGCCCAGACAGTGCCGGACCGACGAGGGGGTTCGACAGATCCGGTGACCGACTGGCTCGACGGCGTCGAGGAGCGGGTGACGACGCTCGAACGACTGGACGCCGTCGAGACGGTCCCCGAGGCGACGACGGCCCTCCAGTCGACGGGGGGACTCGCTGCCGGCCGGCGGTCCGCCCGAGCGTGTGCCGCCGACCGACGCCGGCTCCTGGCGGTCGCAGACCGCGCACGCAGGCTCGCAGATCGGATCGAGGCGACCGATCCGCCGCTGTCGTCGCTGGAGCGACTGGCATGATCCTGGCCGTGACGGGCGGCAAGGGTGGCGTCGGGAAGTCGACGGTCGCGTACAACCTCGCCGCCCACCTCGACGCGGTCGTCATTGATGGCGACCTCGGGATGGCAGACCTGCCCGCCGACCACGGGCCGGATCTGCACGACGTCCTCGCCGGACGTGCGGATCCCGTCGAGGCCGTCAGAGAGGGGCCTCCGGTCTCGATCCTGCCGTGTGGACGCAGTCTGGCCGGCGCTCGTGCCGGCGATCCCACGGCGCTCGTCGCCGCGATCGAAGCCGTCGAACGCGCCTACGGCGACGTGATCGTCGACTCCCCGGCCGGGCTACGGGCCGACGTTGGCCTCCCGCTGTACGTCGCCGACGCGTGTGTGCTGGTGACCACCCTCTCCGAATCGGCCGTTACGGACGCGGTCCGGGTTCGTGAACTCGCACGGGAACTCGACGCCGGCCTGGCGCGCGTCGTCCTCAACCGCGCGGACGACGGCGCGAACCCCGACGCCGTCGCGGCGACGCTTGGCGCGCCGGTGAGCACGGTGCCCGACGACGCAGCCGTCGCGGACGCACAGGCCGCGGGTCAGCCGGTCTGTCGGGCGTCGCCGGGAACGCCCGCCTGCCAGGCGTTTCGATCGCTCGCCGACGCCGTCGAACGGGTCTGTCGCGGTCACCGCCCGTAGCCGACGTTCTGTACCGTTTGTCTTCACCTCTCAGTCTTCGAGGGCCTGATACGTCGACCGCAGCGTCACCGGACTCACGTCTGCGACGGCGGCCGCCCGGGCCTGCGTCAGCTCGTAGTCCGCCTCTCGGGCGGCGGTGTAGAGACACGCGGCGGCGACGCCACCGGGGTTCTTGCCCGCGATCAGATTGCGCTCTGCTGCCAGATCGGCCAGTGCCGTCGCTCGGCGTTCGATCTCGTGGGGAACGCCGAGCTCGCTTGCGAACCGCGGGAGATACTCGCGCGGATCGATCGGACCCGTCGGCAGTCCCAGCTCGCGGTTGATCGCGTCGTAGGCGACCCGTAACTCGCCGGTGCTGGCCTGAGCGTCGGCGGCGACCTCCTCGACGGTCCGCGCGATCTCGCTCGTGCGACAGGTCGCGTACACCGCCGCGGCGGCGAACCCTTCGATCGACCGTCCAACCAGGAGGTCGGCTTCCTGTGCGGACTCGAAGAGGACACAGGCCCGATCCCGAATCGTCGACGAGAGGTCGAGCCGACTCACCAGCCGCCGGATCTCGATGAAGCCGATGCGCTGGTTCCGGTCGCGCTTCGAGCCGGTCTGGGCGCGGCTGTGCTCTCGACGGAGGCGCGCCATCTGGCGGCGCTTGCGACCCTTGAGACGAGTCGACCGTCCGATCTCCGTCGAGAGCCCGCGGTCGTGGCGCGAGCGGGTCAGCGGCGCGCCGGTGCGTGCCTTCTGCTCTCCGTCGTCCTCGAACGAGCGCCACTCGGGGCCGCGGTCGAGCTGGTCCTCGTCGACGACGAGGCCACACTGGGTACACACTGCTTCGCGTGTCGATGCGTCGATCGCGCCGTCACACTCCGGGCATCGCTGTGCCGTTTGAGTCATCCTATTTCGAGATTCGTTCGGATGGACTATTTAAAACCGGGTCGTTCGGACGGTGATCGGCGGTTTCGCACGAATTTCACCGACCGGTAACCGGTAGGTGACACGTCCGTAGGGCCGGTCGAACCCGCTCTCGATCAGCGGCGGCTTTCGACGTTCAATGGCTTTAAATTACGCGAGGGATGAGTCGATGGTAATGGGTCTCTCCGAGATCGCGGCCGGCATCGAAGTGACTGCCACCCAGCGCCAGCACGGCGTGGCGTCGGTCGATCGAACGGACGGGACGCTCGCGGAACGCCTCGACGGCGTCGCGGCTCGGCTCCCCTGTGATCCCGAGCGGGCAGCGACGCTGGTCGAGGCCTATGCAGCGGGCGAGAGCGTCGGTGACGCCGGGCGGGCGGCGGGGCTCACACCGCTTACGGCGGCCAAGACGCTCCACCTGTGTGGCGAACACGTCTGTCCGCTCAGCCCGCGCCAGCGCGACGTGCTCGACGACTGGCTCTCGGGCGATCTCGCCCGCAGCGAGGCGGTCGCACTCACCGGCGCGAGCGAACGCGAGTTCGCGCTGGCGACGTACGTCGCCACGCACGATCCGATCGCCGACGCACGCGAAGCGCTCGAAGGCGCGCTGACAGACGGGCAGGGGACCGACCGACAGGCGTCGCTTGGCGACGCCGTCGAACAGCCGTCGGATCTGCTCTGAGGCGGATCGTTGTCGTCGTTTTTCCGGTCGACCGGACGGCCTCGTGTGGTTGATCCGGGACAGACAGTCACCCGTACAAAGCTGTGGCCGTCACCGTCGCCCGGTTCTCGGTCGCGATTTGACACGGCGGGCGAGCCAGCGGTGTCAACTCAGCAGTCCTTCCTCTGGGAAGTCGAGATCGAGCGAGCAGCGACACAGCCCTTCGGTCATCGACGCGACGGCGGGTGCGAACTCGGTGTCGGGATCGATCGCGGTCGGCTCCGTCACGCCACGTTCGGCGGCGGGAAGCTCGTAGTCCGCCGACAGCGCCGTCTCGCCGTCGGCGAACGTCCCGACCACCGCGTCGGCGTCGAATCCAAGGTCGACGAGTCGTCCGCGCATCCGGGGCAGGTGGTCGTTGCCGCGCCGCGTCGCCGGTGCGACGAGCGCTCGCCGATCGGCCCCTCGGACCGCTGCGACGGCCTGGTTGTCGGCGACCGGAGGCACGTCCAGCAACACGTGGTCGTACTGTCCCGCGGCGTGGTCGATACACGTCTCCAGTCGCTGTGCCGCGTCGACCGTCTTGGCGCGTGCGAGTCGCTCGAACGGTGCGTGGGCGGGGTACAGTGCCACCTCGCCGTCCAGTTCGGGCCACCCCGGAATGGCCGCCTCCGAGAAGCCGGTCTCCTCGACCAGGACCGCCGTGAGATCGGGGTCCAGTCGCCCCTCGACGTAGGTCGACAGTCCCTGTGTGCCGAGCGCGGCGTCGAGGACAGCGACCGAGTGGCCGTCCCGCGCCAGCGTCGCCGCGGTCTCGACGACGGTGCGTGTCGTGCCGACGCCGCCAGCGACGCCGACGAACGCGAGCGTGTCTGCCATCGTAATCTTCGATCGCTCGCCACAGGATAAAAAGGGCCGGACTCCGGCTACGGTTCGATCGCCGCTTCGATCTCGTCGAGTTCGTCGTCCGAGAGGTCGGGCCGGGAGCCGAACATCGCGTGGATCGGACCGCCGCCGTCGCCCTCGAAGCGGGGGACGACGTGGGCGTGGACGTGGGGAACCTCCTGGCCGGCGTCCTCGCCGTTGTTGAAGGCAACTGTCGTGGCCGGTGCGTCGACGGCGGCCTCGACGGCCGGGACGACCTCGTGAAGCGCGCTGTACAGGCCCGTCGCTTCCGCGGCCGGCACGTCGTCGAGGCGCTCGTGATGGTTTTTGGGGATCACGAGCGTGTGCCCGCGAGCCAGCGGGTTCGCGTCCAGGAACGCGACGGCGTCGTCGGTCTCGTGGACGATTCGGCCGGGGATGTCGCCCTCGACGATCGAACAGAAGATGCAGTCCTCGCTCATACTCTCCCGTGCGTCCGGCGACCAAATCAAAGTTCGCCACTCGCCCGCCACTACTCGCGACGGTCGCTCACAGATATCGACCGGTTCACGTTCCCCGCCGTCCACGTCTGGGACATGCCGACGTTCACAGTCGAGACGGACCGCCGCTGTCAGGCCGTCGACGTGACCGAACGAGTCGAGTCGGCGCTGCCCGCCGACGCGAACGGAACCGCGACGATCTTCGTGCGACACACGACGGCCGGCGTCGCCGTCAACGAGGCGGAGTCTCGCCTGCTCGGTGACTTCGAGTCGATGCTGACCGATCTCGTCCCCGACGACGGGTGGGACCACGATCGACTCGACGGCAACGCCGACGCCCACCTTCGGACGCTGTTGCTCGGACCGGGCGAGACCGTTCCGGTCGACGACGGCGACCTCTCGCTCGGGACCTGGCAGTCCGTGTTGCTCGTGGAGTGTGACGGGCCACGAGAGCGGACGGTGACGGTTCGAGCGTGAGGGCGGATCGTCCGATACATTCGGGCTGCTTCTCAGACGGCGTTTGACATCCTCCTCCGCGTGAACGCGGAGGAATCCCGAGCGGTGGGAGTTTCAGGTCTGTCGTCCAATCACCGGACTCCCAGTCCTTTCGGGCACGGGTAGTCCCACAGTGTCGGACTGGTGGACTGCTGGCCATGCCAAGTGGCCGTTACCCCTATCCTCGACCGTATATGGCGTCCCGGTGTTGTTTTTGCCACAGGGACGCCAGTAGGCGTCAGCAGAGTCGGGGGTACCTTCTGACTCGCTTTGAGCAGTCGGCACAGACACACTCTGCTGGAATGTGCGTTCACCGACTACCCTTTCGGATACTGTCTCATTGCGTGTGGGTGGACAGGCCACCTCCGAAGGACGGTTCGGAATCCGCTCCGTTCCGACCGATTCCTACCTACTGATAGGGTTTCCTGTCGCTTAAACACCAGTATTCTGAAACTCAGAGTGCTGTCGAACGTGGATACGTTCCCCAAGTGACGGCGCGTATCCACGGCGTGAACGCCGTGGTATTTCCCCTGTTCAGCGTATAAATCCTTCGCCGATGCTTGCCGGCGCACGGTCGACGACCCGGTATAAAGGTGACCGGCTGTCATCGATTACGTACCACGATGGTTCCACTAGACGACTCCTCCCGGTCGACGCGTCGATCGGTGCTCCACCGCGGCGCGACGGCCGTCGCGATCGGGCTGACAACCGGTCTCAGTGGCTGTAGCGGTCTCCCGCCACTCGGCGACAAGCCCCAGTACGGCCGCGTCGACATCCCCGACCCCGGCCCGCCGGAGTACCGCCGCTGGCTCCCCGCAGGGTGGGACAGCGACACGGACGAAGACTGGTTCCTCACCTACGTCGAACCCGGACCGTTCGACGGCCCGGTCTCCGAAGAGTTGGTCTCTCGCCGGGCCGTCCAGCGCCGGGACCTGGAGTACCTCGGGATCGGCTACGAGAACTACGACAGCCTCACGCGTACGACCCTCGCCACCGTGCGAGAGGGGACGTTCTCGGCTGACACGGTTCGGTCCGCCCTCGCAGACAGTGGCTACGAGCCCGACGGCACGTACCGCGACTACGACCTGTACGCTCGCTCGGACATCTCACGCCGAGTGGCCGTCCGGGACGGTGTCGTCGTCTCGACGAGCGCGTCGCTCCACAGGACGCCGGACCTGGAGGCGACGATCGACGCCGGAGACGGACAGACGGAGCGGTATCACGAGGTCGATCCCATATTCGAAGCGGTCACCGACGCGGTCGGTGCCAGCCGACTGCTGTCGATCGGCGACCACCCGAGTCTCAATCCGACCGTCGCTGCCCTCGGTGCCGACGCGTTTCGGGTCGACGGGGACGCTGCGTACCACGTCCTGCTCGAACAGTATCCGGAGACGGTCGAACAGCCCGGCGAGCGGATGAAAAGCGCCATCGAAGACGAGCACTACACCGGTATGGCGGCGGCCGACACCATCGACATCGGCGTCGACGGCCGGCTGGCGACGGCCGGCGCTCGCGTTCCGCTGCAACCGGACGAGCCCCGCGACTTCGTCCACGATCCGCCCCAGATCACGTGGGGCGTGGCCTTCGACGCGGAGACCGGTACGGTCACGCTCCGCTACGAGCTCGGTCCCGAACTCGACGCCGACCGCCTGTGGTACGATCTCGTGCCCGTCGACGCGGTCAACCGGATCGAGAACCAGCCGCTCTGGCCGGGTCGAGACACTGTCGGACCGGGCGACGAGACGACCGTCGAGATGAGCGACCGTCCAGACGCCGACGGCGTCGACGTGCGCTGGGGGCCGAAAGACGACCCCGGAATGCGACTGTTCAGCTACGTTCCCCAACGTACCGAGTGATTCTGGGGCGCTGTCTGCCCGTCATGCATCTCGTTGTCGCGGATGACACACACTTCGTGATGGCCGTCTCGGCGAGTGACTGATCGATTCTGTATATAAATCCTTCGTCGATGTTTGCCAGTACGCGGTCGACGACCCGATATAAAGGTGACTGGCTGTCATCGAGTACATGCCACAATGGTTCCACCAGATGACGCCTCCCGGCCGACACGTCGCTCGTTTCTCAACGGCGGCGCGACGGCCGTCGCGATCGGTGTGTCTACTGCTCTGAGTGGTTGCACTGGCAACTTACCACCGCTCAGCAGCAAACTCCGGTACGGAAACGTCGATGTTCCCGACGCCGGTCCACCGAAGTATCGTCGCTGGGTCCCAGCAGAGCGGGGCAGCGAAACCGACGAGGGCTGGATCGTCACCTACGCCGAACCCGGTCCATTCGACGGCCCCGTCCCAGAGGAGTTCGTCGCCAGACGAGGGTTCCTCAAGATGGAACTGGACCACTTCGGGATCGGCTACGAGAACTACGACAGCCTCACGACTACGAACCTCGCCACGGTGATCGAGGCGGATTTCACGGCCGACGACGTGGCGTCGACGCTCGCGGACACCGGCTACGAGCCGGACGGCTCGTATCGCGGCTACGACGTGTACTCCCGTTCGGACGTGCGCAGACGGGCTGCGGTGCGGGACGGTGTCATCGTGTGGGCGAGTGCGTACAGACACGACGACCCCGACATCGAGGCGACGATCGACGCCGGACACGGCCACAGTCGCCAGTACCACGAAGCGAGTGAGGCGTTCGCGGCAGTCACCGACGCGGTCGGCGCGAGCCGACTGCTGTACATCGGCGGCTCCCATCCGGGACTCAACTCCGGCATCGCCGAACTCGGTGCCGACGCGTTTCGGATCGACGACGGTGTCGCCTACCAGCTGTTGATCGAATGGTACGAAAACGCCAGCGCAGGCTCCGAAGATCAGATGCAGCGTGCCCTCGAACAGCAGCAACACGAACTCACGAAGGAGGCAAAAACTATCGACATCAAGGACGACGGCCACTTCGCGACGGTCACTGCTCGGGTACCGACCCGGCCGGGTCGCGAGCGTGATCCGATGGACGACCCGCCTCAGATCACGTGGGGTGGACGCTTCGATGCCGCGACTCGAACCGTCACCCTTCGTCACGAGGCCGGTGAGTCGGCCGATTCGGATCTGATCTGCTACGACATCGACACGCCCGAGGACAGGGGAGAGGTCGAGAAGAAACCGCTCTGGCCGGACCAGCACACCGTGAGTGCCGGTGACGAGACGACCGTCGACCTGAGCGACGATCCCACCGCAGAGGGAATCAGCGTGGTGTACGGTCCGCTGGACGACGTTAGCTTCCGAATGCTATTCACGCTGCCACTGGAGGCCGACCGATGAGCGCCGCGATCGCGCCTCGTCTCACACCCTCGCAAGCGGCACGCCCTCGGACAGCCGAGGACAAAATACTTGTTCCACGTATGTCAGACGATCCTGTGGACGAGGACCCAGACGTTGCCGATATCGTCGCCTTGCTCGACGACGAGCACGTTCGGTCGATCCTCGTCGCGACGAGTGGGGAACCGCTGTCGGCCAAGGAACTCGGCGAGCGCTGCGATCTCTCGGTGTCGTCGATCTATCGACGGGTCGACGAACTCTGTGACTGTGATCTGCTTATCGAGCGAACGCGACCGCGCCGGGACGGCCACCACGAGACGGTGTACGTCTCGACGCTCGATCGGTTCGAGCTGACGATCCGCGACGGCGAACTGGACTGGACGATCGACCGGGCAGAGAGCGATCCGGCCGACGAGCTCTCGCGTATGTGGGGAAAGCTCTGACATGGACATCTTCAGCGCGCTCACCGACCTCCTCGGTATTGTCGGCCTCGCTGCCGGGGTGGCAGCGACCGGCTCTGCCCTCGTTGGCCTCTACATCGGCGGCCAGGCCTATCGCGGGCTCCGACGCAACGACGACCCCTCCATGCGGTACCTCTCGATCGGGATGATCCTGCTCTTCGGCGTGACGTACGTCCTGGCGGTGGCTGGACAGGGACTCTTCATGTTCCGCATCGCTCCGATCCGCTACCAGAACGTGTTCCGGCTGATCGTCCGCCTGCTCCAGTTTGGCGGACTCCTCTTGATCGCCTACTCCCTGCGTATCGCGACCGACGATCGGTCGACGCCCCCATAGCCGCTCGCAACCGCTGACGCCTCCCCTCCACCACGTTCCGACCGATCCCTCCTCTGGGCCGCCGCTAACTCTCCGAGTCGTTCGTCTTCGCAGCCGGCGACGAAAGCAGCACGCTTCCGGTGGTCGCGTGCTGTGCTAGTCGCTCGCGTCGGCCGCGGCGATTGCCTCGATCGCGATCTCACATCCACCTTTTTCCGCTTCGGGTTCGCTCGCTTTGCTCTCGAACCACTCGCGCAAAAACGTGGGCGAAAAAGCAGCACGCTCCCGGTGGTCGCGTGCTGTGCTAGTCGCTCGCGTCGGCCGCGGCGATTGCCTCGATCGCGATTTCCATCTCGACGCCTTCGACGTCCCAGGTCTTGCGGTGACCGTCGTCGACGGTCGCGAACTCGTCGGCACGAACTTCCTCGGCGATGAGCGGCTCGTGTTCCCGGACGAGGTCGTCGATGCGGTCGTCAGCCACCGTCAGATCCAGCCGGATCCGCTCTTCGAGGTCCAGTTCCAGGTCCTTGCGCATCTCCTGGACGCGGCGGATGACCTCGCGTGCGTACCCCTCGCTCTCGATGTCCTCGGTCAGCGTGGTGTCGACGTAGACGACGCCGTGGCCGCCCAGTGCCTCGAACTCGGTGCTCGCGACGCCCGCCGGGGTCTCGCGGCGGAACGACACCATCTCGTCGGTGAGCTCGATCGACTCGCCGAGCGCGTCCGAGACGGCCGCTTCCAGCGTTTCGAGGCTGGCCTCCTCGACGCGGGCCTCGTTGAGTGCGTTCATCACGCGGCCGGCGTCGTCGCCGAACGCCGGACCGAGTTCGCTCATGTCGGCTTCCGCGGAGTAGGCCAGTTCGCCCCAGGCGTCGCCGCCGCCGACGATCTCGACGGTGCGGGCGTTGAGCCGGTCGGCGACGAGGTCGGTGTGGGCCTCGATGGCATCGGTAACGTCGTCGCTGTCGGTGTCGATCACGACGCGCGTGACCGGCCAGCGGAGCTTGCGCTCGGCCTGCTGGCGGGCGTTCGAGCCCGCCTCTTCGACGGCGCGGGCGACGGCGACCTCGTCTTCGAGGGTGGGATCTCGCAGCTCCTCGTCGGCCGTCGGCCAGTCGCACATGTGGACCGTCGGATGTCCGGTCTCGCCGGTGAGCGTGCCGTAGATCTCCTCGGCGACGAACGGCGTGAACGGTGCCAGCAGCGCGACGACCTCGCGGAGCACGCGGTACAGCGTCGCGTAGGCGGCTCGCTTGGACTCGCTGTCGTCCTCTTCCCACATGCGCTCGCGGACCAGTTGGACGTAGTAGCGGGACACGTCTTCGACGACGAACTCGAGGACGCCCTCGATGGCGTCGTCCTGCCGGAACTCCTCCATCGCCTCCGTCGCTTCGGCCTCGACCGTCTGGAGCCGCGAGAGCACCCACTCGTCGGCCAGGTCCAGCGTCACGTCGTCGACGGTCGTCGCCTCCGGGTCGAACCCGTCCATCCGCATGTACGGCAGCGGGAAGCGAAAGACGTTCCAGAGGATGTTGAGCCGTCGCTGCATCTCCTGGGTCCCGTCGTACGAGAAGTTCATGTCCTCTCCGCGGGCCGCGAGCGACAGGAGGAATGCTCGCATCGGGTCCGCGCCGTAGTCGTCGATGACCTCGCCGGGATCGACGCGGATGTCCTTGGACTTGCTCATCGCGCGCCCGTCGGGCATCAGCGCGTGGCCGTGCATCACGACGCGCTCGTAGGGACTCGCGCCGACCGCCGCCGTCCCCATCCCGAGCTGGGACCAGAACCACCCGCGGGTCTGGTCGTGAGCCTCGATGATGAGGTCGGCGGGCCACAGCTCGTCGAAGGCCTCGCTCTCGGAGGGGTAGTCGATCGTCCCCCACGTCGCGACGGCGGAGTCGAGCCACACGTCGAACACGTCCGGCACCCGCTCGTAGGTGATCCCGTCTTCGGTGATCGTCAGGTCGTCGACGGTGTCCTTGTGGAGGTCGACGGTCTCGGGGTCGATCTCCTGGTCGACGCGCTCGGCCAGCTGCTCGCGGTCGCCGACGACGATGGCGTCGTCCATGTCGCCGCTCCACTCGACGGGCTCGCCGTCGGCGTCCTCGCTGGGCAGCCAGATCGGGACGGGCGTCCCCCAGTAGCGCTGGCGGGAGACGTTCCAGTCGGGGGCCTCCTCGACGAAGTTCCGGAACCGGTTCTCGCGGGCCTCGTGGGGGTACCACTCCGAGTCGTCGATGTTGTCCAGCAGGTCGTCCTTGATGTCCGTGATCGTGATGAACCACTGGTCGGTGACGATCTGGACGATCCCCGTGTCACAGCGCCAGCAGTGGCCGTAGCTGTGTGTCGTCGTCTCGGCGGCCAGCATCCGGCCGCGGGCTTCGAGGTCGTCGATGATCTGCTCGTCGGCGTCTTTGACGAACTGGCCTTCGTACGTGCCGGCGGCCTCGTCGTAGACGCCGTCCGGACCGACCGGACAGAAGATCTCCAGCCCGAGTTCGCGCCCGCGCTCGAAGTCCTCCTCGCCGTGGCCAGGTGCGGAGTGGACCAGCCCGGTCCCCTCGCCCTCGGTGTCGACGTACGGGGCTTCGTACACCTGTCCCGCACCCTCGCCGTCGGGTGCGTCGGGCACTTCCTCGCGAAGCGGGTGGTCGTACTCCCAGCCGAGCAGCTCCTCGCCGCCCAGCTCCTCGACGATCTCGTAGTCGTCGTACCGACCCGCCCGGAGCACCTCGTCGACTTTCGGCTCGGCGACGTACAGCAGTTCGGTCTCGCCGTTCTGTGTCGCCTCGACGCCGACGTAACTCCCCTCGCCGTCGACCGCGACGAAGGTGTTGGCCGGGATCGTCCACGGCGTCGTCGTCCAGACGACCAGGTTCCCCGCTCGGTCGGCGAGGTCGAACTTCACGTAGATCGACGGGTCCTCCACGTCCTCGTACTCGACCTCGTTGTTGGCGATGGCGGTCTCACAGCGGGGACACTGGGTGATCGAGCGCTGGCCCTGTTCGACGAGATCGCGGTCGTGGGCGCTGGCGAAGCCCCACCAGGCGGCTTCCATGTACTCGGGTTCGACCGTCCGGTAGGGATCGTCCCAGTCCATCCAGACGCCAAAGGACTTGAAGTCCTCTTGCAGGCCTTCGAGGCTGTTCTCGGCGAACTCCCGGCAGGCGTCGACGAAGTTCTCGACGCCGAACGCCTCGATGTCCTTCTTGTTCCGGAAGTCCTTCTCCTCCTCGACTTTGGTCTCGATGGGCAGGCCGTGCATGTCGTAGCCCGGCCGGTCGGTGACGTCGTAGCCACACATCCGCTTGTAGCGGATGTACACGTCTTTGAGGCTCTTGTTCCAGGCGTGGCCCATGTGGGCCGAGCCCGAGGTGTAGGGCGGGCCGTCGACGAAGAAGAAGTCCTCGCCGTCCGCGCGGTGCTCCTTGGCTTTCTCGTAGGCATCGACGTCGTCCCAGTACTCGAAGACCCGCTCCTCGACCGCGGCGGGGTCGTACTGGTCGTCGACGGGGGCGAAGCGTTCCATACCCGAGTACTGCGACGCCGGGACTAAAGGACAATCGGTTGTGTGTGACTCCTTTGGCGGGACACGCCGAGACGCCCGGCCGACCCGCTACACCTCGCGCTGGAGCAGGAGACTGACTGTCTCGCCGGTCTTGTCGGTGATCGGGGCGGCGACGTCTCACCCATCCGCGCCGAGTTCGTTTAGCTCAAAATAAGAATAAGTAGATTATGTGATATTATGCCAAAACCTCCAGTGAATATCATTGCTTGACTAACGGCAAACTGGTCATCGTCCCCGAATTGATAGAGAATCACACCAAAAATAACCGCAGCTATCCCAACCGTTTTGAGATCGAAAAGAAATGCTCGGCGGATAATTCCAAGGGCCAGTCCCAAAAGGAGGCCAGCCTGAAGCGGCGGTTTAATTGACCCTCCGCCGAACGATCTGGATTCAGTCTTGCTCATGTCTTTCATGTAATTTCACAGTTGAATGAGCTTTTTGGCACTGTCTAGTTGAGGGTTTGAGGAATGAGCAGGCCGTAGCGAGAACTGATCATGGAACTCGCAGACCTGCTCAGAGAAACGTTAGAAACGGACGATCAAGACGTTTGGACAACGAGCGCGGTAGTGTTTAGTTTGGAGCATTGTGCCAGTTGGCGAAGGTCTGAAGCCAATTTTCGGCTGTTTCTTGTTCAACGTGGCTAAAGCAGTTCGAAAAGGACGAGATACGGGGCTTCAGCTCTGGGAAGATTCGTTCGTCAGCATTCCGATTTCCGTGGCGAGATATCTGGAAACCGGAGTCCTGATCGTTGGAGTGGGGTCTGGAGGTGTTGAGCGTCGTCGACGAGGAAGATGGCAGCTTCGATGTCGTGTTTTTGCTGCAGTTCACGGAGAACAGATATCGGTGAGAACGGTGGCCGTCGTCGCAAAGACGCGGACGTGAAGCAGTTCATTCGCTGCGGGATCGCCAGCGGCGTACAGCCAGAATTGCCGGTCGTTGATCCGAATCATGGTTTCGTCCAGCGCGACCTGATTCGGAGACCGACCAGAATCTGGCTGTCGATCGGCCTTCTGAACCCAGTTATAGATGACTTTCTGACTCCCTTGGACTCCCGGGGCGGTGAGCAGATCGACGGTATTCGATAGTGGAGATCCTGCTCAGTGCGATTGAATACCCAGCGCCGTCGCCGGTTCAGGTGTCATCGCTCTCCACAAAATCAAAATCGATCCAGTCTTTACCACCGCTGAAGCGGCTGATTTCTGGCGTGGACACCAAGAAATCCGTCCGCCCCACTTTCCACGCTTAACTAAACACAACCCGGCTACCAGCGGCAAACGTCTTGTGGTGGTCCGTCACCGCGTTGTCGCCGACGGCTCCGTCCGGTCGTCTGCCGCCCTTTCCGGAGACGTGAGGATCACCTCGTCGCCATCGACGGGTAGCTCCGATCCTCGAACGGGAAAAATACGCGCCCGATACTGCCGGTTTGGTATCGCCTACTTAAGTCAGCCGGACGACACTGATACACACATGCCAGCAACCACCACCCTCTTGCAGGCCACACAGTCGGAGGCGGTCACGGCGATCGAGAACGACGTACTGTTGAGTTCGTCGCTGTGGGCGAACGTCGCCCTCGCTGGACTGGCGATCCTGCTGTTCGTGTACATGGGACGCAACGTCGAGGCCCCGCGGGCGAAGCTCATCTGGGGGGCGACGCTGCTGATCCCGCTGGTGTCGATCTCCAGTTACCTCGGCCTGCTCTCGGGGCTGACAGTCGGCTTCATCGAGATGCCGCCGGGACACGCACTGGCCGGCGAGGAGGTCATGAGCCAGTGGGGGCGCTACCTCACGTGGGCGCTGTCGACGCCGATGATCCTGCTGGCGCTGGGGCTCCTGGCGGACGTCGACATCGGTGACCTGTTCGTCGTGATCGCGGCCGACATCGGCATGTGCGTGACCGGGCTGGCCGCGGCGCTGATCACGTCTTCCTACGGGCTCCGGTGGGCGTTCTACCTCGTCAGCTGTGCCTTCTTCCTCGTCGTGCTGTACGCCATCCTGGTCGAGTGGCCACAGAGCGCGACGGCGGCGGGCACCGACGAGATCTTCGGAACGCTGCGGGCGCTGACGGTGGTCCTGTGGCTCGGCTACCCGATCATCTGGGCCGTCGGTATCGAAGGGCTGGCGCTGGTCCAGTCGGTCGGGCTCACGTCGTGGGGGTACTCGGCGCTGGACATCGGCGCGAAGTACCTCTTCGCCTTCCTGCTGTTGCGCTGGGTCGCTGCGAACCAGGACGTCGTCGGACAGCCGACCCTCGGCACCCACTCCGAGGAGACGGCCCCGGCCGACGACTAACCTGTCGGCCGGCACCGCTACAACTATTCGTCACGGACAGACAGCCGACGCGAGACGGCCCGTCGCGACCGTCTCGCCCACTCGCGACTACTCGGCGAAGTAGCTGGTAAAAAAGCCCGAGAGGAACGACGAGACGGCGACTGCCAGCGCCATGTCGTCCAGTCCCCACGGTCCGTCGTCGTCGTCGGCCAATGCGACCGTGACGCCGACGCTGACGACCAGTGAGACGATTCCGTTGACGAGGTGCTTTCCGAAACCCATACGTCTCCTTCGTCGGCCAGCGTCTCCACTCTTTCGCCGCTCGTCGGGAGCCGCTCGCGACTCCGGGATCGCGACACTCGTGACAGAGCGACGGCCAGAGGGCTCCCACACCACGGCCGGCGGTCGTTTCGCGGTCGCCTCTCGCGAGGAGTGGACCGGAGATTTAAACCCGATCAGGGACCAACCTCGCGCCGATGGGACCAGTCCCCGAACTCGACGACGCTGCGACCGCGTGCGCCCAGCGCCTCTGTCGCGCGGATCGCGTACTGTTGGCGTCACACATCGACGCCGACGGCCTGACCAGTGCGGCCATCGCCTCGCTGGCACTGGAGCGGGCGGGGATCCCCTTCGAGGTCGTGTTCAAGAAGCAACTCGACGAGACCGAGATCGCCTCGATCGCCGCCCGCGAGTACGACACCGTCCTGTTTACCGACTTCGGCAGCGGGCAACTCGACGTGATCAGCGAGCACGAGCGAGCGGGCGACTTCGAGCCCGTGATCGCCGACCACCACCAGCCGGCCGTCGTCGACGGGCAAAGCCGGTCTGCGGGTGAGACGGAGTCCCACGCTGTCGAGACGGCGTTTCACCTGAACCCGCTGCTCGTCGGCCTCGACGGGGCCTCGGAGCTGTCGGGTGCGGGCGCGAGCTACGTTCTCGCGCGTGCGCTGGCCGAGGTCGGCGAGACCGAGCCACCCGACGGGAACCGGGATCTGGCCGGCCTGGCTGTCGTCGGCGCTGTCGGCGACATGCAGGCCGTCGACGGCGAACTCGTCGGCGCGAACACCGGCATCGTCGAGGAGGGCGTCGCGGCCGGCGTCCTCGAAGAGGGGACCGATCTGACGCTGTACGGCAAGCAGACCCGGCCGCTGCCGAAGCTACTGGAGTACGCCACGGAGGTACCGATCCCCGGCATCTCCAACGACGAGGCCGGCGCGATCCGGTTTCTCGAATCGCTCGGGCTCGACCTGAAGCGGTCCGGCGAGTGGCGCACGTGGGCGGATCTGACCGACGACGAACGCCAGACCGTCGCCAGCGCGCTGGTCCAGCGGGCCGTCGAGCGGGGCGTGCCCGCCGACGACATCCAGACGCTGATCGGGACGACGTACACGCTGACCGAGGAGCCGACTGGGACGGAGCTGCGCGACGCCAGCGAGTTCTCGACGCTGCTGAACGCGACCGCCCGCTACGAGCGTGCCGACGTGGGCCTGGCGGTGTGTCGTGGCGACCGCGAGGCCGCGCTCGACCGCGCCCAGACGCTGCTCTCGAACCACCGACGGAACCTCTCGGAGGGACTGACGCTGATCCAGGAGCGGGGCGTGACCCACGAGGACAACGTCCAGTGGTTCGACGCGGGCTCGGCGATCCGCGAGACGATCGTCGGCATCGTCGCCGGCATGGCGCTGGGGACGGCTGGCGTGGACGCCGACAAGCCGATCCTCGCGTTCGCCAGCAAGGACGACGACGAGACGAAAGTCTCCTCGCGCGGCACCGGCCCGCTCGTGGGTCGCGGCCTGGACCTCTCTGCGGTGATGCGCGAGGCGGCCCGTTCGGTCGGCGGCGACGGCGGGGGCCACGACATCGCGGCCGGTGCGACCGTCCCGGCGGGCAAAGAGCAGGCTTTCGTCGACGCCGCCGACGAGATCGTGGCCGACCAGCTCGGCAACAAGAGCTAACTACCTGCCTCACCGAATGCGGGTGATGGACGAACGGGACGTCTTCGACCTGCTACTCGTCGTCGGGGTGTCGCTGGCCGCGTACGTCCACGTCTACGGGCTCGCCGATCCGCTCGCGACCGCCGACGAGATCGCGGCCCTGCTGCTCGCGCTGGACGTACGGATCTACCTCGTGCTCGGCAGCGTCACGGGCGTGTTCTTCGTCGCCTACCTCGTGGTGTATCTCCCACAGAAAGACACCAACCGTTCGGTCCGGCGCTCCTAAGAGCGTCAGCGATCGAGAAAGTCCGGCAGATCGAGCGCCTCGGTGCTGTCGACGTCCTGTCGGTCGAGGAGTTCGGTCGGATCGAGCGCCGACGGGAGCCCGTCGCGACCGCCGGTCGGGCGGTCGTCGGGGTCGACCAGAATCGTCTCGCCCTCGACGAGATCGGCCCAGACCGCGTCGCCGTCGGCGTCCGTCGCCTCGGCGGCCGCACGGGCCTCCTGGCGGCCCTCTCGGTAGGCGAGTTCGACCATGCTCCGGTTGTAGTTGGTCCCCATCTCGTCGTAGATGGCCTCCAGTTCCTCGCGGTTGTACTCGCCGAGTCGCTCTGCGACGCCGATGGCGTAGGCCCGCTCGGTGGCCTCGTCCTTGTCGAGGGCGTCCCACTCGTCGTACTCGGCGTGGTACAGGCTCATGATTCCACTTTCTCGCTCGGGTGGACCCGGAGACCGGTGTCGGAGAAGCTGATCCGGCGGATGTCACAGTCGATGGCAGTCCCCCGCATCTTGATGACCTGAAGCCCGCGGGTCATGCTTCCGCTGTCGAGGAAGTTGTGGAAGAAGACGACGCCGTGAGCGAGGTAGTGCTCGTCGGAGTACGACGTGGGGTCGGTCATCTCGGAGATGAGCAAGACGGTCGCGTCGGTCTGTTTCAGCGCCGAGAGAAAGCCGGTGATCTCCTCGGAGACGTCCGTCAGAAAGTGCTGGAGCAACATCGTCGAGTCGACGACGACCCGTTCGACGTTGTTCTGCTCGATGAAGGCGACGAGGCGACTCGTCAGTCCGCCCTCGGAACCGAACTGGGTGATAGTCCGCTTGCCGCTCTCGGTGACGAGGTTGAGAAACTGGATCGCGTCGGACTGCATCGCGCGGTCGAAGCCGAAGTCGTAGCCGGCCATGTCCTGCATCAGCTCCTCTTTGGTCTCGTGCATCGTCACGTAGAGGCAGTCCTCGCCGCGCTTGGCTCCCTGTGTGATGAACTGTGCGCTGAACGTCGTCTTGCCGCTCCCGGGCGGACCGCTGATCACGTAGAGCCGGTTCTCCAGCAACCCACCTTCCACGAGTTCGTCGAATCCCGGCACACCACTCTCGAGTCGCATACCGCTAGTCACAGCGAATCACGTAATAGGTGTTTTCGCTCCGTTTTCACGCCTGATAACTCACAGACGTGAACCGAACGGAGGCGCGGGCGTCGACGGTCACGTCGGCCGGAGCGCCGGTGGCCGACCTCGTCGGTCACTGGAGACGGGCCCCACACTGCCGGCAGTAGACGAACGCCGGGTCGTCCTCGTTGTGCGTGCCACACTCGCGACAGCGACCGCCACCGACAGCGGAGTCGACAGACGCCGGAGCGGCGGTGTCCACTCGGCTCGGCGTCGTGTCGGGCGCGGGGTCGTCACGCTGGAAGTACCGGTAGAGCAGCAACTGCACCAGCCCGAACCCGAGGACGTACGCGACGAGCCAGAACACCACGTCCATACCGTGTGATTGGGTACCGAGGAACTTGGCTGTTTCGCCGGGTTCTCGGGAGTGATATTTCGACGGATCCCGTCGAACGGATTCCTCACCGATCTGGCGGGGACAGATCGCGACCGAACTCGTCGAACTGCGTGACGTCGTCGGGGACCGTCGTGTCGAGTTTGCGCTGGTCGCGCCGGTCGACGTTGGCACCGTCGAGCGGGTCGGCGACGGACTCCCAGCCGTCCTTGATGGCGACGCTCTCCGCGGGGGTGCCGGCCGCGATGTGGTGGGCCGGCACGTCGCGACTGACCGACGACTTGGCCGCGAGAATCGAGTTCTCGCCCAGTCGGACGCCGGCCCGGACCATCGAGTCGTAGGTGACCCGAGCGTCGTCTTCGACGATCGTGTGGTAGTTGTCGACGTGGGTCTGGTCGACCGAATCGTGGTCGTGGGTGTAGACGTGGGCGTCGTCGGAGATGGAGACGCGGTCACCGATCGTCAACTTTCCGCGGTCGTCCAGGTGTACGTCGTCGTGGATCACGACGTTGTCGCCGACGGTGATGTTGTGGCCGTAGGTGAACGTGATCCCCTTGAAAAAGCGACAGTCGTCGCCGACTTCCTCGAAGAGGTGCTCCGCGATCATCCGGCGAAAGCGCAGCGCGAACTCGACGTTGTCGGCCATCGGCGTCGCGTCGAACTGTCGCCAGAGCCACTGGAGGTACTTCGACTCGGTGAACGCGTCCTCGTCTTTCTCCGCGTAGTACTCGCTCTCCAGGGTCGCGTTACAGGGATCGTACCCCTGGAGACGGACCCGCTCGGCCGGCGACACGTCCTCGCCCGACTGCCATCGCTCGTAGGCCTCTCGATCTCCGTGGAGGTCGATGAGCACGTCCTCGACGACGTCGCAGGTGTCCTCGTCGCTCGCGAGGCGCTCGTCGACCTCGGAGATGAACGCGCGCAGCCCCTCCTCGGCCAGCGGCGGCAGCGAGACGTGGCGCTTCGTCATACTGCGAGGATGGCGATGCCCGCTGATATGGGTTTCCGTTGCGTCGCCGTTACCGCCGAGTAACCCGGCGACGTAGCCGTAACGTGGCGATTGGGTCCTACGAATATGGGGTTCCGAGAAGGGGAGCTACTTTGCCCCCGCCGCCCGCACCGTCGGCCAATGGCGCGATCGGATCTCATCATGGACGTACGCCGCGTGCTCGTGAACCCGCGGGAACGACGCCTGCGAGCGGGCTGGCGACTGCTCGTCGGACTACCGGTGCTCCTGTTCGTGCTGGCGGTCGCGGGCGTCGGTCAGCGGGTGTTACAGGCCGCACCGCTCACGGTGCCAGTGCTCGCGGGTGGGGCTGTCCTGGCGGGGGCGCTGTTGTCCTACGGTGCCGGGACGGGCACGCTGGTCGGGCTCTCGTGGTGGCTCGGCGGGCGGACCCTCACCGGACTGGGACTGGGCGGCGACGGCTGGTGGCGCAACCTCGGGTTCGGACTCGTCGTCGGGGTCGCGATGACGACGGCGATCTTCCTCGTCGAGTTGAGCCTGGGGCTGATCGCCGTCGACGGCGTACTCGTTGCGAGACAACCGAACCAGTTCGGCGTCGCCCTGCCGGCGCTGGTCGCCGTTCCCGTCACGCTCCTCTTTTTCGTCGGCGTCGGCGTCTTCGAGGAGGTGCTGACGCGTGGCTACCTGCTGCACAACGTCGCCGAGGGACTGAGCGGTGTCGGACCGATCGGCAAGCGGGGCGCGATCGCGGTTGCGGCAGCCCTGACCAGCGCCGTCTTCGGTCTGCTGCACCTGACAAACCCCAGCACGACGCTGTTCTCGACGCTCAACATCACCGTCGTCGGCCTGTTTTTCGCCGCGACCTACGTCGTCACCGACGATCTGGGCATCCCGATCGGGATCCACATCACGTGGAACTTCTCGCTGTCCTCGCTGTACGGCTTCCCCGTCAGCGGACTCGCGATGCCGGGGACCGTCCTCTCGGTCCGCCAGACCGGTGCCGACGTAGTGACCGGCGGCACGTTCGGGCCGGAGGGCGGACTGATCCTCTATCTCGGGCTCGCGGTCGGGATCGGGCTCACCTGGTGGTGGGTCCGCCGAGTGGACGGCCCAGTGCGTTTCCGGACCGACATCGCCGACCCCGATCTGCGCGATCCGCCCCGGCCCGAGTGATACTGCCGGCTGTCGCTGTCGCAAGAGATTCGCCACCCCGGGGTGGCGAAATCATTCACAGATGTACAGCCGGTAGTATCACAGACGTACCGTCGGCAGTATGAGACCCAAGCAGCGCCGGTGTCCTCGCGTGTGCCGGGACCAAGAGGGCTAAGTACGCGCATCCGTAACGTCGGAACATGAACGAGCGGGAACTCGGAACGTCGGGCGTCGAAGTTTCGGAGATCGGTTTCGGGGCCTGGGTCGTCGGCACCGACTGGTGGGGCGACCGCAGCCGCGACCAGGCCATCGAGATGGTCCAGCACGCCATCGACCAGGGCGTCACCTACTTCGACACCGGCGACGTGTACGGCCACGGGGCGAGTGAGGAACTGATCGGCGAGGCGCTGGCCCAGCACCGCGAGGACGTGACGGTCTCGACGAAGGTCGGCTACGACTTCTACAACAACCCCCAGGCCGGCCACGGCGAACTCCCCAAGCGGATCGACGGCGAGTGGATCCGCGAGGCGCTGGACAACTCTCTTGAGCGACTCGACATGGACTACGTCGACGTGCTCATGTTGCACAACGCCAACGCCGACGAGGTCGACGCGGACGTGCTGGCGACGCTCGACGAACTCCGAGAGGAGGGCAAAGTCGAGGCGATCGGCTGGGCGCTCGGCCCCTCGATCGGCTGGCTGGCCGACGGCGACGCCGCCGTGCACGAGGAGTTCGACGCCCTCCAGACGGTCTTCAACATGTTCGAGCAGGTGCCGGGCCAGCACTTCCTCGACACCATCCGGGAACTGGACGCCGACACTTCCGTCATCGCCCGCGTGCCCCACTCCTCGGGACTGCTCAACGAGCAGGTCACGCCCGACACCGAACTCGGCGAGGGCGACCACCGCTCTCACCGCCCGACCGAGTGGTACGAGACCGGCTGGGAGAAAGTCGACAGCGTCCGGTTCCTCGAAGCGCCGGACCACGCCGACGGCCAGCGAACGATGGCCCAGGCCGCCCTCCAGTGGCTCCTGTACCACGACGAGGTCGCCAGCGTCACGCCGACGTTCCGGACCGCCGCCGACATCGACGAGTGGGCTGGCGCGCCGGCCACCCCGGCGCTGTCCGACGCGGAGTACGAGCGCGTCCAGGAGCTGTACGCGGACAACTTCGGCATCGACCGCGACGACGGGATGGACCAGCTTCGCTCCTCCGTCGGCGGCGAGGACTTGGACGAGACGGGGACGGCTCCGGCCGACGACTGATCGACGGGTTTCTCCCCCGCGGACCCACGGAGCGCTTCGAAATTCGACACGGGTTTATCCACGCTCACCCAGAACCAGAGCATGCGCGTGACGTTTCTCGGGACGAGCGGGGCGGTGCCGACGACGGAGCGCAACCCCAGCGCGCTCTTCGTCAACAGAGACGGTGACAAGCTCCTGTTCGACTGCGGCGAGGGGACCCAGCGCCAGATGATGCGCTTCGGGACCGGGTTCGCCGTCGACCACGTCTTCGTCACGCACACCCACGGCGACCACGTGCTGGGGATCCCCGGCCTCCTCCAGACGTTCGACTTCAACGACCGCGAGGAGCCGCTGGCGATCCACGCCCCCGCCGGGACGCGAGGCACTATCGAAGATCTCGTCTCGGTCACCGGCGACACGCCCTCGTTCCCGGTCCGGATCACGCAGGTCTCGGCGGGCGACACCGTGCTCGACGGCGACGGTTACGAAGTGCGGGCGATCCGCACCCAGCACCGCTGTCAGTCGGTCGGCTACGCTGTCGTCGAGGACGACCGAAAGGGCCGGTTCGACCGCGAGAAAGCCGAGGAGCAACTCGGGATCGAGCCCGGCCCGAAGTACTCGAAGCTCCACCGCGGCGAGTCAGTCGAACACGAGGGCCGGACGATCCAGCCCGAGGAAGTCGTCGGCCCGGACCGACCCGGCCGGACGCTGATCTACACCGGCGACACCCGCCCGACCGACGCCGTCGTCGAAGCCAGCGAGGACGCCGACCTGCTGGTCCACGACGCCACCTTCGCCGACGACTGGGCGGAGCGAGCGCGCACGACGGCACACGCGACCGGCCGCGAGGCCGGCGAGGTCGCACAGGAGGCCGGCGCGAAGCGACTCGCGCTCACCCACATCTCGACGCGCTACGGCGGCAATCCCCGGCCGATCCTCGACGACGCCCGCGAGGCCTTCGACGGCGAGGCCTTCGTCCCCGACGACGGCCGCCGGATCGACGTGCCCTTCCCCGACGAGTGAGGGGCCGGGCCCAACAGTTACGGTAGCCTGGCACACAGTAGAACCATGCACGTTCTGGTCACCGGTGCGACCGGCTTCGTCGGCGGGAACCTCGTGCCCGCGTTGCTGGAGCGGGGCCACGAGGTACGGGCACTCGTTCGTGATCCGACGGGGTACGACGGCCCCGACGGGGTCGAGGTCGCCGTCGGCGACCTGCTGGAACCGGACAGTTTCGACGACGCGCTCGACGGGATCGACGCCGCGTACTACCTCGTCCACTCGATGCGGGCCGGCGAGGACTTCGAGGAGCGCGACCGGACCGCGGCGCGGAACTTCGCCGACGCGGCCAGCGAGGCGGGCGTCGACCGCGTCGTCTACCTCGGCGGCCTCGGTGAGGAGACGACGAAGCTCTCCTCGCACCTCGAATCGCGACGGGAGGTCGAACGGCTGTTGCGAGACGGCGACTACGACCTGACGACGCTGCGGGCGGCGATCATCATCGGCGACGGCTCGGCGAGCTTCGAGATGGTGCGCCAGATGGACCGCCGGCTGCCGGTGATGACGACGCCACAGTGGGTCGAGACGCCCAGTCACCCAATCGCCATCGACGACGTGATCGCCTACCTCGTCGGGGTACTGGACGTGCCCAAGACCGCGGGCGAGACCTACGACATCGGCGGGCCGGAGGTGCTTTCCTACGCGGAGATCCTCAAGCGGACCGGCAAGGTGATGGGCACCGGCGAGCCCTACATCATCCCGATCCCGGTCCTCTCGCCGCGGCTGTCCTCGTACTGGATCGGCTTCGTCACCGACGTGCCCACCAGCGTCGCACGGCCGCTGATCGAGGGGCTGAAAAATCCCGTCGTCGCCAACGACGAGCCGATCCGCGAACTGCTGCCCGTCGAGCTGACGCCGTTCGAGACCGCGGTCGAGCGGGCACTGGGCCAGCGCGAGGCCCGGCTGGCCGTCGAGCAGCTCCCGGCGGAGGTCCGGTCTCGGTGAGCGAGGACCCGCGACCGCTCCGGTACGGAGAGACGTGGGTCTACGAGAGCATCGTCGGGGCGCTACCGGGGATCAGCCTGCCGGCGTGGGCCGCCGTCGCCATCCAGTTGCTCGTCTTCGAACTCGGCGTGCTCGTCCTGGCGGCGTACTACGACCTCTGGGCGGCCGCGGTCGCCGGCACGGCCGCGGTCGTCGTCGCCGCGATCGGCAGCGTCGAGATGCTGCGGATCGGGACGCTGGTCCGCCGGATCGACGTTCCCGGCGACTACCGCGACCTCCTCTTTAGCTCGAACGTCGAGGTCGTCCTCTCGGTGCTCGCCTACATCGCGCTGGTGACCCACCTGTTCGTCTTCGACCCCCAGCAGGGCGGGGAGACGCTGGTCGGGCGACTGTTCGGCCCCGACCAGCCGATACTGGTCGTCTACCTGATGTTGCTGGTGCTGTGGGACGTGTGTTACCGGATCGGCACCGGCTGGTGGGCCGCGATCACGTCGCTGTGGCGGTCGGCACGCTACCGGTTCGACCCGGAGACCGCCGCCGTGTTGCGCCGGGCGGACCTGGAGATCCTCGGGTTCGGACTGCTCCAGCTCGTGTTGGTCCCGTTCGTCCTGGAGTTTCGGGTGCTGCTCGCGGCCGTCGTGGCACACGTCGTCGCGGTGACGGTCGTGATGTCACTGTCGGTGTTTCTGCTCGGCCGACAGACGACGGCGTAGCTACGAGGATTTGATCTGCTCGAACTGATCGAGCAGTTCTTCGGTCGAATCGCTGGAGTCGTACTCGACTTCGCCGTGGTACGCTGTCCGGTCGTCGTCTTCGCTCAGATCGACGTCGCTGTTCTTGCGCTCGCGGCGTTCGTGTTCGTCTTCGTCATATGCGCCCATCGACATTGCTTACCACACCCAATGTAATGTGGTAGTAGTTATCAATGTAACGGTCGGCTGAAATACGACTGACAGTTGCGCCCATGCAGAACCCTCAAACGGGCTGGGCGCGTACGGTGATCCGTGGCAGGCCCGATTCGATTCCGACACTCGTCCGAACGCTGGAACGCGGGACGAGTACACGACGCCCTCTACCAGCCCCTCGACGCGAAGTTCGGCGCGACCACGGCCGATCCGTGGTACCGCCCGCCCGACGGCTACGAAGCGCGCCGCATCGCGATGGACAACGGCGACCTCGCGCTGTTCTGTTGGTCCGACGCCGACGCCTACTGGCTGGGCAACACCGAGACGCCGAAGACGCTGTGGCGGACGAACAAGTGTACTTTCGAGGAAGCACCACACGGGATCGCCCGGTGGGGGAAGCGCGAACTGCTCGCCCAACTCGAACAGGAGGACCCGTGGCTGGCCGAATACGACCACCTGGCGTGGTTCTTCCTGCCGGTCTTCTTCTCGAAGGACGGTCGGGAGTCGACGCGAGCGTTCTTCCGGGACCACGCCGGTGGGTTCCCCGACGCCGACCGCGAGGCGGCGCTGTCTTTCTACGAGGAGCTGCTCTCGACGGGGCTGCTCGACGACCACCGCTACACGATGGCGAGCAAGCTCGGGACCAGCGATGGCGTCGACCTGACCAGAATGCAGGCGACGATGGGCGAGTTCAACGCCGCCAAGCTGCTCGCCGACGCGGGCCACGACTTCGAGCCCGAGGTCGAACTGGGGTCGGGCCACGCGCTGGACTTCCAGGTCGACGACATCCTCGTCGAGGTGACCCGTCCCCAGCCGACGAACCGCCGCAAGATCGACTCGCCGATCCACGCGGTCAAGGCAAGCGGCGACGCCAAGACCCGCGACCAGATCGCGATCCACGGCAACGCCGCGCTGTTCGTCGACTGCTCGTCGTTCCCCGACGACGATTGGCGACGCATTCTCGGGGAACGCCCCGACGTGGGCCACGAACCCGCCGTCGTCTTCCGGATGCGACCGGACGGCACGACCGAGGGGTACGCGAAGGGGACCTTGCACCTGGACGTGGCCGGCGAACTCGAACGGCCGGCCTAGCGGCGTCAGGACAGTCGCGACTGGAGCGTCGCCGCGGTCGCTTCGCCGACGCCATCGACGGCCAGCAGTTCCGCCGTCGAGGCGGTTCTGACGTTGTCGACGCTCCCGAAACGCCTGAGCAGTCGCTTGCGGGTCTCGGGACCGACGCCGGGGACCTCGTCCAGCGCCGTCGCGACCTCGTCGCGGACGGTCTGGTGGTACTGGACGGCAAAGCGGTGGGCCTCGTCGCGCACTCGCTGACAGAGGTGGAGCTTCGGATCGTCGTCGTCCCAGTCGTGAGTGCCAGTGGGAGTCACGACCAGCTCCTCGTCCTTGGCGAGCGCGACGGCCGGCACGTCCCAGCCGGTCTCGGCCAGCGCGTCCCGCGCCGCGCCGAGCTGGCCGTCGCCGCCGTCGATCAGGAGGAGGTCGGGATCGGGGCGGTCGTCCCGACCCTCGATCGCTCGCTCGGCCCGCCAGCGAACCAGCTCCCGCATGTTGGCGTAGTCGTCGTTGCGCTCTGTGAGCTTCTTGCGGCGGTAGTCGCGCTTGGCGGCGTCGCCGTCGACGAAGGTCACGTTCGACCCGACGACGGCCCGCCCCTGTGCGTGGCTCACGTCGAACCCCTCGATCCGGTCGGCGGCGTCGATCGAGAGCGCGTCGGCCAGCGCGGCGGTGTCGTCGCGTGCCGGGCCGCCACGGCGGGCGTTCTTCAGCGCGAGATCGACCAGCGTCGCCT
>Ga0207754_100156_pt1 | contig 41369 bp, 45 predicted proteins | sample A23E1SouthBayCA_FD_187728 | JGI IMG/M metagenome (GOLD analysis project Ga0207754, IMG submission 187728) | Aerobic enrichment media microbial communities from Eden Landing Ponds, California, USA - A23 E1 (SPAdes) | ecosystem: Environmental > Aquatic > Marine > Unclassified | place: Emeryville...
TCCCTCACCCTCCGCTGTCACTCCTCGGCAGCCAGCAACCGATGCATGGTATCTCCGCAAGAACATCTCAAACTCCGTCTAATTCGACCGCTATTCGTTTGTAGACGCTCTATATCCCGAAAACGTGGATGTCAGGCACGTCAAGAATAATCGCTTGGATTATTTGACAGAGAGTGAGTGTCCTGACCTTGTTACGAAGTTCTTATAATTAATGTCAACATATGTAATATATGAACCGACGAGCCCTTCTCTCAACGATTGCGTGCGGAACATCAATTCTTCTCGCTGGATGTGGTTCTCAGGCTCCCGAAAACGAAGTAGAAATCACTGTCCGAAACGATAGCCAGAAAGTCATCTCGATGGACATCTTCTTCACACAGGGTGACTCTGAGACTGTCTTTTCAGCCCACTACTCTCTGGATGCAGAGAAGGCTAATGAGGCAAAGAGTTTCACCGGCTCTGCCGACCGAGCATACGTTATCGTAAATGAATCGCAGGCTAAAGTGATAGACTTCGTTAATAAACCGTGTTCTGGGACGAATACCGTCCCCTTTGGAGTTGCATATAGTGAAACCGAGGGTATTCAGGTAGGAACCGCCTGTTCTGAATAGCATGCCGCATAAAGAGCTATCTGCACACGATTACACGGTTCTTCAAGATACATACAGTTATATACTGTATTTCTCGTGCTAACGGGTAGTGTCAGTTGCTCAACCTACTGAATCACCGTTTGACCACGACAGGTACTTCACGTTCACTGTCAACGAGGAGACCTACAACGGGAGTATCCACTTCCTCACCAAGTACGACAGAAAGCCCGATTTCGTTGAGGTACTACGAAACAGTTTCTTCCGAGACAAGACCTACGGTGACAACCGTGCCGACTGGCATCGGAATACTACGTCGTTTTACGCGTGGGTGAAGGCGCATATGCTCCGACTCGCGTGGGACTGCCGCGAAGAGTTCCTCTGCTACTTTCTCCGCTCGTTTCCCAATATCTGCCGTGATTTCGGATTTCCAGTCACGCACGACCGCGACACGAGCGGAGCGCCCAGTCAGTCCCGGCTCTGGGAGATGTGGAACAAGGAATTCACCGACGTACAGCGCGAATTCGTCCGAACGGCCACCGAAGAAGCCCTCGAATTCGCCCGCGAGCAAGGCATCCCCGCACCCGACCCCGTGTTCCGACCAGAGGAACGTGACATCACCTCGAAACGTAGCGAACAGCGGCTCGTTGCAGAGAAGACCAAAGAGGTCTGGCAACAGGCCAAACCGTTCGTCACGGACACGTTCTACCTGAAGCGGGCCGAGAACACCGTGGTTCACGAGAACGCGTTCTGGGAACAGCACGCCTACATGGGAATGCGAGAGAATATGTACGCCCAGAGCGGCCAGCACTCGTTCTACATCGACTCTCAGCGCGACCGCACACCGAGTGCATCGAACCACCGCTACCAGATAGGAAAACTCACTATCGAGGAGATGCGCTCGATGCTTCACGAGACTACACGGATGCTCATCGCCCGCGCTCGGCACAACTCCGAACTCGTCGGCAAACTCTGGGCCGCTATTGACATTACCAAGGGCAACCCGTGGACGGGCAAAATCGAGCGAGATGAGGATGACAACATCGCAGAGGATTGGATTCTCGGCTACAAGGACGGTGAAGTGTACTATCAGTGGGCGACAATCCAGATTATCGGCTACGACATCCCGCTTGTGCTGGACGCCATCCCGGTCAAACGGGGGATGAAGCGAGCCGACATCGTGGACAGCCTGCTAGAGAACGCACTTGACCTCGTGGACGACATCGAACTCGTGATGATGGACAGGGAGTTCGATAGCGAGGGCGTGAAAGACTCCTGCGACAAGCATGGTGTCTATTACCTGAACGGCGCACGGAAGTACGAGTCAGAGAAGGCGACGTGTACGCGGCTCCGTCGTTCCGGGGAGATGGCTAACATCGAAGAAGAATCAGTCTCAAGCGGCCCGACTCGCAAGCGGATATATCTCCCGTCCAGTGCTGACGATGATTTCGACGCAGAGAACGAGCATGAGGGGGATGAAACCGAGGAGAGACCAGACATCCGCAAGGAGATGCGTGAAGACCTCTCTGAACTCGGTATTGAACTGAATGAGGAGGATGCCTCGCACGGGTTCAGTGCCCTCACGGAGGAACTGCGAGAAGAGGAGGAGAACGAGCCGACTGTCGGGAGCGAAGAGGATGCACAGGCGTACGCGTTGTTCGAGACGAACCATCCCAACGTGACGCTGAACGAGGGCGATAACAAGATAGAGCGCATCCATATGGTCGAGCGGATGGTTCGCCGCTATCGCCACCGTTGGGGCATCGAGAACGGCTACAAGCAAATCAAGACGTTCCGCGTCCGCACGACGAGCAAACGCCACACGTATCGGTTCTTCAACTTCGTATTCGCGTGCGTGCTGTACAACGTCTGGCGGCTCGTGGACTTGCTGGTGAAACTCGCCATCGAAGGTGAGAATTCGACGTATGCGCCGCGTGTGGATGCGAACCAGTTCTTGACAGTGGCGAAAGAATACTACGGTCTCGACCCGCCGGACTAACGTTATCGGGCGGTTAGGTGTCCACTGACACCTGAGCGGCGGCGCTATCCTGCGTTCATTATTTTCGGCTGATTGGTGTCTGTTTCTGAATCATCGACCTTAGCGCCTTCTCACGATGTTTTCGTACGGTGGGTGTCTGCCGCAAGGAACGTCGGTTCAACCGATTATTTGGTCATATACCTGCCTTCTAGCCGCCCCTGGAAGTTGAGACTACAGCGGGTTTAGCGGGACTGTAATGCATGGTTTCGGCTGTTTCAGTGATCGGGAACTGGCTCAGATTGCTCTCCAAACGGCTATTCCTATGAAATTTCAACGACATGCGCGAATTTCGGCGACTTCCGAGAGCGTTGCCACTTAGACGCCGCGCTAACACGGGTAGAGCCCCCCACACTATCCGATTCCCGTTTCCTTCTTCAGCAGCGTGAGCGTATTGTCGGCCGTCACAATGGGTGAGTGTTCGTACTCACCCGTCAACTCGACTTGGACGAGCAAATCGACCGCTCGCCAAATCGAGTACAAAAGACACGCGAATGCGAAGTAGAAGAACCGGAGGCCAAAGTCCTTCGAGGTCGTGGCGGCCATGAATCGCTTGATCGATTTATAGCCGCTTTCAATCTCTCAGCGATACCCATACTCGGTAAGATAGGCGCTGCTGGTGTTTGTCATGAATACCGAGTATTGCCGGTGGTCGTCGTGCTCAGAGTCTTCTTGCCGACGGTAGATCAGCGTCGTCTCGTGCCACTCGTTCTTCCCAAGATGGAGCTTGCGGTCGGTCTCGTATCGGTCTTGACCCCGCTGTAGCAATCGCTTGGCTTGGGCTTTCTCGCTGGTTTGCATCCGCTTCGGGACGACGTACGACAGCTAACTAACGGTGAATGTTCAGTACCCTACGTTTGCATAGCGCTTGTTCCGCATGACTGTTCTACAAGTTTGACTCTTTCTTGGGCACTGTCACTGGCAGTCTGCGTCGGTGTTTCAAGGGCATAAACCGAAACTGTCTGGAGCTCATCCTCATGATTACGGTTCCAACGTTCACAGAGATACCTTGCAAAACTCGGTCGGAGATCCTCATCATGACGCATATTACTCATATACTTGCGCTCTCGTGCTGACGAATAAGTTGCTGCAATGTTATTAGGGTGCTCCCATTGAATCTCTGAGCGGTGGAATGCATCAACCTGATTGGTAGATTCTGTTTTACTAGGAGCTACGTACCAACGATCTTCTGTTGGAGGATAGGGAGCAAACATTGTCCACCGTGAGTCTGAGTACGCTCCCGAAAGGGTTTCATCGGCTTGTGCTGGAACTGGAGCGAAACCTAATGCTATCGCATTGAAAAGAATGACACCAACGAGTAGCACGGCTGGTATTATCTGTATCAACCGAACTGGCGACCATTCAACACCAAAGAAGGAGTTTTCAGATGATCCGAGCAGGAGTTTTCCAGACAAAAAAGTCTGAAATGGGATCACCGCCAACTTGATCCGGTTCAACAGTGGGTTGCGATCAAATGTGTTCCATACGTCGCTGGGTAGGAAGGGAATCAAGGCGATTATAGACACTAGTGGGAAGATTCCCAAATGCATCGTTAGCAGCATCCCGAAATGCATGGCCCCGAAAGCTCCAACAAGAATAATCCGCAATCGTCCAGTCAAAAGAATGAGCAACGGTGAGGCCACAAGAAGTCCGATCCATAGCCAATTAGCTATCTCGAGAATAACCGGCAGTTCCTGAAGGTGCGGGCCAAGCAATACGATGAATTGGTCGAGTGCAAAAATACTAGTAACAGCATCACCCGCCATCCAGCGCTCTCCTCGAAGTTTCAATACTGCATTGACTCCATACACCAGTAGAACCTGAATTAGCAGCGCTGCGCTTGCTGCCGTAACGATTTGTTCTCGTGGTGCTCCTCGACGATGTGCATCGATTGACCATCGCTCACCAAGCGGAAGGAACACTGACCAAAACAGTAGATGCTGCAACAGTGCATCCCCACCAGACAGCACGTATGGGTTCCGGGCGTGAAGAGACAGTAGTAGAATGAGAGAAATACCGGTTGCTATCCGGGTCTTATAGCCGATTGTCACTGCAAGTGCGAATGTGAGCGCGATCAAAAACAAAAAAATCTGAAACCACATCTCGCCAGAAAGAGTGTGAAGAGAAACACGTGCAACCATAGGGGATTGTTCTGCTAGCAGAGAGACTGGAAGAACACCATCTTCTGTGTAGAACATCCGGAGGTTGCGTGTTCGTAAAAGGAGATCTACAATGAGAACCAACCCGAGGCTGATCCGGAATGCGGCAAGGGTTCTTGCATCAATACCTAGACGCTGCCTCAGGATAGATTGCATGCTTGAGCTATCGATATTTGTGAATTGTGCATCACTCATTTGGAGTGTTATAGTGTTGCAAGTTAATGCACCAATAGATATCTTGTGGTTCTGTCAGGTACTATATCTATAGATATTTAGGACGATCACATCAAGGAAGCGTTACCCGTAGAAATCGGGTGGCTGGACAAAATATATAATTGATTGCCAATCCCTATAGAATACTTTTCGGGATGCTCCTGCTTGTGTATCGGGATACCATTAACTCAGGCTATACAAAGAACGTGAATCGGTCAGTACAGACGAGATAGATTCTCTAGGATGCTTTTCAGTTATTCACACTCTATCGGTTCAAACACTTGTTCGTACGTAAGAAATTCGTGAGCCGTATGCAGTGAGACGGCCAGTCTCAACTACTGTTCGTATTTGGGAGTTGAAACTACGGTGGGTTTAGCGGGGACTCTAATGCGTGATTTCGGCAGGTTCAGTGAACACGAATCGGCACAAACCGGTCTCCAAACACCCAATCTTGATGCTCTGATGTTCGACATACCCGGCATCTGAGGGTATCGACTCTGTTACCTTTGGTGGTTTCATCGATAACTTGTACCGCAGGGGACCCTCAGATCCAAATAGTCAGTGTGATATCAAATTTATCTTATTTGACTAGTTTTATATGTTTTCACCCATACACATTTACATGTCGCCCCATGGAAGATAATCAGGATAATGTTGCCCTCCAGTCGGCAACACAGGTTACGAGACGGACTGCTATCAAATCCTCAGTCGGAATGCTCGGTTTGAGCGCCATTGGACTCGGTTCCGCGGCTGAAGATCAGGATTCCTCCCAGTCCAGAACAACTGTCGGAGAAGCTGTATTCGGTGAGGTCGGTTTCACTCTCAAAAAACCGGAGATCGACAAAGCGGGTCATCAAGATCCACTACCAAGATACGGTTACGATCAAGAATCACAGGAATTGGTGTTCAGGTCCCTTACCGACGAAACTCGTGAACTGATCCAGTCAAACTCAGCAGTCGTTAGAGCGAACTCTTACGAGACGCTCCCCCACACCGTCAATTCTGGCCGCTCCAGAAAAACTGTCCCCCTGAAGACGAACGAACAACTCACTACAACTGCAATGGGCTTCTTGAATTCAGAAGTCCAATTCCCTGCTGTCCGGGTAAGGGATTTGTCTGAGAATCGCATCGAACTCGGACATAAAGATGAGCGTGTGGTTGCTGCTCCAACGGAGACTGTCGGGCTTGACATCGAGACAAAGGGTCGCGGCCAGAATCCAGACAACATCGAACTGCGGTACGTTGCACGGAACTATGGACAAGTAAGTGTGGCAGAAATTAAGGAGGAAGATCAATGACTGTCGATTTCAAGATTTGGAAAGTAGAGGAGGGTGTCAGCGACGGATTTGTCGATGGGGCCATCGACGCAATCGGGGACCTGGACACCCAGATCGACACCAATCTCGCAGCAGAGGCTATGAATCCGAGTATTCCGTTCCAGTCTGTTGGAACTGATTACGGCGACTTCATCGAGACAGACCTCGTTCCCCACGTAGTTGACAACTATGGCTGTCCGTCCGATGAAGAGTGTCACATTGTAATTACTCAATCATTGGCTCTTGGTGCGGGCGGGACTCTAGGGACGGTCAAGGGCTCAGGTAATCCATTCACAACACATCCAGACTGTAACAGCTCCGAGGCTGCCGCTGCTGGGGTCAATACGCATTCCAAAACCGCCGGGGTTAGTGCCTACCCATCTGGGGATGATACGTTCGAGGTCACTGTCATGCACAATGCCATTCATGCGCTCTTGGGGGACAATATTGATACACCGTCAGACGGCTGTTCCCAAGGCCATTCTAAGGATCACTCTCTTGGCAGAATTACTCCAGAGCAGAACGTATCACCGGCTCAAATCTGGTACACGGCTGGTCTCGAAACAGGAAACATAGCACCATGTGACAACTGCGTGCACAATGCGGGTGTAGGTGCCGACGGTGCCACAAAAGATATAAGCTCGTGTACAACAAATCAAATCGCCAACTCAGCTGATAATTTAGGATACTAAGAGACACTCCATAATTGTCTCAGGAGTTCTATTAGAATGGGTACACCAGCAGGGTTTCGATTCAGTGGCCGCGCTCTCATTATATTTGCAGTCGTATCGTTAATCATATCGGGTCTACTCATTGGTGGAGTGGATAGGTCGAGCGATGTCCGCGTTGTAGCAGCCAATGAATCGCAGGTATCTCCCGATGACGAGGTAGTCATGTACAATAACCTCTCAGAAGGGGGCCAGGACGTGTTCGACCAAGGACTCCGTACTAATGGATATACCAGAGTGCATCAATTACCACCAGATTTCAACTATCCAGATGACGAGATGGACTATACCTATGTCGAGAAAAACGGGACGATATACAGTGTAGGCACTGGGTTCAGTAATTACATGGCAGTTCTTCTCGCGGATGCAGTCGGCATCGTGGTCGGACTCGCGGGGATCATCCTATTGCTGGGCGGGGTGTACCGCCGCAGGAACAGGGATGCCGATGCGACAGAGGATAAATAATCGGTGGTGTCTTTTTGAGGTCTATTTTCAATCTGCCCGTAGATCGCATTCAAAACCGCCAATCGGACTCCAGTTGGTGAGCGGTTCCCCATCATATTCTGGCCACTCAGCGTTGATTGTTGTACGGTTCGTCGAAGACAATGCGGCAATTCGATTCTACCAGCCAAGCGAACTCTTCAATATAATCAACAAGCCGATCGACCAACTCTGAAGTACTGAGCAGACAGGAGCTTGAGTCGTATGCATTGAGACGACCGGTCTCAACTTCTGTACATGTATTGAAGTTGAGACTACAGCGGATTTAGCGGGGCTGTAATGCGTGGATTTGGACGGGTAAGTGATCGAGGACATCTTCAGATTAGCTCTCAACCACTCGATCATGTTGTACTGGTGATAATAATGCCAGATTCCGAAGATTTTCGATAGTGTAGCCACTCGGACTCCGCATTCACCCGGATTGAGTCCCTCTCTACCCGATTCCAGTTTCTTTCTTCAACAGCGTCAGCGTATTGTCAGCGGTGACAATTGGTGCGTGCTCGTACCCACCAGTCAATTTGACCTGCACGAGCAAATCGACGGCTCGCCAGATCGAGTATAGTAAACACGCAAACGCGAAGTAGAAGAATCGCAACCCGAAATCCTTGGATGTTGTAGCAGCCATGAAGCGTTTGATCGACTTGTAGCCGCTTTCGATCTCCCAGCGATACCCGTACTCGGTGAGATAGGCGCTGCTGGTGTTCGTCATGAACACCGAGTACTGCCGGTGATCATCGTGTTCTGAATCCTCCTTCCGCCGGTAGATCAGTGTCGTCTCGTGCCACTCATTCTTCCCGAGATGGAGTTTCCTACCAGTCTCGTATCGGTCCTGACCCCGCTGGAGCAGTCGCTTTGCTTGGGCTCTCTCGCTGGTCTGCATTCGCTTGGGCACGACATACGAAAGCCCTCGTTGGCTGAGAATATCCAGAATATGCTGACTGTCGAACTCACGACCCATCAACACGGTATCGACGTGAACGGCGTTTTGAGCTGAATCCAGCAGATCCTTCACTATCGCTTTCCGTGATTCACCTCTTCGCACAGGACGGGCATCGAGGACAATCGGAACCGCATTGCCGACCAGTTGAACAGTGGCCCACTTATAAGCGTACTTATCGGTCTGCTCTTTCGTCCCGATAATTTCGTCTTCGTGCCCGGTTCTGTCACCTGTAAACGGGTCCGCCTCAGTGATATCGATAGCGCGATCCCTGCTCGGAAGAACTCCTCCGTCTCCGCTGCTTCCTCCAACAATCGATTCACAGCCTTCCGGTACATCTCTCGAATTTGCCCGATAGAGAGGTCACGAATCTGATCGCGATGGACATGACCCAATGGTGTTTGATCTCGAGTTGATTCACACACGAAACTACGAGCACCTTCATTGGCAGCCAACCGCTCTCGAAGTCCGAGATGCGTTTGTAAGTCCCAATATGCGTTCTCGTGGATTTCACAACCATCACCACGATCTAACGAGAAGGCTGGGAAGACAATACGGCTGACGTGGTCTGTAATCGATACTGCTTCGCCGAGGACGGCTTGAGTACTTGGGTCTGATTCGTTCGCTTCGTCATTTTGTGAAGGAAAGCTACGTTCTGGCTCGCGCGGAACAGCAACACCCGCGTTCTGGGCTTTGATCAGAATTGTCCGCGCAGCTGCCTCAACTGTCTCACAAAGCTCTGTAGTGAATCGTTCGTGCCAGCTTCGCCACAGTGTTGACTGGTCTGGGATCGTCTCTAATTCTAGTTGCTCACGGAGCTCAGGATAGTGGGTGAGGTACGTGAGAAGTGCCGTTTCGTGGGTCCAGCCGTGAAGTTCTTTGAGCAGAAACAGTCGGAACAGTTGAGCCATCTCGTACTGGGTGGCTCCAGAATACTGGTCATGTGGCCCAAACTCGACATACGCTACTGGGTAGTGAGACACGAACTCGTCGACGGAGTGGTGGTCCTCATGGTCGAACCATGTGGAGGCAACGGTCCAGATATCTTCTTCGAGACCGGGGAGAGAACTCTGGTCGTAAAGTGGCGTTGAACGATATGCTGGCCACTCAGCGTATGATTGCTGGGCGATTCGCCGAAAGACAGTGTGTCGTGAATCACAACTCGCAACCACTACGAGATGCTGGCCACGGCAGGCTCAAGAATCCGTTTACTGCTCAGTACAATTGTATGAGTGATCCAATGGTCCACATCGCTGAACCAGCAATTATGAGATAGCTCTTCCAATCGTACTCATTCACAATGGGATTAGTTTTGTGACGGAAGAATCCAAATAAACTGGCAATGAGTATAATTATTGCAGCAAAAGCCTATACAGTCGTGGCAACGTTAATCTGTAGCTCCGTACCAACAAATAGGCCAGCTAACTCTGAAATCGCAACGGCGAAGAGACAAATTGCGACCGTTTTGGAGGGGTGCATCAATTCACACTAACTCTGTGCTGATGAAATACCTAACTCATATTTCTCTATCTGCACACCTACTGAACGGCTGTTTCACTTCAAATCTGCTAATAATACCCACCTGAATGTGGTGCAGAGCCACGGTCAGTACAGAGGACGAGGTGTCGATCAGTCTGGTGAACCGCTCACTCCCCGAATAAGCGCCATGTAAGATACAGATAGTATATCTAATTGGATATCTCATATTCACACGGTTCGACTGTTACGTTGGGACATCCTGAACATTTTTGTCAGTTAATGGTGAAATTGACACTGTGAAACGGTTCTATGTATTTTATATGTGCTTTGCATTATGGGGCATAGTATTCGGATATAGTACGGTGTCAGCCATCATTGAGGGAGATCTGAGTTATTCAATAATTGCCGCATCTATAGCTAGCATCATGATGTTTTGTGTATCATTATATCAACTAGCCCGAGGCCCCTCAGGTGAATCCGAGGACATTCCCAAGTGGTCAGTTTGGGCCGTAGTTCTGGGTACTGTTATATTCATAGTATCTCATCTGGCTGAATTGGCCTGACTCGGGTAAGTGAAATCCTCAGTAGTAGCGTGGATAAAGGATAGCAGTCAATACACATCCAGATCAAACAGTTATTTCAGCCAAGATTCCCCTGGATCTCATTACGTATGCATTGAGACGACCGGTCTCAACTTCTGTGAGACTAGGGAAGTTGAGACTACAGGGAGTTTAGCGGGGCTATGATGCGTGTATTTGGACAATTAAATGAGCGAAAAACAGGCCAGATTTGTTATCAAACACCCGATATTGGTGCTCCGATGTTCGTCATTCCCAGCATCCGAGGATGTCGAACTACTCTGTCGCCTTTGGTAGTTTCAGCGAGTAACTTGTATCGTAAGAAACTCTCAGAAACAAATGGCAGTTTAATATCAAACCTTTCTGACTAGACTAGTTTTATATGATTTCATCTCCACACGTTTACATGTCGCCCCATGGAAGATAGTCAAGATACTGTTGCCCTCCAATCGGCAACACAGGTTACGAGACGGACTGCTATCAAATCCTCAGTCGGAATGCTCGGCCTAAGCGCCATCGGACTCGGTTCTGCGGCTGAAGATCTGGACTCTCAGTCCAAATCAACTGTCGGAGAAACTGTATTCGGTGAAGTCGGTTTCACCCTCAAAAACCCGCAGGTTGACGCAGTCGGCCATCAAGACCCACTACCAAGATACGGCTACGACGAGGACTCACAGGAAGTAGTGTTCACCCTCCTGTCCGATGAGACCCGTGAACTGATCCAGTCAAATTCGGCGGTCGTTAGAGCGAACTCTTACGAGTCGCTCCCGCATATCGTAAATACTGGTCGGACAGGAAAGACTGTCCCCCTGAAGACGAACGAACAACTCACTACCACTCAGGTGGCCCTCTTGGATTCAGAAATACAATTCCCTGCGATTCGGGTGCGGGAATTGTCCGAGAATCGGATCGAGATCGCACATCAAGATGAGCGTGTAGTTGCGTCGCCAGAAGAGGCTGTCGGGCTGGACGTTGCGACACCGGGCCGCGGCCAGAATCCAGACGATCTCGAACTCCGGTACGTTGCACAAAACTACGGACAAGTAAGTGTTGCAGAGATTGAGGAGGAAGATCAATGACAGTCGAATTCAAGATTTGGAAAATGGAAGAGCTTGTCGAGCCTGGATTCGCCAGTGCGGCCGTCGACGCAATCGAGCTACTAGATAGCCAGATCGACACCAATCTTACAGCAGAGGTTATGAGTCCGGATATTCCGACGTCTTATCGATCTGATTTTGGCAAGTTCATTGAAGACGACATGGTTCCCCACGTAGTCGAGAATGAGGGCTGTCCGGCCGATAATGAGTGTCACATCGGGATTGTAAATACAATAAAACTAGGTGCGGGGTACACTCTCGGACCGGTCAAACAAAAAGGAAATCCATTCCAGACACACCCAGACTGTAACAGCTCTGAGGCTGGTGCCGCTGGGGTCAATACGTATGCTGCACTCGGCGGGACTCCGACCTATCCAGGAGGTGATGATAACTTCGAGGTCACTGTCATCCACAATGCCATTCACGCGCTCACTGCGGATGATATAGATACACCATCAGACGACTGTTCCCAAGACCACTCTCAGGACCACTCTCTTGGCGAAATCAATTCATCATCCCATGTGTCACCGGCACAAATATGGTACACAACTGCTGTCCTATCGGGCAACCTACCACCTTGTGACAACTGCTCAGGCAACCCAGAAAAACCCGCTGGCGGTTCCACAACCGAGATAAGCTCCTGCACAAAAGATGCGATTGCTTACTCGGCTGACAAGCTAGGATACTAAAAAAGAACACTGGTTATATATTTCGGAGAATCTGTAAAATGGGAACGAATTCAAAAAACCGATTCATTGGTTGGGCGCTAATTATATTTGCAGTAGCATTGCTTATTATCTCTGGTTTACTCATTGGTGCTCCCTCGGAGCCGGCGACTAGAGCTTACACCACAGAGACGAATGAATCGCAAGTGTCTCCGGATGACGAGGTAGTCAGTTACAATAACCTTTCAGCAGCGGGCCAAGACGTGTTCGACCAAGCACTCCGTGCTGATGGGATTACCACAGTGAATCAGGCCCCGCCAGATTTCGACTATCCAGATGATACAATGGACTATACCTACGTCGAAAAAAACGGGACTATATACACTATAGGCACTGGATCAAATCCATGCTGGATATGTGCCTTCGTGGAGCCACTTGGTATCGTGGCTGGGCTCGCGGGGGTCATCCTGTTGGTGCTCGGAGTGTCCCGCCGCAGGAACGGAGACGCCGACGCTACAGAGGACTAATAATCGGTGGAGTTTCCCTTTGAAGGCCTCGTTTCAAGTCGCCCGTAGATCGCATTCAAAACCGCCTACCGGAACCCAGTGGTAGAGCGGTCCTCATCATATACTGACCACTCAGCATTGATTCTTGTACGGTTCGTCGAAAGACAATACGGCCAATCGGTTCTACCGGGCACTCTAAGTCTTCAACATAATCAACAAGCTGACCGACCAACTCTGAAGTACTGAGCAGACAGGAGGTTGAGTCGTATGCATTAAGATGACCGGTCTCAACTTCTCGTCCGCATTCAGTACTAATTTGTACCATCTCAAGCAGTGATTAGTCTATGTCGAGGGCCAATGTCCAGTCTGTAGCCAAAGATGTCACCATACTCAGCATAGGCTTACTTGTATCTGGTATTATCCTGGAGGTGCGAACCGGTTCAATTCCTGAGCTTGGTAGATATGCTCTGGGGTGTACGACGGTACTCGTGTCCTCTGGCCTGATGTATCCCCGATCGGGTGGCTCACACACACTATACGATTCGCAGCGTCTGAAAGCGTACGTCGTGACTGCCGTCGGAATATATTTTTTCATTACTGCGGTTCCCTAGGGGTGATAGGTGAATTCGCATGCAAGCTGTCGCCACCCCGGCGACGCAGGCACCACCGTTTTCGAAATGAAATAACTCGAGGACCTAAAAAGAGAGACTCTTCCCCGGTAGAAACCATGATATGAGGGTTCAAGCCAAAGATTTCATATTAAAAAAGGGCTGGGGGAGTCACAACCTATACACTCGAGCCAACAGCAACACACCCCACCGTTTCATTTGTTTCGTCCCAACTCCCGCTTCTCTTATTTTCTCTTCACACCAACCGAATAAACGGTCTAGGAAGGTTCTAAGTGCCTGTAAGCCTAATATCAACTATGGCGATATCCGACCCAGAAGAGAACAACCCGGGTCACTATACCGTCGACGATATGGCAGTTATCCGGCCTGGTGGAACGGAGCTGGTCAAACTCGGTGACGATTTCGGCCCCGAAGACTCCGACTTCTTAGACCTCTCTCCAGAGGACTCAGTAATCGTCGCTGCATACGACACGGATGTTGGCGACGCGGTGATGATTGAGGTTGTCGGATCCTCTGCAATCAACCGCATCGCAGCAGAGAGCCTGGACAGACTTCTAGACTCGATACTTACACTCAGTTAGTTTCAGTATTGAGTTCTGCGCCGAGGTAGATGTCCATTCAGATGTCCGTCTGCGATTCGTGCCAGTTTACCGACCTTCGGAAAGACGGTACGCCTTGCCCTCAGTGCGAAGATGGAGTGATGTTGGTAGAAAATAAACATACCGAGGCGACGATACACTTCGATGGAGGTGTCCGACCGAATCCTCAGTCGATCACATCGAGTTAGAGTAAGCGCCTGCTTGAGGAAGATGTGCAACATGGCGGCGCCCCGCCGTGGGGGACGCCGCCTCTTGCAGTGGTCGTTCACAGAGTTCTGCGAAATGACGCTTCGCGCAGCTTAGACAGCACTTGGTGTCCGCAGGTCTGTTCCGGCGAATCAACCACTTGACGATCGGTTCTTCCGGTAGGTGTCCCATGACCGGGACAGCAGTCGTGAGTGGCGACGCTGTCGCGTCGGCGGTGATTCGGCGCCGACAGCGACCTCACCGGCCAAAACGCACCGGCTCTATTGTTCAGATGTTCGCTCCGGTATCGGTTACTCGGATTTAGCGCCTGCTGAACGCTGTAAGAACTGTGCCAATGTGATTAGCTGAATCCTGGTCCTGCCGCAATCGGCTGTACCGTTGAAACTGAAGAGGGGTACTCCAAGTGTCGTGACACGGTCGGGGAGGTAACCAACAATCAAGCCGAGTACCGAGCCCTCATTCGAGCGCTGGAAATTGCCAAAGATGCAGGCTTTGACTCGGTAACAGCAAGAGGCGACTCCCAGCTCATCGTCAACCACGTCACGGGTGAGTGGGATACTACGATGACACGCTGGAGGATTTCCGAGATGACGTACGCTATTGGGGCTTTCCGCAATTCTACATAAGAGCGATACGAGGCAACCGCTGATGCCCTCCAATCCACCGACGCCGCCTGCAGAGCTGCCGATAAATACCGTCGACACACTCAAAGGGTACCTCCGACCAGCTCCAGCATGTCGCGCGCTACGCTGAGGCTGTGGCGGAGCACAAAGCTCGTGAGCCCCGCCTCAAGAGGGATCGGATGAGGACGAGATCGACGATCGACCAGTGGACCTCCCGTCGAAGGCCACTATTATTATCAAGGAAATCAACGACAACCGCTACTGACAATGGCGTGAGGGGGATTCTCTAAAATCAAAATACAAAAAGCTAGTCAGTCCTGACAAGTGAGGTCGTTCATATTGGTCTCTATTCCTCCGAGGATCGAGTTATGTTTCTAGTTCTGATATTTCGTCAGACACTCCACTATTGCCAATAATACCGGGGTACTGGAATGAGATAAGTATTATTGGCAACAGTGGTGTCGAGACATAAAGTCACTTTTGAAATAATTATATGATACTGGCAAAAGTGGAGAGGGTATTGGAGAAACTGGCACTGGGGGTTAGGTTATTACTGGCAAAAGTGGAGAGGGTATTGGAGAAACTGGCACTGGGGGTTAGGTTATTACTGGCAGAAGTGGAGAGGGTATTGGCAGTACTGGTGTTGGCGGTTCCGAAGTCACTCCAGAATCCGATGCCGCTTTGCAGTTTCACGGATATCGTCAAGCTCTCCCAGTTCACTTTCCAGTGCATCAAGAGCCGACGATAGAGAGACATCAAGTTCGTATTCGTTGTAGTTCCCGCGTCCACTCGATGAGTCGACTAGCCGTAGGATTCCGTGAAGGCTCAGGTCCGAGAGATGGTCGTGTACTCTCCTTCGTTTCAGCGGTTCACTACCGTGGTTTCGAAGAACTTCTTGATACCGCTCATAGATCAGTTTCGTTCGTTCTGGTGTCTCTCCTTCGGCCGCTAACTGACAAACAGTCAGCAACACGTACTGCCCCTGCCGGGTTAACGAATGCATCCCTTCGACTACCTGTTGTCGCTGAATCTGATGCTCGGCCTCTCGGACGTCTTCTTCGGTGACTTTCGCCTCTCCACCAGCCATCGCATCGTTTTCAGCGATATCAGCGGCTTTCCGAAGTAATCGTAACGCCTGCCGAGCAGATCCAGAGTCTTGTGCGGAGAACGCCGCACACAGCGGAATTACGTCAGATTCCAGGACATCGTCGTACAACGCAATATCAGCTCGCTGCTTGAGAATATTCTGCAGTTCATTGGCGTCATAGGGAGGGAATAAGATTTCCTCTTCGCAAAGAGTGTCCTTGACTTTCGGAGAGAGGTTTTCTCGGAATTTAAAGTCGTTCGAGATGCCAACTACACCGATTTTGACATCGAGATCTAGTTGTGAGCGTGCTCGTGGAAGCTCGTACAGAATATCATCATCCGAGCCGATGTTATCGATCTCGTCTAGAACAACGAGAATGGTCCCACCGATCGACTCAAGGTCGGTGTAGAGTTCGTTGAAAATCCGTTTTTGTTGATAGCCGGTTTCGCTTATAGGTTCGCGCGTGGAGGAGACTGTGGTTAGAGGATGAGAAGGAGAGCGTATCTCGTTCACGAGATTAACAGCCACCTGATAAGACGTGGTGCAGCCGGTACAGTTGAGTTCGATAACGTTGAGATCAACGTCATCGTACTCTTCAGCGGATTCCTGCAGTTCCTCAAGCAGATTGTGTGTCGCAGCTGTCTTTCCGACGCCGGTAACGCCGTAGAGAAAGACGTTGTTCGGCTGCCAGCCCTGAATGACAGGACGGAGAGCGGCCGCGTATTCATCGAGTTCTTCGTCTCGCTCCTCGAGTGTTTCTGGTTGATAATCATCCCGGAGAACATCTTTGTCCTGGATGATGAACGATTCTCGATTGAATCGGCCCATAGGTGGATTCAAAACGAAGGACTATAATAAAACCAAGGGTTCCAGTATCACCATTAACCCACCACTCGAACCAATTATGCCAGTATTGAGCCTATTTATAAAACACACACACTCCACTATTGCCAGTAAACCGCCGCAACAACTGAAAGGGGTTAATGACTCTTCTATATAGCGATGCTTTTAATATAATCGATAAAAAACCAAACCCATATTAGAGAAAATCTAATTAGGTACTGCAGAAAAAGTGACAGTAAGTGGACTAGCAACTGTCACGCTTCTACCTCTCTATTCATCCTTTTGCCGTTACTGGCAATAGTGGAGTGAGAGTGGTATATAAATACCAGTCTTATTGGCAGTACTGGCAACTATGGTTCCATTCTTTTGCTACCAATGTTGTCCGTTCAGTTATCCAGTCGAAACTCTCCTCCATGAATTACACGTCTTTCCAGATACTTCGGTCGACCCCCTTTTCGGTGACCTCCATGTCAGGATCTACTTCTTCAATCCTTGCCGTTCATCGAGATTCGAACTTTCTACCGATAGAGGTCACTGTCGCTCTTGGATAGAGCCACAGAAAGACCCTGTAGTTACACCGAACTACCTACTGGGAGTATGTCTCATGCTCAACCAGCGTTCGGAGCAATGGTACAACGGGCTATTATTAATTATCACTCTATAGCTGAAGGATACCATAACCGTGGCCGATAGGATTGTGTTACTCGGTTTTGCGGAGTTGGCCATCGACCTCGTAGAGCCAGCCACGGTCAAGAAGCCGATCAACCACGTATACTGCATCAGCGTGCTCCTCAATATCCTCAGACTCGGCTAGAAGGAACTCATGCGCTTCAGTCATAGCAAGTTCGTCAGTACCTGAATCGTACGCTCTCTCGAGTGTCTGGTAGGCACTTTGAACCCAGTCTGGGAGCGGGGGTTGGCCTGTGTGTTTCATAGCCGTAGTCAGTCAACTATCACTATCATTGAGAGCCAGCAACTTTACTTTCCCGAAGGGTTGGATAGGTAACTCTGAGTTCGAGACCGACCCACTCTGAGAGTGAGATGTTGATTACAGGGAGAAGCACGACCAACATTCCAGGGGCACATTGTACCCTGCTGACAGACACGAATCAATAGTGTATCGTCCACAGTTCGAGCCCTGTGGGTAATTTCCTTATTCCCTTACGTACTGTGGTCAGCGAGACGGCGCTAGGAACCTTACCGAAGTTGGTCTCGCTGCTCGGACAGGAACGAGACGAGGTCGTCGACCGCATCCGCTGGTAGCGTTTCCTGTCGGAAGACTCCCTTGAACGAATCTTTGAAGCCGTCCTGCTGGAGTCGATCTAACACTATTTCGATCTGACCATCGAGCTTCTTCGGGTCACCTCGATGGACGTGCCGTTCGATACGGTCGAACTCCGCACGCGTGCTGATGACGACGAGGTCGCGGGTATCAGCTTTCCGGCCGCTGTGGAGTTTCATCGCGAAGAGGAGGGCTGGCTCCGGGATTCGACCATCGAGGTCTTCGGCGACGTCAAGCGATTTGACGGTGCTGTGTTCGTGGAGATAGCGATACGACCACTCCGCGTCCGTCTGTCGGCACCCCATCGCGTCGACGAGTGCCTCGAACTTGACTTCGTTATCTCCGACCTGTTTCGTGTACTGGACCATCCGACCGTCGTACTCGTTCGAAACGTCCTTCTCAAACTGCTTCTCGTACCCGAGATCGCGAAGGAGCGAGTCGTACTCATCGAGTGCCGTGTCCGGAATTACGGTGTCGATGTCCGTCGTGAACCGCGTCTGGAACGCCGAGACCGCCCAGCCACCCACGAGAACGTACGGCAGTTCGGCGTCCCGTACCGCCCGATGCGTGTCGACGAGTTCGGATTGGCGCTCGGGGAGACTCATTTTATCAGCCCCGTTAGTCCCCGCTCATCGCGCTGTGGTGCGACGCGTCGACGTCCCTGTCGTACTCGTTGGCGATGATCTCCAAGGCGGGCTCGTATGCTGGACGGTTCTCCATCATCTGGTCGACGGCGGTATCCAACGGAATCACGGGGTTGCCGTCGACCCACTCGGCGTCGATACCGTCGGTCTTCGGAAACAACACGTAGTGGACGTTCCCGTCGACATCGCTGGCGTCCGGGCGCTCGTTGATCGTCGTGTCGACACCGAACTGCTGGAAGAACGCAATCCACCGTTCGATGTCACGGTCGTGGACTTCGATGAACACCGGGTAGTCGTCGTGACCACGAGCGATCTGGTAGCCCCCGTGCGTCCAGACGTACGCAGCGTCGATCTCTGTGTACGCGAACTCCATGCCGGCGAAGTGCGGGATGACGTACGCGTCCTCCTGGGAGATGGTGTCGCGGCTGTACAACGCAGCAATCATCTCGGCGTACTGCTGACGCATTTCGTGGTCGACGATCTGGAGTCCACTATCGGTAATAGCGACAACTCCAGCGTCTTCTAACCGCTCGATCCAGTCGTACACCCACGAGTACGAGACGTCAATCTTACTCGCGACACGATTGATAGAATCGCCACGCTGAACTGCCAACACGATCTTCGCTGCCGTGGCGTCCATTAATTCGATCATTGTTGAAATTGCCTCCTAGTCTACGCCAGCGGTCTAGCTCTCAGTTATCGCTAGAGAGATAGTAATACATAGAACTTCCGGCTAGGTGCAGAAAATACATAGAATCTCGGAATAGAGGTTCCTAACCAACGCAGCACCCACCAATTACAAACAGTCTCAACCGAGAGATTAGAATTCGAATAAACGGGGGTGAGAATCACAGTCCAATTGACCTAGATTACCGAGAGAAGCACGACCACATAGTATTCAATCCGTTGTTCTCGACTACAACTGTGTGCGATGACTGCTATCGGTACACCAAAGCTCGCGAGTCAAAGTTGCTTAATATACAAAACCGCAGTTTGGATTGACACCGTTCGGAAAAGGAACGGGCGCTGAGGGCGCTCGTTCACAGTGCGAACGAAGTCCCTTTTAGACCGCGAGACTACTCAAATTAGGCATTTCAGTTCGTGTATTACTGCACCAACCAGCGACCGTACCAATCTCTTGAGGGCGAGGAATCAGCTGTCAAGGTGCGAAACTATAGTAATCGTTAGAACTTTCCGCCCGTAGTACGTTGAGTGATCTAATGGATCATCTTGACGAGAGATCCGTCAAGGAACTTCAAGACGCTCTCGACAACGTGGACGGAAACAAGCCGACACAACGGTTGTTAGCGGCGATCGCATACAAAAATGGCGTCACTCAGACCGAACTTGCTGAGTGGCACGACACCGGTCGAAGAACGATTTATAGCTGGCTCAAGCGACTCGACACCGACGAGTCGCTTGAGCAGGCTGTAACTGATGATAAGAGAACTGGTAGAAAGAGAAAGTTATCAGATTCAGAACAGCAAAATTTCCAAGAGACTGTTCACGAACTGCCGGAACAAGCTGGGATCGACGCGCAGGCGTGGACGCCGGCGCTCGCTCAAGACTATCTCGAAGAAACGTACGGTGTCACGTATTCAATCCCGAGCTGTCGGCGGTTGCTGAAAGAAGCGGGATTGAGTTATCAGAAACCGCGCCGGAAAGCCGCCGAAGCCAACGAAGACGAGCAAGAGGAGTTCCACGACACTCTCAAAAAAAGCGGCGGGAGATGGGCGCCACCGTAGTCTGTATCGACCAGACCAAGAAATCTGTGCAAGTCGAGCCGCGTGCCGCGTGGTTTCCGCGCGGCGCGCGGCCGTCCGTCGAACTGTCTGGCCAACGCGACTGGACGTGTCTGCTGGGCGCGATCACCGAGAACGGTGATCGTTTTTTCTCCCGATTCACCGAGTACGTCACCGCCGAACACGCGAAACATTTCATTTTGGCATTATGCAAAGAATTCGAGGACAGTTTGATTGTTGTTCTAGATGGCGCACCATATTTCCAGGCGTCGGCCGTCATGGACCTGGCGGCCCGTGACGACCTCGCTTTCGTGACGTTACCGTCGTATTCGCCGGAATTGAATCCTGTCGAGGAGTGCTGGAGACAGCTTCAAGCGTTTCTTAACAACCGCTTCTTTGACTCACTCGATGAGCTGACGACAGCGATCGATACAGCTCTCGACCAACTTTCAACCCCAAAAGTGAGCAACTGTTTCTAACGTCTACTATAGCGTTTGCGGGCATAGAGCACTCGGAAAACGCTACGCCTCACTCTTCAATCCTTATCTGAACACCGCGAATACCGCACCAACAAATTTTTTATATCTTGGGAGTGAGCCACTATTGATGTTTGAGAATAAAAAAGCCCTTGCAGAGAGTCCCGAACATAGACTGGCGCTTGAGTGCTTGAGTGCCGGCATCACTGCTGCTCACCCGAAGTCAGTCATTGAGGGGACGGTCACACTGGATGGAGATATACTCAGAATCGATGGGACAGAATACAACATTGAGGACTACCACCGGGTTTTCGTTCTCGGAGGAGGAAACGCAGCTGGTCAAGTAGCGGCCACGCTCGAAGAAAATCTGGGAAACCGAATCGATGATGGTGTTGTGGTCACCGACGATCCAGCCCCGTTATCGACGGTAGATTGTATAGAGGGGAGTCATCCCATTCCTAGTGAAAACGCAGTAGATGGGACGAGACAAATATTGGAATTAGCAGCAACCGCAACCAAAGACGACCTCGTTTTAGCTATCGTCACTGGGGGCGGAAGCGCACTGCTACCAGCACCTGCAGGGTCGCTTGAACTTTCTGACCTGCAGGCGATAACTGAAAAATTACTACGGGCTGGCGCTACAATAACGGAAATCAATACGGTCAGAAAACATCTCTCTGAAATTAAAGGCGGGAATCTTGCAGACGTCGCCTCACCAGCTGACGTTGCCGGTCTGATTTTTAGCGACGTGACTGGGAACGATCTTAGCGCCGTCGCCAGCGGCCCCATCTCGCCTGACAATACGACATACGACGACGCCCTAAATGTGCTTGACCGGTATGATATTGAAAGCACCGCAGCTGTTCGCGACCACTTGCTACGCGGGAGCAACGGCGAGATTCAGGAAACTCCTGATGAGAGTAGCAGCACGTTTGTGAGTGTGAGTCAACACGTCTTGGCAGACAATTTTACAGCGCTCTCAGCGGCAAGTGACGTCGCTCGAAAAGCTGGGTATGAGCCTGTCATTCTTTCGTCACACATTCGCGGCGAGGCTAGCGAGGTGGCGAAAGTCCACGTCGGAATCGCAGAGGAAATCGTCGCTACTGGAAACCCAGCCAATCCACCTGCTGTGCTGATTTCCGGCGGCGAAACGACTGTGACTGTCGAAGGTGACGGCAACGGCGGCCCAAATCAAGAGTTTGCGTTAAGTGCGGCACTTGAACTGGATCTTCCCGCAACTGTTGTCGGGTGTGTTGATACAGATGGCATTGATGGTAATGTAGATGCTGCTGGTGCACTTATTGATCTTGACACGATTGACGACAGAGTTTCTGCCCAACGCGCGTTACACACCAACGATGTTTATCCTACCCTCGAGACTACTCAGACACTCCTTCGGACAGGTCCGACTGGAACAAACGTAAACGATCTTCGGATAATCGTCGTTGGCAATCAACAGGAAAACTTGTGAAGCTGACTGTTTGGGGTAATCTGTAGCGCTACTTTTGAAACAGTGACGCCGGAATCCAGTGTCATTACGGTTGCGTTGCATCAATCATCAATAGTCGCAAAATTATAGTACCATTATGAGGGCTAATAGGTACGACCTCAGAATAGCTGTACCTGTAAAACTGTCTTAGTCCATCCGTATATAAAGTACTGGATAATAGAACGGCTACAATTTCTGGGGATAGTGAACAAACAAAATTATTTTTAATGATTTACTATGGGTGCATACATTTCGAAACCAATATAATGGAAAATCTCAGCAGTCACCACAGCAATTACTGTTATTTTGTAACACAGAGAAACTCTGGCGTGACAAGACATAGCAAGCCATGTCCCACGATGCGAAATTTTATAACCATGCCAAAATAAATGACAGCTATGAGTGAAAGAGTACCAATGAACTCAACAAAGAAACTCTTCAGAATCGTTGAAGAGTTACGAGAGAGGAACGGCGCAAGAGTATCTGAATTGGCAACGTCACTCGACTTACCAAAAAGCACGATTCATCGGCACCTCAAGACCCTTGAAAAACTGGAATACGCGATGAAGGCTGGCGATATTTACCATGTTGGCTCTCAGTTCCTTTACGTTGGGACCGCTGTACACAATCGTGAGAATGCATACGCCCATATTGAGCCACGAATCAAAGAACTCGCCTCCGAGACGGAAGAACGTGTGCAGTTTATGATTGAGGAGCATGGGTATATGGTCTATGTCCATCGGGAAACCGGAGCTCACGCGGTTCAAACCAATACACAACTTGGAAAACAAATGCCGATTCATGCTACTTCGGGGGGTAAAGCGATTCTTGCTGAGCTGACGGATGAGGAAGTGTCAGATATTATTGAGCGACGTGGGTTATCAAAAATCACGGAAAATACCATCACCGATGAGGGGGAATTCTTTGATGAACTTCAGGAAATCCGAGAGAATGGTGTCAGCTATAACGATCAGGAGTACATTGACGGGCTGCGCTCTGTATCTGTTCCGGTAGTTAAGCCGAGTGGTCGCCCTCTGGGAGCAATTGGGATTTCTGGTCCCCTGAATCGATTCAAAGATGATATTTATCGACAAGAACTACCGGACAAACTTTTAGGAGTTGTAAACGAGGTCGAACTGAATATGAAGTACTCCTGAGTCGAATACGGAGGGCGATTTGTTCAGGTCTGGGTTACCACGTATGACGAGTAAGCGATTTAAGAATAACAGTAGTACACCTGATATACGTGGGTGATGTCGACATCGTCGTTTCCATCCCACCATGTAGTATTTTAAATAGTGCGGGCTTAGATGGTGCGATGACAACGTCGCACACTTTTAGAAGTGGGCTGTTGGTGACTTAGATGATGGTTAGGCTGGACTCCTTGACACCCCTTCGACTCTGGTGGCGTAAGACCATGCAAGAAATTGGAGAAAATGGTAGTTACAGCGTGTGCCATCCGCTTGAGCGCTTCTTTATCAAGAGTCAGCGCGCTATCGGCGCATAGGTCTCACTGGCGTTCATCTGGGTCCATTGATAGATTCGCACTCACCGTGAGTAATTGCCTTTCGCTAGTAAATCCCATCACCTCTGCGAGACCATGCGCTTGCCTTCCTAACACAGGTACTACTGTTATGGTCGCCCTGAATGTGTACGATTATGCTGTCTGGTGTAATGGAGATTCAGACTGTGAACGTTCCACAATGTGGACTATTATATGTACATGTCGGCTCAGGCCGATTTATACTATCTCATCTCAGCTATGCGATTTGCTACGTCACTCGGATTTACACTGCGTAGCCGCTGTTATTGTGGGGAATCCATGCTACCTACACAGCTTCACCAACGCCCGTCACGGAGTTTTTGAGAGTGCGCCATTCGAGCCTTACACGTACATGATTGTGTGAGGAAAGGAAAGTCCCGAAAGATAGCCTGTCATCAGCAGTATGCGGCTATCAGTTCGACCCGCTGGAATCGTCGCAGTCGACTGGATCAATATCAGATAGTTGCTTCCTAAGCTACGCCCAGCGATTGGCGTTTGACTACGTTGGAGTCGCGAAAACAGTTCGAATAAGAAAACCCGACGTACCGTACTATTCTGACCCGCCAGCCGTCCAAGAGTCGTCCCAGACTCCTTTGTCTTTGTAGAACTCTGCAAACCCTTGGTGAACCGGATGCTCTGGGATAATTGCTGAGGTCATATTCTCTGCATCTGAGTGGTCCGCGTACGTCTGGTCAGCATCTTGAATTGTGTCTGTGTGTTCGTGACTGACGCGAGCCAGTTCGCGTGCTGCCTCTGCAGGAACGTCCGGTGAAATCAGACACTGCAGGTCGAGGTTCCAGCTCACGATCGAATCGGTGACTTTCGTCACTTCCTGATTCCACCCGTAGGGTTCGATCTCCGCGTAGCGCGCACCGGGAACATCTTTGATCGCCTGAGCGAAGTTGTCTCCTACTTCTGCGAGATAGACATCATTTCTTGCATCTATTTGTTTAGCCCAGCCAGTTAGCTCGACGCCGTTTGATCCGTAGACGGCCGCAGCATCGACACGACCCTCTTCGATTGCTCCGGGAATGTCGCTCGTGTTGACGTTGATGATATCAACGTCTTCCCACATTCCAGCGGTGCGCATCACCTCTTCTGTGAGAAGTCGCGTCCCAAACCCGGGTTGGATTGGGTAGACTGTCTTCCCAGCAAAGTCGTCGGTGGACTCGATACCCGACCCCTCTCGGGCTACCCAGAAGATATCGAGGCCGTTGAATCGGAACGTCTGGTGTCCGATATTTTCGACGGGCTGCTCATTGAAGCGGTCGTTCCCCGCTATTGCTTTACTTATCGTGTTATTGTCTGTCGCTACTGCGGGGAGGCTCCCTTGATCGTATTGGTACATGTTGGCAACGTTCCCCTGAGTCTGCTGCACAGTCATGCTCAGTGTATCACTGTGTTGGTTGAGAGCCCGTGCGAGTGCCTGCATGGAATTGAATGCGGTACTCCCTTGAGAAGAGCCCCCCATCTGGAGTTCAAAGGACTCACCGCCGGAACCGTCGGTTGAACTACTGGAGCCATCACTGGAGCCGTCACCGGAACTACCATCAGAACCACCGCTTGAGCCATCACCTGAACCACTGTTACCCAGACAACCGGTAATGGCGATGGTACCGATGCCTGCCGTTCCTTTGAGGACATTACGCCTGGTCTGCCTACTGCTGTCGCCGTTGGACATGCGATAATGCCGTACATACACCTATGTAATAAAACTTTCCATTCTTAATGTATTTTGATGTGTGTATTATCTTATTGACACGGGATTCTTCCCAATGTTTTTTATAATGGTATCTCATTATCGGTATCTATGTCGTATGACATAGCGGTAATTCCAGGTGACGGTATCGGGAACGAAGTCATGGATGCCACAGAATCACTAATGATTGATCTCGCAGCTGACCATGGCGTCGATATTCAGACGACGGAGTTCGATTGGGGAAGCGAACGCTACCTCGAAGAAGGCGAACTCATGCCTGAGGACGGGCTCGACACACTGGAGGACTTCGACTCGATTCTGCTCGGTGCCGTTGGCCACCCGGAGGTTCCAGACCACGTCACGCTGCGCAACCTTCGTCTACCAATTACGAAAGGATTCAATCAGCATATCTGCAAGCGACCGTCTTACCTCTTCGAAGGCGTCGAAAGTCCGCTTCGAGGATATTCGGGAGGAGACATTGACCTAGTCGTTTATCGCCAGAACACAGAAGGCGAGTACGCCGATGTTGGTGGACGCGAGCACCAAGGTTTCCAGAATGAAGTCGCAGTTCAGTCTGCAGTCTACACCCGCGAGGGCACTGAAGCAATCGTGCGGGCCGCCTTCGAAGCGGCGACAGAACGTCGTGGAAAGCTCACGAACATCACGAAATCGAATGCCCAAGCGTACGGTATGGTCTTCTGGGACGAGGTCGTCGAAGAAATCAGCGAAGAGTACCCGGACGTAACGGTAGAACGCTTGCTCGTCGACGCAGGCAGCATGGACTTTGTCCGGCGTCCCGATGAGTTCGATGTCGTCGTCGCATCGAATCTCTTCGGTGATATCCTCACCGACATCGGTGGGATTATTTCTGGCAGTCTTGGAATCGCTCCGTCGACGAACATCAACCCCAGCGGAGAGTACCCGTCGATGTTCGAACCAGTCCACGGGAGCGCGTTCGACATCATGGGCGAAGGCATCGCAAATCCGGTCGGTATGTTGTTATCTATGTCGCTGATGTTCGAACATCTCGAGGAGGAAGACATCGCAGAAGCTCTCTGGAACGGTGTCGGCGACCAATTGGCTGACCCTGAGGCCCCTCGAACTCCCGATATCGGTGGGAATGCGACTACGCTCGACGTTGCAGGGGACTTGGAAAGCCGCCTACTCTAACACCGATGTACCGAGTAGTACTCGCTATCGACGGAGTGGAGGACCGGACGAGACGGGCGGTTTCGGCAGTCACTGCCCTACCGGAAACCAGCACAGAGGTAGCTGTGACTATCCTGAACGTTTTCGAGGAGTTTGATGCAGTCGACGACAGCGGTGGTCGAGTACAGTCATCGGAGCTGTTCGAGAACTACGAAACACCCTCAAGCGTCGAGCTGGCTCAAGACATTCTAGACAACCACGACATCGAGTGGACGTTCAAGAAAGAACACGGAGACCCGGCGGAAGTCATCCTAAATACCGCTACGGATGTCGACGCTGATGCCATTGTCATGGCACCAGGGAGTAGGTCGCCTGTAGGCAAAGTTCTGTTCGGAAGCGTTACTCAGGGAGTTCTGCTTGATGCAGACCACCCGGTAATCGTCGCGTAGCCTGCTCTGGAGTCCTATCTTTCAGTGGCAGTCGAACTGTTCATCACGCAGTCCTCAAGCTGGACTACTCGGTTTTACTTTTGCCTTCTACTTTGCTCGATGTAATCTGATGACGACCGATTTTCCAGAGATACGGTTGTTTGACGAACCGTACCACAACTATTATGTATGTCTACAGCTACTCTGTGACTGAACCATGGCATCATCAAGTACCTCGCGAATAGAGTCATTAAATTTACAAGAACGGATAGGAAGTACGTTAACTCTCTCTGCGCTGGTGCTTTGGGCATTAGTTATTTTTTATGCCTACACCTTAGCTATGCCAAGAGCACAGTATGGTGTCTTGTTCATCGCTGGCGCAATTGGTGTTTATATTCTTAACGAGTTGGAAGACGTTGTTGCAGAGAGAGATTATCTCGACGCAGCACTGCTCATAATCTCGCTAATAGTCACTGCCGTGGTCACAGCCTACGTAAACCTCAATTTTAGGGAGCTGAACATTGACCGAGTTGGATACGCCTTCACCCACGAGTACGTGTTGGCTGGTGCGTTCGTTGCGGTCGTAGTTTATCTTTCGTGGAGATCCTTTGGGCTGACATTCCTCAGTATTCTCATTGGGTCGCTGCTGTACGGCTACTTCGGTGATCTGATCCCTGGAATCCTGGGCCACAGTGGGCTGAGTAGCACTCGCCTCTTGCTTCTCCTAGTACTCGATATAACCGGGATTTACGGGTTCCTGACCCAACTTGTTGCGGCGTGGATCGCTCTCTTCTTGCTCTATGCGGGGCTACTGGAAGGGTACGGTGCGTTCGACCTGATTTTCCGGGGTGCAGTCCGGACGTCTAAGTATATCGACTCGGGTGTTGCCCAAACGGCTGTCGTGGCGAGTGCTGTCATCGGTTCCATCAACGGTTCACAAACAGCGAACGCCGGTATGACGGGTTCGTTTACCATCCCAATGATGAAGGAGAACGGGATCAAGCCGTCGACGGCGGGTGGTATTGAGGCCGTTGCATCTACCACTGGCCAAGTACTTCCGCCGGTGATGGGTGCTGGTGCATTTATTATGGCATCGCTTCTCGGAATCAGCTACATTACGGTCATCACCGCAGGACTGATTCCCGCTACGATAATGATGATCTGTATCGTCATTGCAGTCCACTACATTGCGAGCACTCAACTGGACGCAATTGATGTCGACGCGGTTCTGGATGAATTGGATGACCGGTCTCGGCGAGATACGTTCGTCGATACGGCTAAATTCCTTGTTCCGTTCTGTGTACTGATCTACACGCTTGGGATTATCCAATTGACAGTGATGACGTCGGCACTCTATACTGTAATCACGATGCTGGTTACGGGTGTTACCTTCCCTGTTGCCCAGGCCGCATTCGAATCACGGTCAGTCACTGCCGCGGCCAAAGAGACGCTCTCCGAGACAATCGCTGGCTTCCGACGAGGGGCTATTATTACGGCACCAATCGCAATCATCCTTGCTGCGATTAACGGTGTTGTTGACATTCTGATGACCACGGGTGTCCCGGGAATTCTTACCCTGTCAATGATGGAAATCTCTGGCGGCATCATGCTCGTTGCAGTGATAATTTCGATGGTGATTTGTGTCCTGCTCGGCCTCGGAATGCCGACGACCGCAGCGTACACCGTCGTAGCACTCCTCGTCGCGCCGACGCTGGTGAGTCGCTTTGCTGTGCCTGAACTGGGCGCGCACTTCTTCGTGTTCTACGGTGCGATACTTTCCGGTCTCACGCCACCGATTGCGACGTGCGCAGCCGTCGCTGCTGGCATCGCCAACGCAGACTTCGTAGACACCTGCTACGAAGCGATCAAAATCGCGGCCCCGCTGTTCGTACTGCCGTTCTCGTTCGTGTACCACCCTGTCATCGTCTCTGGGTCTCTTGGTCCAGCAGCGCTATTCACTGGTTCGCTCATCCTGCTTGGTGGAATCAGTATTATTCACGGTATTAACTACCGATTCGAGTCTAGTAGGGGGAAACAGTTCGTTATCGGGTCAGTGTTCTTTGTCGTTGGCGTCGCTACGATGGCCTATCCCAGTACCTCTGTGCAGTATGTTGGTGCAGGCATCATCATCGCCCTGTTCGTCGCCCAGCAACTCCTGACCGGCGGCCTTTCGCTTGGTGATTCAGTGAAAAGTCAGGCTAAATAAGCGGGTTAGTCCTGACTTTTGCGTTGATCTACGTCCACTGTCCAAGATGGAGTGTCGTATCGACTGACGCCGCTCAGCCCCAAACAAGAGAACCATAGAAGTTATTTTCCAGCACTCTCAGTATCAAGTAGCAATGGAGTACACTCGTGAATCCGACCGTGTCGTCGTCCGTCTCGACCCTCAAGACAAAGTAATCGAATCGCTTCGATCACTCCGCAACGAGCTACAAATAGACGGCGGCTTCATGTTCGGAATCGGCGCGGTTGATCGTGCAAAGCTTGGCCACTACGATGTTGATGAGCAATCGTATTCGGAGGAGACGTTCACTGGGCAGTTCGAGGTCACCAGCTTCAGCGGCAACATCGGCCCCGACAAGATTCACGCACACATCGAACTGGGTACGGAGTCATACGATACCCTTGGTGGCCACTGTTCGGAGGCACGCGTTTCTGGTACGTTCGAGATCGTCGTATTTACCGGTGAAACCTCTCTCACTCACGAACTCGATACACGGACTGGACTGGACGTTTTCGCCTTCGACAATTGAATAATTGATCGCCCCTTTCTTGTCGTCTGTCGAGTGCAAGAGAAACGATCAATGATTCAAGTTTCCACAGCGAAAAGTAGGTGAGTTTCGTTCCACAACACTACAACGACGTGGGTATCGCGGTTCGCGAGAGCACAACCTCTTTCGACATGAATGGTAAGCCCGTCATCCTACGGGGCCAATAATTGGCGACGCGTCGCAAGTCACGCACTGATCTCGTCAAGCAACCGCTGTCGGTTAGTCTCCACCGCTGTCATTATCAACACATCGCTTACATGGCTGATAGTGACCTTTGATTGCCGCAAGTGGTTTTTCAACTGAGTAGTTCATCACATCGATAGCGCGGCAGTCCTCGCTCTGATGATACGTCCGATTATAGCTTGATCCGGATACTAGTACCGTTTCCTGCTGGTCTTGCGACTGAGTGCTAGCTTCCTTGTCGTTCGACATCGAGGAGGGATATGCTCCCTTTGTAATCAAATTTATCGGTTTCTAAGTCTTCGATAGACAGTCCGGATACAGTGGCTTCTTATTCCCTTCGCCCAGAATACTGCACCATGGTTGACTACCACGCTCCTGAAGTGATAGAACGATCTGGTGATTGGGATGCGTAGCGCGAAGATCGTCTGCACGCTGGGGCCCGCGTCGGACTCGGTCGAGGACATCGCGTCGCTCGCCAAGGCGGGGATGTCCGTGGCGCGGCTCAACGCCAGCCACGGCTCGCCGGAGCACCGCCGGGAGATGATAGACCGCATCCAGGAGGTCGACGAGGCGGTCGAGGAGCCCGTCGCGGCGATGCTCGACATGCCGGGGCCGGAGGTCCGGACCGCAGCGATCGACGCGCCGATCCAGCTCGCGGAGGGCTCCACGGTCCGATACGTCGTCGGCGACGACGCGACGCCGGAGGAGGTCGGCCTCTCGCAGTCAATCAACACAGTCGAACCGGGCGACCGGGTGTTGCTCGACGACGGCCGCATCGAGACGACCGTCGAGCGCGTCGAGGGCGAGACGGTGTACGCGACCGTCGAGAACGGCGGTGAGCTGGCCTCCCGCAAAGGGGTCAACATCCCCGGCGTCGAACTGGGGCTCCCGACGATTACGGAAAACGACGAGCAGGAACTCGACGTGGCCTCCGAGAAGGAACCGGACTTCGTGGCCGCGTCGTTCGTCCGCGACGGCGAGGACATCTACGAAATCAACCAGGCTCTCGAAGCGCGCGGCGTCGACATCCCGGTAATCGCCAAAATCGAACGCGCCGGGGCCGTCGAGAACCTCGCTTCGATAATCGACGGGGCCTACGGCGTGATGGTCGCCCGCGGCGACCTCGGCGTGGAGTGCCCGCTGGAGGACGTGCCGATAATCCAGAAGCGTATCATCCGGCGGTGTCACGAGGCGGGCGTCCCCGTCATCACGGCGACCGAGATGCTCGACTCGATGGTCCACTCGCGGCGTCCGACCCGCGCGGAGGCTTCGGACGTGGCAAACGCCGTCCTTGACGGCACCGACGCTGTGATGCTCTCGGGCGAGACGGCAATCGGCGACCAGCCGGCCCGCGTCGTCGAGACGATGGACCGCATCATCCGCGACGTGGAGGACAGCGAGGAGTACGCCGAGTCACGCGAACAGCGCGTGCCAAACGCCGGCGACACCCGGACGGACGCGCTGGCCCGCTCGGGGCGGTTCCTCGCCCGCGACATCGGCGCGTCGGCCATCGTCGCTGCCTCCGAGTCCGGCTACACCGCGCTGAAGTCGGCGAAGTACCGGCCGTCGATTCCCATCGTGGCGTCAACGCCGAGCGAGCGCGTCCGCCGGAAGCTCGCCCTCTCGTGGGGCATCAGGCCGGTGACGACCGAGTACACAACGGAGGGGGCCGACGCCATCATCCAGACCTCGGTCCAGGCGGCGCTCGACACCGAGGCCGCCGACAGCGGCGACACGGTGGTCGTAATCTCCGGGATGATGACCGAACTGGACGGGATGAACACGGCAAACATGCTGAAAGTCCACGTCGCGGCCGAAACGGTCGCCAGCGGCCGCTCCATCGTCGACGGACTCGTCATGGGGTCAATTCACCGGCTGTCGGCGAACGCCGACCGGGAGGCGGGCGACCTCTCGACGGTCCCCGATGGGGCGATACTGGCGGTACCGGAAGGATTCGACGGCGAGTTCGTCGGCGACACCAGCCGTATCGGGGGCATCATTGACGCCCACGAGGGCGTCACGAGCTACGCGGCCATCGTCGCCCGGGAGCTGTCGATTCCGATGATATCGAACGTGGCGCTGCCCGACGGGACGTCCACCGGGTCGACCGTGACGCTGGACGCCGAACGGGGCGTCGTCTACGAGGAGGCCGTCGGCCGCGAGGACAACTCGGCCGCCGATCGGGAGCGCTAGACGCGGGAGAATCTGTGTAGTTATGCACTACAGACTATTCACAGGGACTTTGACCAATTGATATCGATATCTAATTGAATATCGCTATCTCAGAGGTTATTCGCGATTCGAAGTTTCGTTTTCATGTGATTTTAGCTCTAAGTAGGCCGGTATAAAAGCATATTTGGCCCGAAGTGGCCAAATAAACTTTATATAGTGGTTGTATAACTCTTGAATAGGCCAGAATATGCCTGAATAGCTCACTATATAGAAATTCTCCGAGTATTTGGGGTCGTTAGTACAACCCCTTCTTTGTGTGTTTGGAGAAAATCTGCAACTTCATCCCTTCCCTCCAATAATGGACAAGAAATGTCGTAGCAAGTAGTTTCATTTTCTTCTATGTCTGCTAACTCACTGAGAGTGTCTTGTTGACGTCTGGAGAGTCCTTCTATTATGTGGTTGTATACCTCCGAAACGATTTGCTCACCACTGACGACGCTCGGATCAAGCTACGCCAGCTCTATCCAGTTGAACTCGAAGAGGATCTACGGATTCAGAGCTGAAGCTACACTAACAGATTCTGAGGGTGACTGAGAGCGAAGTTGTCCAGAGAGAAAGCAATATAACACACTAGTTCCCCCTGATTCATATGGGATGGCAATATCATCCAGTACTTATTCTCTTTTTTTTAGGGGGTTTCATCGCGGTTGGGATTGCTATGTTCTGCTGGCAGTACAGTCGTTCGCATGGGACTAGCTATCTAATCGGCAGTATTGGACTGCTGGGGGTTCACGATGCGGTTTGGTCATTTGCTGCAGCATTCAAGACAGCGTCCACTGGGCTCGGAGCTAGCCTTTTATTCTATAAAATCGAGTATCTTGGCTCGTGGGTGGCGCCGTCGCTGACACTGGTGATTGCACTCGTGTTCATCGGCTGGGACCGCTGGCTCACGAGGCGGGTGCTCCTTACGCTCGCGATTGTCCCTACAGTCGGGATTATACTCATATTTATCAACCCAAGCCAGTCGATGATTGCGGAGCCTGTGCTCGTTCAGGCGCAGGGTATCTTGGCGTTCGAACACTCCTTTACCCCGTTGTACGTCCTGTTTCTGACATGGTCACTGGGGCTAGTGTTGTTGTCGACGATTCTCGTCGGCTACGGAGGGGTCCGAGGCATCATTCCACGGACTCTGGCAGTAGTGGGAGTATTGGTGTTTGCCCTCCCGTTAGTGACTGTTGCGTTGAAGGTGACGGGTATCTACCCACCGGGTGGTACCGGTATCAATATTACTCCAGCGGCAAACGCCATCGCACTCGGTCTTCTGGGTGCCTCTATCATCAATTACCGCCTATTTGAATTGTTACCCGTCGGGAGATACCGTGCCGTCGAAGTCATGCAGGATGGGTATGTACTGGCTGGCCCTGATGACACTATTCTCGACGCAAACCAGACAGCAACGCTACTTCTGACCAACGAACCCGACCAGACGATAATAGGTGAATCCGCTTATGAGTTGATTCCGGGTTATAATGCCGCAAGCGATGGTTCTGCTGCCGAGATAGGGCGATTTTCGAGAGATGGACGGACGATAGATGTCCGCAGTTCTGCAGTGACACAACTGAATCAAGTTACGGCGCAGGTGCTGCTGTTACGGGACGTTACTGAACAACACGAGTACGAACGGAAGCTAGAGCGGACCAACGAACGGCTCGATAACTTCGCGGGCGTTGTCTCGCACGATTTGCGGAATCCACTGACCGTCGCGCAGGCCCGTGTGGAACTGATGGACGATCAGTCCGAACACCAGCAAGTGGCGGCCAATGCCCTTGACCGAATCGAGGCAATCATCGACGATGTACTCACACTCGCGCGGATGGGAAGCTCTATCTCGGAACGCAATCCCGTATCACTCTCAGCAATGGCAAATAATGCATGGGGTGTTATCGAACACGCAGATGCCTCACTGACAGTGGAAAACGACTGTCGATTCGATGCAGATACCACCCGGTTCCAACAATTACTGGAGAACCTGTTCCGCAATGCCATAGAACACGGTGGCACAACAGTAACGATTCGCGTCGGTGAACTTGACGACGAGTCGGGATTCTACGTTGCTGATGACGGAACTGGAATCGACCCAGAGCATCGGGAAACCGTGTTTGAGAGCGGTCACTCCACAAATCCGGAGGGAACAGGCTTTGGGCTCTCTATCGTGAAAGAAATTGTTAGTGCACATGGGTGGGAGATTACTATTGCTGACAGCAGAACTGGTGGAGTCAAATTCGAAATCACTGGCGTTGAAATCGCTGCTGAGTAGTACCTCAACACTTCGTGTAAGTGGTATGATAATTTCTGAACAGATCGAATCTCTCTATCGACCAGTTCAACGACCACATGGATGCCGTCCTCAGCATCTTGGAGTACGAGAACCTCGAACGCATCTGGATCGAGCGCGTCGAGCAGACCGTCCGGGAGGGGCGACAGAAGATCGACCGAACGGTGTTCGAACTCCACATCGTCCGGACCACGGAGAACGGCGCGGCCTACGAGGACACCATCGAGCACCTCAGCGAGAGCGAACGCGAAGTGACCGGGCTCATCTTCGCCCTCGCGGGCTATCTCGTCCATGACCTCCACGAGAGCGTTCCGTTCATACTGCTCGACTCGCTAGAGGCTATCGACTCGGCACGGATCGCCGAACTCGTCGAGTACTTCGCCGACTACGCCGAGCATCTGGTCGTCGCCCTCCTGCCTGAGGATGTACAGGCGCTTGACGATGACTATAATCGCATCACCTCAATCTAAGCACGAAGAAATTGGTAGTGTTTAGTTAGTAGTACCTCCTCAGGTGAATCGACCGCGACGTAACCGAGTGCTTCGGCACTCCGCGCACGGACATAGTAGAACTCCTCGTCGTCGGCCAGTCGGTCGGAAAGTGCGTCGACGGCGGGCAGGACGGCTTAAGGCTCCGATTGGGCCAGCGTGACGAACAGCTTCGCCGTCGTCAGCCTGACCGCGCGGTCCTCGTCAGTTAGAAACGTCGAAAGCGGCCCAACGAGTCCGTCGAAAGAGTATGTTGGCTCTTCAGCGATATCACGAACGGCTCGCAGTGAACGCTTGCGAGTCTCAGCATCAGCCGCACCGAGCCGGTCGAGACACGCCACGGTCTCCTCGTGGTTTCCTTCCTTGAGAAGGGAAGTCAGGCGGTCGGGCGTTGGCGGCTGTTCTGGTTCACTCATCGACTTGGTCGGATATGTGATTGACTTTCACGACCAATCGCTTCAATCCGGTGGTTCCGCGCTGACCTGCGAAGCCTATACTGAGCGTTTCCATTGAGGAAAGGTGCTGGTGCAGACGAGACCGCGGTCACTTCTATCCCACCGACACAAGCGCGAAGCGATGTCGGAGGCCCTGGACCCGCTCTCGGACCGTGCCTGCCGAATAACCCACGCCTACAAAACTGGAATAGAACTCAGCGAAACACTACAGGATGGAGAGTCTCTCCGGGCTGCGGTGAGTGAAGTCAACATTTACATGGAGCATCTCGAAGACGGCTACCCGGACTGGCACCCAGCACCCGATTCATTCCGGGGAATGATTCGGCTGTTCATCTATCGGGAGATCACAGGCGATAGTTACCGGACGCTCGAAACGTACCAGGAACTCGCTGAACCGCTCGGGTTAGACCACGCCCCCGACGAGTCTGTCCTCTCACGCACCTGGCGCGAGCGTTTCGACGATGGGGTTCGCGAGTACGTGACCGTGGCCGCTCACTACGTGGTCAAAGATATCCACGACTATGGGCCCACCGTCCCTGCGGTCCGCCCGAAAGAGGAGGTCACCGACTCGACCCCGGAGTCGGCCGCCGACGATGATGAACAGGGTGAGTCTGGGGGCGTTGAGTTCTCGGACGAGCGGATCCGCCGGACGACACGCCTCGCACGGAACCACGGTTTCAATGGTTCGATTCGGGGAGGGCCCAGAACGCCTCCTACGAGGACGTGCAATTCTTCGAACTACAGACGTTCATGGGGATGGTGGGCTGTGGCACTGCTCAGGGTGCCGCTCGCTTTCAGTTTCGTCGTGGCGAGGAGTATGGCCCGCACGGTGACACGCATCTGCGAACGGTCAAGAAATTCGAACCGGAAACACTGATCGAGGGCTTCGATCAGGCTAGCGACCGATTGCTCTCCGCTATCGCCTCAGAGACATCGTTTCGCCGACCGGTGACTGCAGCAATCGACATCACGATGGTCCCGTACTACGGCGACGTCGAGGAGATGCCAATGGTCAGTGGGATGAAGGGGGAGAAAGAGCGGGCATTCAAATTCGCGACACTCTCGATAGTGCGTTGATTACATCAGAATCGGGTGGACTGGGAAGCCGTTGGCTTTGACCCATGACACGCTCTATGTCCAACGATTATTGATTCTTACGATGGTGTCAAATCCTCATCATCCAGAATTGTGAATATAGTATAGTTCATCGATAAGATGGGGTGTATCTGTCACTCCGCCGTCAACTAAGCAGTATGAACCCTCGAGCTCGTACCCATCACTAGCTTTTCCTGTATCGTGGATAATAACTAACGGCCTGTCTCCACATTCCGGACACTTCTCCGGGATTTGTTCTGCAAACATGCGCATACTCTCAGTAATTACCAATGTACGTATAAAGACGGGCTTCTAAGAATAAAATAATTTTGGCAGTGTAGTGTTCGGCAGGTGAGCTACCACCTGCTAACTGAGATGTGACTGATGATCCATACGCGCGATATATTCAGTTGAATTACTCAGCGTCTAATAGTAGTGGCGTGACCGATGGAGAGTCTGTACTGATCGATTCAGGCTGCTCTTTCTGGCAAGCATTCCGGCCAAGATATGCGCGCTGTATCTCGCATGCTAACTTATGACACTATCATGCACCTGACAGCTGTTTGACAAGAGTGCGCAAGAGCAAGCCCTGAAGTCGCCCCAGACTCCCCTCTTACGATTCGTTCAGTAACTGCTACTCAGGCCACCAATCCCGCCGGCCACACACCGGGTTTCGAGTGTAAATCGATGGATGTCACAGATGGGCCGAGAGAGTTCAAGATCAGCCGATTCTAAGCGAACCCGTCCCTCCCGGAGGACGACGGAATGACTGTCGAAACAGTCGCTCCCGATGAGTTAGAGGCCGACGAGAGCACACCCGGAGTCGTTCGAGAGACAGTGTTCGAGACCGAAAACAACGTCATGGTCCGGTCGCGCGTCGCACCCGGAACGACGACCGGCTGGCACCATCACGGCGATCGTCACGTGTACGGGTACGTCGTTGAAGGCTCCGGAGCGGTAGAATACGGATCGAGCGGAGGAGAGACAGCCGAAACCAGCGCAGGGGAATTCTTTTACATTTCTCCTGGAACGGTCCACCGGGACATCAATCCGACCAGCGAGGATGCCGTCGTGCTCGTTAACTTCGTCGGAACCGGGCCAGCAGTCGTGAACGTCGACGGTCCCGAAGCCGAGTAACGGATCAGCGCGGATGGTGCGTCCCGGCGATGAGACCCAGCCGATGAAGACGGCGTGACCGACTTGCGCCCTGTATGCAGCAGTTGTTTTTCGAACTACTCATCGTCTGTCAGTATCAACGTGATCGATACAGAGAATCTATGCAGCACTTCGACTCATTTCATTTTACTACGACCACGTTGCACGAACCGCTCGGTAAGTCTGCGAAGACACCAGTACGGATTAGGGATTGGAACATAATTCGCAGACATGACCTCATTTGACTTAGAAAATCAATGGGTATTCATAACGACTAATGTGGTGGCCTGGGTGGTAATATGGGGTGTTTTCGAATTAGTTCTCTTTGACGGAAGTCTACTTGAAGGAATTATTCCGGCTGTTGCAGGCGGTCTCGCTTCTGGCTTCGTTCTTTTCAATCTTCGGCAAAATACTGAAAAGTGATTTTTCCCACCACCCCTGGATAGTCTCAGTATCAATCAATACGTAAGTTCCCTGTATTGATCGTTGGACGGTTCGGTTGAGCATGCTGCGAGAAGCACGGCCAACATTCCAGGGACATATCGTATCCCAGCTGACAGACAAGAATCAATAGCGTGCAGTCCACAGTTCGAGCCCTGTGGGTAATTTCCTTATTCGCTTACGTACTGTGGTCTGCAATCTTCGAACATCTAGTTTGAGTGTTCACATACACTACTGTTTCCGGAGTAACATGCCTACGCTGGGCTGACCGGCGCCACGTACTGGCTCTTAACTTTCTCTCCGTCGCGCCACTGGAGGTAGTAGTACTCCCGATCGTCGATTGTCTTCACCGTCAGCGTCCCCTTCGGGCGTGCGATCTCTGCCTGCTCGTACGCGTCGTCCATCTTCTCCTCCCAGTCGTCCTCGTCGTCTTCCCACTCCTCGGGCGCGTCGACGGCGACCGCGTCGTCGGTCTCGGTCTCCCCGAGCGCTGCGGCCAGCTCGTCGACGGCGGCGACCGCTTGTTCGTGGGCATCGCGAGCGCTCGGGTCGATCGCCTCGGCGTCGATCTGTTCTAGCGCCGACAGGGCTTGATGCGCGTATTCTTCGTCGTTCATATGCTAACCAACAATAGCGGGTCAAATAGGGTTTGTGTTGGTTAGCTCGAAGGACCCCGTCATCGATGTGTTCTCAGACCCTGCTGTTTCACATAAAATAGTCCTCTGCACAATCTAGCTTAGCTACCTTAGGTACCTAAGGCAAAATAGCTAAGTCACCTAAGGTAGATTAGTTAGGTATGGTTGAGGATGCATCGACGCCACGTGCAGTCAGCGTTGGCGTCCTGAAAGGCGGCTTCGGCAAGACAACGACAGCAATCAATCTTGGGCGCGAACTCGCACACCGAAACGAGCGCGCGTTGCTGGTCGACCTTGACGACAACGGCCATATGACGCTCATTCTAGGCCACGACGACGCATACCGGGGCGACCGCTGGAACACGAACCACGCCGCTGATGTCCTTCTCGACGGCGCGGACCCTCATGATTACATCACAAACGTCAGCGACGGTCTCGACCTCTTTCCCGCCCACGTCGACCTCGAAGACGTCCAGTCAGGTCTAAAGGAGGCTACGATGGGGACGACGCGGCTGAAAGAGGAACTCGTCGGCGAACTGCTGGGCGAGTCGTATGACTACATCGTCATCGACTGCCCGGCCAATCGCGGGAAACTCAACGACAACGCCATGTACGCGACTGGGAACATAATCATCCCGCTGCGACCTGAGAACGGCTACGAGACAGGCCTCACGAACACGGTCCAGCGCCTCGTCATGGAGGCCCGGGAGTACTTCGACTTGGATATTCTTGCCGTGACGCCGACGGACCTGAGCGACCGTATTGACCAGGACACGCGCGACCGTCGACTCCTCCGGGAGATGACTACGCGCGAGGCTGTGGCAAAGCACGTCCCGAACTACGCCTATCTCTCGCCAGAAGACTGGAAGGACGTGGACAACGGCTCGTACGATCACGAACTGCCAGGGATTCGCCATCGCGCGGCTATCGACAACGCGAACGACGAGGGTGTTCCGCTCCGCGATTACGACGCAAATTGTGACCAACTCCAGTGCTACGACGAGCTCGCCCAGATCGTCGAGGCCCGGGAGGTGAGTCGCTGATGGGATTCGACGATCTCGAAGATGCCGCGGCGGAGCAAGACGCCGAGGACGACGAGACTGAGACACAAACCAAATCGATGCCAGAGGCAACTCAGACCGACCGCCGACCGGAAGCACAGTCCACCGACACCAGCGATGACTGGAAGCAGCACCCGGCGTTTCCATACGACGACGCCTCGCAGGAGGCCATCTACCCGCGTTCGGAGACATGGGACGACTTCGAGGACACCCTGGATTTCGAAGTGAAGCGACAACTCCGCGACGCGGGCCTGCGTGACATTCCGAAGCGAGAGTATCATGAGGCACTCCTTGAACTGGCAATGGAGAACCCGGAGCGGCTGGCTGAACTCGTCAAAGAGGGTCGGAAAGAGTGACGGTCGACCGCCTCCGGGAATAGCGAACCGTTCGTTTTCTCACGTCAGACCATCTCTAGAGTCGGTCCCTGTCAGAAAGAATATACCGTCAAGTTACAAACGACAGAAAACGTTCCCGAGAAGTATACAGCTATTTCACTTCGAATTAAACTTCCGATGTATTATAAGGATATTGGGCTCTGTAGTTTCGCTAGGCGAGAGCGCCACGATTGCGTTATTGCCGTAGAAAGCGAAGAGACAGATTAGTTTGATATCCGAAATCCGCCTCTTCACCCGTGTTACGGTGGCTAAGTCTAAATCAGTTGTTGCTAATCCAGACGAACCCGCCGACCCCGAAGGGGGTGGCGGGTTCGCCGAGTGGGCGATGCTGACGCTCCATGCACTCCGTATCGAGCTGGCAAAATCCTACCGCGTCGCAGTTGATTTGCTGAGTGAGATGCCCGGTGTCCTCGACGAGATTGGCCTCACGCGGCTGCCTCACTACACGGTTCTCCGCACGTGGTTTGAACGGATTCTGACCGAGACATGGCGTGCGTTTCTCGGCGCGTCAGCCGAGAAACGCACTGGCCACGCTTCGATTGACGCAACTGGCTTTGACCGTGACCAACCAAGCCGACACTACGCCAACCGTACAGATTACCGCGTCCGAGCGTTGAAAGTGACTGCTCTGGTGGATGTCGAAACGCTGTACGTCACCGACATCCACTCCACTACCTCGAAAAAACACGACGCCAAGATCGGCCCGCAGGTCGCCCGCCGATAGTGATTAACGCAACTTCTGCATGAATTTACTGAGGTGGTTCTCAATCCACGAACCCGCGAAGCTCAACCGGTCAGTCAGTGTCATGAAGATATCGTCGAGGAGGGCGCGGTATTCGTCCGCGCCCTCCACGATCAGGGGTGACGACTCCCATTTGAGGCTTTTCCAGACCGGCTCAATCGGATTGAGATGCGGTGAGCCAACTGGGAGAAAAACAAGGT